>BNJU01005590.1_pt1 | contig 151263 bp, 188 predicted proteins | sample 8539281 | NCBI WGS metagenome assembly BNJU01 (sample SAMD00202456, study PRJDB9452) | human saliva metagenome | isolation source: human saliva | place: Japan | reverse complement strand
TTGCTTGGACAGCCGGTAATCGCTAACCTTAAATACTCTCGGCTTCCACATATGCTCCTTCTGCCCTGGCCAACCCTGGCTCATAGCTACAGGTCATGGTCTCGTATCTGCAGGATAAACGCCTGGCTCAGATTGACACGAACAGTTCGATGCCGAACTGTTCATGCTGAATTATATTGTGAATTGCCCTGCATCTGTCAACCTCTTTTCTAAAAGGGAAAGCTATATTCTTAAAAAAACAAAGTTGTTCTTTCTTTAAAAGCAAAGCCAGCTAGAAAAGTGATCCCCGCAGAACTGCCTGTCAAACTTGTCAATATCAACCATTCCTCAGCAGCATTTCCTGCCCTTGAACTTGGAGCCTGAGAGGGTCCTGGCCATGGCTGCCTGTCATGTGGCACCGACTCTGTCACGCCTCAGGCGCCCTGGCCTGCCCTGCTTCCTCCGCCTTCTGGCATCCAGCCCTCCTCCGTCCACAGGTGTCCACCAACTGTGGCTCACCACATGAAATAATCATGGACCCCATTATCCCAGTCACTATATCGATCCACCGTCGTCCTGAAGTATTCCTGAGTCTCTGGGAAATGGCCAGAATGCATTGGCTGTGATGCAACAAACCCCACACATCCATTTATCCGCACGACCAAGAGCTCCTGTTCATCATGACAAATCTTGTCTGACGCGATCAATGCGCAGAAATAGCTGTCGTCTGATCAAACAGACAGATCTTACAGGCCCAGACGTCTGATCGGTTCAGTTCCTCCCTGAATCTACCCTTCGATACTGTTTTAAGACGCTTCTCCTGGGCCTTCTTGGCGACGTCATCGATGGGCCCGCAGTTTGTTAGTTATGTTCTCTTGGTAATCATCCATCTGGGCTTGTCCAGGATCGCCTGAAAGCCGCGGATGGTCTCCAAAGGCACGTACTCTGCCCGAATTCCGGTGAACTGTTTCTCGGCGACAGAGAAGGGCTGGGAGAGGAAGCCACCATGGGCTCCAGATTTGGCTCGGGCTTGTCCGTTTCAGCTCCCTCATCCCCAGGATCGCGAGATGATATCCTGCAGCCCTTGTACTTCTGCAGAACCTGCAGAACCCGCTGAGCTGTCTCGTAGTGATCTTGCCCACGACACTCTCCTCCAGAATGCGGAGGAACCCAGAGTGACCAACTGTCAAAATACCCGTTCGACGATTTTACTTGCTCACCGCAGTCGCGTCCAGGTAAGGAAAGTGGTCGCCAAGTGGATCCCAGGTCATCCGCGGCACACAGACCGCTTGGACAGTGGGTGACAGACCTGCCTTGGTGGAAAGGATTCTCTCCTGTAATTCCTCCCATCTCGTTGGCCAAAGGGCTGATAGCCCATTTGCTGGAGGGCATCCCAGTTAGAGGAGACCTCTGAACTGGCCTGACAGCGGAAGATATTATCAATGAAGAGGAGGACATCCTGCTGAATATCCTGGAAGTATTCTGCCATGGTCAGTCTGGTCTGTGCCACGCGTATATGGGTCAAGGCTTCCGTTCATTCGCCCGGCGGTATTCTTGATGACACCGGACGCGCTCATCTCGAGAAGAGATCATTTCCTCACGGGACCGCTCACGACGCCGGTGAAAATAGAGCAACTGCCGTGCTGTGTGTTGTGAATCAGCTCCGATCAGGACGGTCTGTCGACACCGGCCGCCGAGTGCTGCCGCTGACCTTACCGCCCTTGGCATAGGGGGCGATCAGGTCAATGACCTTGATCCCGGTCCCAGGACTTCCTGTACCGGATTCTCCTGGAAGTCTGTGAACTCATGGCTTGCAGGACTCCACCTTCCTTGCGCCTGTGATCTGCTCCCTCCCGTCAACGGTATCCTGACATTAAAGAGTGCTGGGCCCAGATTCTGCCTCCACCGGCACCCTGGATCCCTGCCGGTATGAACGGCATATCTCTGGCAAATTTCTGAGGTGGACAGCACGCAACGAACTAGATTCCTCCCAAATGCTGGAGATCATCACTGCCTTGCCGTGATTGTCAACCTTGCAGGCTGACTTGATAAGGAAGGGGCTCTTCATAACGACGTTCAAGGCACAGGCCCCATGACCTGTACAATCTACTGATTTGCATCCACACCTTTAAGTTTCAGTGTGCCTGGCGGCGTCAGCCGCTGGAGCTCCGCTCCTATGCCCGCCGCAACCCCTCTGTGATCTCCTGAGGATCTGCGCTGGCGCCCGGTTATAGCGGATATTGAGTTCCTGCAGGAGCCCCTGTCCGTCTCCTGTTGGCATGTCCATAGCCTGCATGCGGCGGAGTGCTCGGAGCAGAAGGTCTCGACTCATGCTATAAATATATCCACCAGATAACTTGAACGATTATTACATGTAGTCTGAGTGTTATTGGGCTCCAGCTCAAAACCTGAATCTCATGGCCGCCATCGCCTCCTCCTGCTAAAGGGCTGTATCCAGTCAGAGAAGCAGCTCAATATATTGCACTGGGTCTCCATGGAATTCTTCCATCGAGGTGAAGACGATAAAGACCATCGATCTTCTCCCCAAAGAGATCCATCTCGAGTCAAATGCCTGGCCCAACAGGGTGGTTTTTCATGGTATAGTGAACCACCGTCAACCTGATGTGCTTTCTTCTAAAAATACTGTTCTCCACTGTCAGACGGTAAAGAGCATGTCAGTTGGGATGATCCAGAAGTTCTTCTGTCATTTGATAATGTTGTATATAAGAGCCGGCCAACCCTTTATCCGCGGTCACACAGACTGCCCCGCGCAGTCCTCCCCCGCCGCCGCTCATGGTCATCCAGACAGGGGATGGTGGCCTCCCAAGATGGCCACAACGTATGAACATGTCCTGCAGAGCGTGCAGAAACAGGGGCTCGGCGGCTCTCAGGACCCTCCCATGTTATTCATTTCCCAGACGAGACCTGTCACACGGTACTGGTGATCTTCACCGTACATCAACGCCCGCCTGACAATGATCCTCGATCCCAACGCCCATTTGAACCTCCTGCACTGACCCAAATGCCAGTGCGCCTAGGCCCAAATCTCCACAGAAGAACCATCGGCGTTTTAATAAGACCGTGCCTCAGAACATCTGCTTACCGCCTTATCGATCCTCCCGCGATTCCGGACGTTTGTCATGAAATAATGCCTGTGAGCCGTCTCTGATACCCTGACCCTGACAGCACCACGAATTATTTTCATTCTCATGATCAGAAGACTGATCACCTGGTCGTCAGATGTGGTGATCCTGCGGCTTGAGCACTCCCAGCTGAGAACTGCCCCTGTGCCAGCTGATTCTGCCCACCCAACCGGAGGAGAACTGGGTGAAGACCTGCATCTCCCGATACTCAACAAATCACGCAGGATCCGGTGGCCATGGCTCCTGTCTGTGGCGCCCCCACACGGGACAATGAGGCTGATTGGATTATGGGATGCTGTCCCTGAAGAAGAGATCCTGCCCAGGAAACGGACTGTCCAGATGGAGATTGCATGGTCACCATACGGTACATCTCCGTCCCGGGTCCCAATGATGGCATGGCAATGGATCCTCCTGTTCCCTAGAGACGGGTTATTCCAAAAAGCCTTGAATGGTGCAGAAGACATCTGGATAGGCCTGTCCAAGAATAGCCAGCCCATAAGTTTGGACAGATCATCAGATGACCAATGTCTGCCCTTGTGCATGAAGCACTAACAGAGCTATCATAGGGTGCGATATATTGCAGGGGCGTTGGTCAGAGTTGCCGAGGCGACGACGACGAGTAGTCTATATACAAGTGCCCAAGGTGTTGACAATCCCCTGCAATCGTAGATGACTTGTCCGATCGCCACAGATACAGATGCAGTTCTTACCCTTCTGATTGAGAACCAAGATCCACAAATGGTCAGTCTTACGTATTCACTGATGATCACCACGCTGACCGCGGCCGATCGAACATAGAGCTCATGGCAAGAATACCGGTCCGTAGGGGAACACTGACCGGCCGACGGTCGATGATACGGGGCTCTGTTCTCAATCGGGCGGCAGTCCGACGCTTGATCGCAACCTCCGTCAATGGGATTGCCAGCGCGTTTCACGATGGCCCAGGTATGTCAGATACAGGTATCCTGGCCCGCCACCGGTCCCGGTCATGACTTCCCCGCCGATTGTCCCTCCTGGTCGGATTAGAATATGCCCACGCCACGGACTGATGTCCTGATCACACCACCAATAAGAAACAATCAATGAACGGGCTGCTGATGGTGACAATCCTACTCTTACACCCCAACTGTTCCTCACCCCAGAGGCCTTGGTTGTCAGATGTAGGCTCACGGCTCTGCATACCCGATACGATCTTGCCCTGATCTCATGCCCCGCGAGGTTTCTGACGGGCTTCATCGATCTGATCTCTCAACCGCGCCTCCCCCGCCCGGTGGACCAGTCAAACTCATCGGAGCCCACTAGCCAGAATGAAACCTCCCGCCGACCGAAGGGTCCCGCCCCAACAGCCAGGTCACATCCGCCGTGCCGGCATGTAGCATAACGCTTCTTGATAAAACCTCGCTTGGAACTGAGCAACCCGCACCTGCCTCTCAGCCAAGGCGGCGTCACACACACATGCACTGGCCTCAGCCACTGTGCCCACATCCCTTGTAATGAGTCGCTGCCTCCATTTATTTCTCCACTTCCTCCAGGAAGGCGTCGCCTATCTGCATCAAATCGGTCTGAGAGTCCACCAGCAGCCGCAGCGCTCTTCGACGATCAGAGATCTCCTCCTCCGCCCCACGGCACTTTCAGTCTCGCCGCAGCCTGAGCCTTTCTTTTGGCCTCACCGATCATCGTCGCGACGCCGCTTCGCCAGGACGAACATACTCGACACTGGCCTTCTTGGTCGCCTCCATGCGGATATTGCCCGCCTCTGCCGCTGACACGTCGCTGGCTCTGTATTTCTCACATGCAGGCCTGCGCGTCACGCTCTTGACACTGGCCATTGCGCTGCTCGTCGCAGGACTTTTGATCTGTCCTCGAGCCTCGCAGCCATACGTGCGCACCCGTCCAGTTATGAAATTTTCAGAGACTTACAAAATAGAGATGACCAGGTCAACGATAACCCACAGAGTGTCGGAAATCAATGTGCACGTTAGCCTACCTAACGCTGTCGCCCACATCCGGCGGTTCCCACTTACACCGAACGCCGTCCTCTGCGCAGCGCTAGCATGAAAATGATCAGGATGCCCAACATCGTCCAGTAGATCATAGCGGTCGCCTCGACGTCAGCCCAGGACCAGATTTGACGATGCTTCTTTCCCTCCGCCCCAGGCTGTCTTGATGCGGTGCGTCCGCTGCGTGACCGGCTATGCGACACCGATACTTCTCAAGACCGGCTTCCGATGCGTGGGCTAACTTGCACACCCGTCTGACGCCGTTAACACTCGCGATTTTTCCCTCCTGAAAAGCCAGAATACTGGTCGAAACAAATTCCACCCAAGCCTTAGAATGTCAGCCTATAACCTCGGCATCCGCCGCCATTTATCTTCGCTGGCAGGACACCCGTCTGCATAATCTCAACCGCCTCCGCAACAGTGGAAAACAGGAGGTCACACATGACCTGACACAGCCGTCGAAAAATATCAATAAAGTACGCGCTGAAGACCAGCAGGTGCGCAGGCACAATGTGCAATGATCTCCTATGATGACGCGGGTACCAGGCGGGACGTTGACAGGTCGCATGCACAGAGAGAGCCGGATTAAAGACTTCCGGTAGCGATAGTGATGGGCGACATGGGCATGGTGAGCCAGCACATTTCACTCCCTTCCTTCCGAAATGCCGGCCGCCCTCAATCGAACAGCGGACATGGCCGCCAGCCGCAATCTTCGCTGATCACGTAGATGCGCTCACGCAGTCCGATGATACTGGAGACCGATATAGTAGTATTGGTCCAGAGATATGTTCTATCGCTCTCCCTCTCCAGCATCCCCTTGACGAGTGTCCAGCCAGGTCGCCGCATGCTCCTGACTTGAAGGCTGCTTGGACGGATGCTCTACTGACGTATGTGACTCGTCAGCCACAGGACAGAACGATCGAGCCGCAGCATGTGACGATTCGACTCGTATGACCTGATCACTCCGAAATCGGGATCGCACGCCTTTTGTGCAAACCTCCACCAACGCCATTGCAGACTCCTGCAAACCCACGGCAGAGCTTCTTGACGTCCTGATTCCAATGCCGCGATCTCTCACTCAAATCACAAAATCAACTGTCATTCTCTAGCACTTTCACTCCTCTGCTACAGACATTCAGCAGAATTTGTCTCGCGCTGCACAATCGTGGCTGGCCCTTGAGTGAGTGCGAAAATTCCTGCACCATTCTGCATGGTATTGAACACTCACCTCTGCGGTTGCCATGAGATGAGGTCTTTCTATCTATTCACAGCAGAATATCTGCAAAGAAACACGTCTTGGTGATTGCTTTGTTTGTACGCTTATTATAGTAGCTCAACCTGTGGGATAATTCTACTAATATCCTCACTTGCTTTTCATCCATTTCTTTGTCCGATTTCTCGTCCTCCTCGCTTCTTTTATAACACCACTGATCGCAACATAAAAAGCTTCTGTCGGACAGACAGATCGCACCCATAATCCTGCAAGCATTTCATCGCCGGCCATTGGCTCTCAGGATCTCTGCCTCCCAACGCTGCCGCGATCAGAGACCAATGCCTGCCCTCTCTCTCCCAGAAAAGAATGGTCATGCAAAGTCCTGAAACACTGATTACAGTCCATTTCCTCATTGTGCCAGTCTGCATATCCACCTCAGGTCACCGATATAGACCGCCTCCTCGACAACGTTCAACCGCTTCAGGACAGAGATCGGTCATAGTCCGGGCCGGTTTTCTCACGGGATGCCATCCTCGCTCAAGTCGATACAGGTATCAAGGCTGACGAAGACCTCTCGGGCGTAGAGGTCTGACCTGCTTCCAACGAGGCATTGTTGATACTTACGGCCGTGGGAATCTTCTTCAAACAGGAAGGTTCTTCAGAAGGTCCAGAATTCCGGATGAATGGAGGATCCTGTCATTGGCATGACTCGGCATGAAAGTGGGCTTATAAACGTGCCCATCGCACTCCACTTCCCGACTCAGATACCCTCAGCATTCCTCAAAGCTGGGTTCCCATCCCGACCAGATTCCTCACTCCCAGCGTACTACCCTTCCTCATAGGCCAAAGCCCTCCGACGAGCCCACAGCAGACCAATCGGAGTTTCAAAGAACCGTCGAACCATGTCGCCCTGATGATAATCGTGGCGATGCAATGCCTGTCTGTCTGCTCGAGGGCAACAGTCCCAGTGCCTAGCCAGTCCCGTCCACATCAAAGACTGCCCTTGCAATTCCTACTTGCCTCAACTCTACTTTTCTCACACCTCAGGCAAACACATTTGACTGTGCAGCACAGTCTCGTACCGCGTGCTTGTCTGTCCCGAACACGTGGTGAGGTGCCTGGCATCACGTTTTGGTCCAGGCTCTCCGACGCGATCAGAACCTCCTGGCCCAGCATGCTCACTCGCCTCAATCTCATCCGCGGTGCACTCACTCTTAAGCCAGCCGACTCCGACGGCTCGCTTTGACATCTTCCTCGGCATGATTTGCTTTCCCACTGCTGCCATCTCGCGCGCAAATCAAGCAGCCCTTCACCCGATCACATGGCATTGGGCAGGATCACCGAAAGATCTTGCCACCAGGTCCTCCGCCAGTTCCTCTCTTGTCGCCTCCCCATTCATACGTAAGAAGGCTGGTCGTACTGGTCTCCTCAGCTGACAGGCGCTTGAGGTGGTCTCGCTCATAGCTGACAGCTAGCCCGACAACAGATCCTCAGGTCCATGTCTGCAGCTGATCCCATCGGTTTGGTCTCTCATCTCGCCCAGCGCCTCAGCCGACGGTCACAGAAAATGCTCCTAAGGCGCAGCTTTATATGGTCCGCACCGTCCGGAAAAAGATTTCTCATCCACCTCACAATGGCTCTGGATAACACCACCACCTTTCCGGCAGTGGCCAACCGCGATACCAGAAGATAGCGATGCTCCTCGTCCGTATTCTCCCGCAGATGGGCATCCAGGATAGAGATAACGGCTCCAATCTGACACCAGCGATTGGAAGGATTCTCCTGAAAGGGTGTCGAAGAACTCATCCACGTCATCAGCATACACCGACGGTTCTACAAGAAACACGGGTCATAGCCCAGCATGCGCGAGCGGCGTGATGAGTTTGCTTAAAAAGCGTTCTCTGATGGGTCTCATAGTCCTTATCTCCCAGAACCATTTTCCACATCACAGGACTCTCTCCTCCAGATCGGATAAAGACCATGCGATCCACATTGCTGGCTCCAAAGTCGTTCTCCAGGATCGCGATACTCATTCCCCGATCTATCAGGTACCTGGCGTAATGCAGCAGAGGTCGTCTCTTCCTGAGTTTCTAAGAACCCTGGCAATCAAATCAATTTTCGTCATTGAATCTCCTTTTCTCCGGTTACTTTTGGACACAGCCGCATCCTTTATCTCCAGATCTTTATCTTAACGCTTACAGCTTCTTTCGCACCTTCTGTTACTCTCGTCTCTTCTGTCCAGATCTCCTGGCTTATCCGCTCAGCGCGCGGGCCAGTCACTCCGCCGATATGGTCCTCTCCATAGCGATCTCAGGAATCGACTGGCATAACGCTCCGTCGGGATCGCTAATCTTATCGATCCTGACGGCTGATCGCCTCGCGGGCTGCTATCATATCTCCGCACACTGCAGGTTTGCGCGCAGCACAGGCTTGCAGATCCTGCACCGTCCGTCCAGAAAGGGGACACCTTCTCGAGACAGGATGCCGCCTGCTTCATATTCACAAAGCCCGCACTGACGCGACGACAGACACGGTCCATCTTGGGCCTGGCGGTCAGGGCAGAGCAGGAGCAGATTCGGAAACTCCAGATCTGAGGGGTCCAATCTCATCCGGGGATTGACATCCAGCGTGCGCAGCTCGATTATGAGTTCTACGCCTTCGAGCTGATCCAGGGCATTGGCGCTTGGCTTCAGGCGGACCGGATGAGTGAAGCTCCGCCGCGTGAACAGAGTTTGGCCGGTCTCCACACAGTAGTTCCATGGAGTCCAGACAATCTCGGGATGAGCGTCGAAGTCCAGGACTTGGGTCCAAGCTCAGTCAAATGCCCCTGTCCGAGCAGCGGTGGAGGAGATACATGCCGGCCAGAAGTCTCCCGCCTCCAACCCTCGAAAGAAGCATCCATCCAGGGGCAGGCCGTCACGCGAGCGCGGCGGGAACAGCAGCTGCAGGTCCAGGTAGATCTGCTGCAGAGATCGCCCTCTCCTCAGGCGGTCCAGGAAAGCGATAGGAAAAGTGTGCCAGTGGATTGCCGCACAGAGACTCAGCTGCTGCTGCACCTGCCCGCCGACAGCCAGCGATGATTTGCCTCCTGCTCTCTCTCCACGCAACCGCGCTGACTCGGATATCCTTCTCCGAGCGCAGGCAGGGAGGTTGCATGCAAAGACCAGAGCAGCTCCGGTGTTTTGTCGTCACAAAGCAGGCTGCCTCCCTCGCGTCTGGCACGCCCAGCTCCCGGGGATTGTGGTGTACGCGGTAATGATTCTCCAGCTGTGCTCTCACCGTCCTGGTCTGAGAACTGGATCATCCCCAGATGGACATCCCGTCTGCTAGAATCTCCGGAGTCACCTGCTGATTTTCTTCTTCCAGACCAAAGTCCTCCTGGGTGAAGGTCGGTTCGATCCATTGTCTGATGTTCATTTTTGGATGCTCCTCGCGTGTTTCATTGTTTCAAAATTGACTTCCTGACGGTCATACTCCCTGTAGACTGCCGTCAATCGGCTCTGCCTGCGTCAAGCCTCCTCCCAGCGAGAAGATCTGGCAGTCGTCGTCCACGTGACTAATTTCCTCCCGCAGAAAGCTCCATCTCTTCCAGGAGGGGCCGGATGATGACAGGCCCTCCGCTCCTGTCCCGCGCACGCTGCACACCGGCGGCAAGGGGCCGATTGCGGCGCGATCGCTTTGGCGTACCACCGTGCGACTCTCATGCTGATCGTCCGCGGTCTCGTCCGGGAGACAGGTCCAGAAAAACCGGTCCACCAGGTCTGCTGTGAGCTATTCTTCCAGCGGGCTGAAAGATCATGGGAGTCCAGGGCCGGCCGACGGTCGCGCCGGCCTCCTCGCAACGGACGCTCTTGAGCCGGGCGGTGAGCTGAAACGCTCCCATCTGTCTGATATAGGTCTCCGGAGGACAGGGTCCGGGCGAAGACGAGATCCTTTCTGCGGTAGTGATCCCAGCCTCGAGAGCAGAGCCGCTCTGGTCCGAACCTCGAGCTGAGCCCGGCCGCTCAGCCGCGAAATCGGCAGGCCGAGAACATACCCCGTCACCGCCTCCAGCGCCAGCCGATCCGTGTCGTACGGAGCACGCAGAGGTGACCGATGCTCTGTCGAGCCGGTCCACCTCCTCCATACTCTCCTCCAGATTGACGAAGATAACGATATTCCCGGAGGGGCACATCCCTTGAGATAGCAGTACTTTCACAGCTGAAGTTGCGGGCAGTTCATGACGGAAGAACGCATATCAGCGGCTCCTTCCGGAAGCCTGGCAGATCTCGGAAGCCCAAGTACCACCGCCTCCTGGATACGGACCCAGTCAGAATCAGACTTTCCCGGTGATTGATCTGCACTGAACGACATCCCGTCGCATCACCGACTGAAGAGCATCCTTATAAGTGATCCAATCGGGATCTGTTCGGCCCCGGGAAAATGCCTCAGGATCCGTCCGGTTTCAGCCGTCCAGAAGCCCCTTTCGGTGTAAATATGAAGCGAAACTGTCTATTCAGCTGCACTCGCAGTCTACCCAAAGATCCCTCAGGGAGAAAGCTTTTGCCCTGTCGCTGGTCCGCTGCGGAAACTTCGCCTTTGACCTCCATTTGCGCAGGCTCTCCGGGTCGCTCCCGCCAGACGGACCGGCGCCGGTCAAGAGCCGCTCTAATTGCTCTTTCATGCTGGCGGAGTGCAGCAGGTCGCGGCTCCTTCCTGCAAGCTCCTCCTGACCGGGCAGGACGGCTGCCATGTCCGAGGCTGCTGTCCTTCTTCCTTCCGGGTCTCCTTCATCAGGGTCCTCAGATGGCCTCTGATCTGCCGAAGCCCGCCGCGCATGCGAGTCTCCAGAGTGCACGAGTCGTCCTCTCCCCTGCCCGACTGTCAGAGACCATCTTCCAGAATATGAGTTTGCTGAGGCAGCGCCTGTTGGCTCGCCTGAGCACGCTCCATATCACAAAGCGAGACGCCCAGCTCCCTATTTGATCCTACGTTCCGCAGGGCATCCAGCTCCAGGCCCTTTTGGGCCCACAAACCGTCCTGAGTTTCTTCCGGAGTCCAGATCCTGGATCGGCTGGGCTGGCAGAGCAGCCTCCGGCGAGGGGAAGGCACAAGGGTAGTAATCAGGTCCGTGAAGCTCCTCCCGTCCGCGTCGATCAGTCTATTGTTGACCCGAGGGGACCGACGTATTGGACCGGTCATCTTTCGCTGCGCTGTCTCCGACCAGGGACAAGCGAAGCTGGGCCAGTCACCTGTAAGGACAGTACGCCGACTGCCGCCAAGCCACAGCCACCGGCCTGGTCCGGTCAGATCAGAGGACTTCCCCCTCTCCTCACTGATACCATGGCGATATGGCGGTTGGCTTTCTACTTTGCGCGCATTTCCCATCATTCGAACCGGTCCTCGGCCTCCGGCCATGCGAAGCAGTATCTGCGGCATCTCCTCCACTCTCTGCAGGCGGATATGATCATCTCGGCTTTCCTGACTCCTGCGCCCGACACCACCTGTCTCCCAGGTTCCTCCAAAATCGTCTGCCGCACACAGCCCAGCTGGACGCTCGTGCGTGGCAGGCATGCATCTCACGGACAATGAAGATCGCGCCGCATACGCTCATGTCTCCAAGGACGAGAGCCTGATCCTCCGAAACTCCTCTTCCCTAACAAACGCTCTATGTGACAGGATTTGAACTCATGACCTCTACGTCGACGCGCTTCTACCGCTGGAGCCACGTCGATGACTTCACTCGCAGGAGAAATCAGCCTTGGAATATTAACAAATCCTCACAGCGAGGATTTCCATCAACAAACGCACGTCGAGGAAGGCTATCGTCAATGACTGCCAGACGGACTGGCAGGACTGTCCCGTTTCTGCACCCTGCCTCTGGTTCGTGCTGTTTGACTCTGAAGATTTCGAACTGCTGGACGAAGAGCTGTCTCCTGACGCGGGCGACTCCGCGGCGAACGTCTGAGACTTGCTGTCGCTGTCGCACGGAATTCTTCTTATCCTCCCTCTGCCCACTCAGTCTCCGACTTGAACTGGCTTCGCTGGGCTTGCTGGCTCGAAGACGATGCCGCTGATGTCTCCCAGGAGAAGTTCTTGTAAGTCAGCTCACATGTGGCCGCAATGACGTGACCACCAGATCCGTCCCGGTACTGCCCCGGTCAGCTGCGCGGACCTGCGATAGCATAGCCGGTCCAGACGTGGTGTAACAGTGTGTCTCAAAGCCGCCAGAAACCAGCCGTCCTATGCAGTCGTTTGGGTCGTTCACTGACTTGGCCCGCGGCCACCTGCGAGCCACTCAGCTTCCAGGCCGCGCCGGTTCCGCATCCAGAACTGCCTTCATCATAAGTGATCATCTGATGAGCGCGCACTCGACTTATAGATCTGTCCCCGTAGCGTTGTTCCTGTAAATGGTGCTGCCATTCTTGTCGCCTGGTCATGACTCGATGCGGGTCGGCTCACGGTATTTGCTGTCACAAGCAGTCATCCGGCGCCGTATGCCGAAGGCCATCTCATGGTTGTGACTGTTCGTCAGTCCGTTGATCCCCGCCGCGAGAGTCTCATCGTTCTTGGACATCTCCGCCACGCACGTCGTAGAGATACTGCAGGCTCGCGTCGGCTTGACTGTCCTGAAGACCTTCCAGGCAACCTGTGATGCAAACGGCTAGCGACGGCCACATGCAGGTCAATGTGACATTGCCCATACAGGAATTGCACGTAGTTCCGAGTGTCCCATTGGCAATGGGGGCGTCCTGCGCACGCGGGTGTCGCAGCGTGCTGGTCAGCGCCGCTGCATGACCAAAATGGCAGCTGATGGAAGAACCGGGCTGACGTGCAGGAAGCGACCGGCGGTCCAGCGATGCGTCGTGATGCGTCACCGGCCGACGCCGACGGCAGCAGCCACATCTCCGGTCATTGTCAGCATCAGCGACTGTCCCTCATGGACGGGCCGCATACATATGTCATATCCGTCGTCCTGCCCAGCTCTGCTCTCATGTTCTTTGTCCATCGTGGTCCGAGGACTGCTGTAACTTCAAGCGTCCGAGACTGGTGTAGATCATAGCCTGCATGAGGTCTCGGGCAGGCGTAGTCATACTCGCAATGCCGCACCTTGTCATCCGCCAGGCGCGCACTCGCCATCGCTGTTGAACTGATACTGGAAGTCAAATCCGTCCGCCGTCATCGAAAGCCCGCACGGCGGGAGTACTCGGCGAAGGTGGTCTCATACTGCAGGAACTGCTTACGTCCTGGGACAGATTCAGGGCGATCTGCGCCCGCGGCCTGATCTCCTCTGGCTGATCTTCTTGTCCGAGCATGTTCTTGAGAATCAGAGTCTGCCTCACGACCACCGTGTTCTCAGGGTGATTGATCGGATCCTAATGGCTCGAGCGATTGGGAATGGCACAGACAGTGATCTCGCCGAGCTCAGCTCGCCGATATCCTGCTGAAATAGCCTGGGAAGCGGTGCCGATGCCGTAGCATTCATGAAATGAACGCTGATGTAGTTGAGGATCTGGACGGGTATCTTCTCATTTCAGGGCAACAAGATCCTCCACCCTTTGCCGCCGGTCTTATCCTGTCCAGAAGAACCGTTCTCGCTAGTCTGCTGGTGATCGTGATCCGCTGAGACCTTGTGGTTTCTGATGCGCATGCACGCGCAGGCAATTTCCTTGAGGCTGACGCCAGGGATGGCTGTAGAAGCTCTTGTCCTCAGATGGCGACAAAGCCTCCTTGACCTGCTTGGGCATCTTGTCGCCGGTCACACTACTGAATCTCTTCTTGCAGCTCGCCAGTTCACTTTCCGTCCTTGTCGTAGAGCAAAGCTGGATCGGAGGCCTCGAAGGTCTCTACGAAATTGGCCAGCCTGTGAACCACTCTCCGTCGTGCGTGGCTATGATTTTCACTGCGTGCTCCTCCTGGGTAGATCGCGGCGAACCAATCCTGATCAGGAGGATGAGAAAATCAGACGAACCACGCAGACTCTGCTTCTTCTTTTTGGGCTTGTTGGGCCGGGTTCCTGTGCTCAGGGCTCCTGTGCTCAGAACTCCCGACTCTATGCAGTTGCTCATTTTTTAATCTCACTCAGCCCCGTATTTTACCTTCTGCCTCAATATAGCAACTTTTCCCTGACCGGCAAGAAAGCCTCGCGTTTTCCTGATCGACGAAACCTGCATTTCCCCTGACCCGCGTCGATCCTTCATATGACGACATGCATCCTCTGCCGTCGATGGATTCTCCCTCTTGCCGCCGCCCAGCTTCTTTTTAAAATAGAATCCGACGCACTGCCAAAGGACAGCCGGCCGGACGATATAAAAAGGCAGGGTCGACCGAAAATGAGCAGTAGCAAAAAGTCTGTGAAGTCGATGAACAAAAGTTCGAGGAGGAAAATGACTGAGTCAGAATCACAGAGGGTCCCCATGGAGAAGTGAGATGAACGATTTCAACAGGAGGGGTCTGCGCCAAAGTCATGAATCTGGGGGGCTGTCCTGCTGGAGCTGGATGTTCGGACCCGAGGGAGAGACAGCGGACATCGTCCTGGGCTCCGGGATCTGGAATCTTACTTTCACCAATTTCGCCTGCTTTGCGCCACTGTCTGGCCCAACGCCAGCCGGATCGGCTAAGCAGCCTTTTGGGCTGGAGGAAGGCGCTATCGGCTGGAGGCAAATGACGCGTCACATATCACACTCGGCTCCGACTCTTTTCACCACCGCGTCTGGCGAAACGCGAGCGGGCGCGGTGAGTCCATCATTGCCATCCAAGCCCTCATATGGACCTTGGTTTCCGCAATCTGACCCCTGGGCACTGTTTCCTATCAGTGACGCCGGAGGACAACCGCTGATCATCGACTACGAGGCATTTTGCGATCGCACTTCTCTTTAATCCGACCAACCACAGCTACTCTCAACTGGCCGAGCCACAATTCCGGTCAGGGTCTTCGATCAGCTGCTGCAGACTTTCGATCCAACTGCTCACCATGCTGACGCCGCTTTCCATCCCCGACGGACAGATCCGTTCCTGTCGAGGACGGTCCCATGGACTTTCGCGTGCCAAAACCCATCGGCCGGGATTTTAAAGCAGATTATGATCAGACCAAATCTGCGGGCGGATATGACCTAACTGGATTCTAGCGAGACTGCAATGCCAGGTTCGCCCCGTTCACTCCTTAGATCCCGTCTCCGGCCGCCGGATGACCGTCTCAAAGCGACCTGCCGGGAATCCAGTTCTGCACCGGCAACTTCATCGATGAGAGTGAAATCGGCAGGGCGTGTCCCTATCCCAGGCAGGGGCGAGGTCTGCCTTGAGACTCCAGTACTTTCCCCAATGCCATCAATGTCAGCTTCCACCTCCTCTGATCTACGTGGGGACAGCCTGTGCACAGCCGAACCGTCTTTGCGCTACTCTGGCAGTCTGACAAAACTGCCTCTGTCTGCTTACCCTGTCGGAGATTCTCTCATCGATCCCGATGGGCAACAAGACGATCGCTATCTTTCCTGTCTCTGCAGGATGCTCCTCACTCGATCCTGTGGCCAGAAGTCCCAGCATCTTGTCCCTGCCTGTTCCCGCCGGGGAATTCTCCACTCGTATCTGAGGCATCGGTCGGATTCATCCTGGCTGCCTTGCTGGCGGGAAAAATACCGAAAAAGATTCCGATCCATGAGAATCCCAGGGCGATCTAGGATCCCTCCCAGGGACAGCCCTGGCCGGACTAGCCAAGCTGAGAGGCCGCTACGCGCCCGGTGATTCCCAGAATGACCCCCGATCAGGCCTCCGATCAGACAGATGATCGTGGCTTCTACGATAAACCGAGGCGGATGGAGAGATTCCTGGCTCCAGGGCCTTGCGGGTCCCGATTTCCTGGTTCGCTCCGACGGAGACCAACATGAGTATTCATGCGGCTCAATGCCTCCCACCAGAGGGCAATTCCGCAGCCAATGGAAATAGCTGTCGTAATCTCGTCCCAAGCATGGTCATCAGCATGTTGACCAGACCGCCGAAGGTGACCGCTTTGGCCTGGTAATTCGGATTGTTCCGATAGTAGGGCTTAAAATACGTATCAGTGCCGCGGTCAGCTCCTCCTGGTTCTGCTTCTGATCCAGCTGACTGACCGGCATGTCCCGTCGCCGCGATAACCTGAATCATGCGAGTAGCGACCGCCCGTCTCGCCCATCATCTGATTGTAGGTTCCGATCGGTATATGAAAGAGGAACCCGCGAAGGCAGTCTGTGTCGCCGCGTTTCTGCTCTCGCTCTGATAGACTCCCAGATCGTAACGCCGTAAAGTCTTACCGTCCAGGACATCTCAATCTCCTGGTTCAAAGCGTCCCTGTATCCTGTCCTTACATCTTTTTCGCCGTCTCCTTTGCGATCAGGGCTACGCGGCGTTGATTGGTAAAATCCTCGAGCCGAGAACATTCGCCCGGCCTGGATACTGTTCGGATGATTTAAGAAAAACCCGGCATTTTACCCCAAAAGATTGACGTCTGCGCTCTGTCTGCCCGTCTTCTGACTCAGCTTTTACATTCCCTCTGTCCCCAGACCACGACGGCCCGACCGTCCCCAGGTAGTCGACCAGTCCGCTGACCATGGCGTCGTGACGTAATCGCTCCTGCATCGTTTCTCTCTTGTCTGCCGGCCAAAGCGGATCCGTCCACCGCCTGCCTGGACTCTCCCCCTTCTCCTCTGAGCGCGGGCATGACATTGAGCAGGTCATCAGTTGGCACCCGCGCTCTGCATATTGTCGAGATATGGAGAGCGTCGAGGGAATTTCCCACGGTGAAAATGGCGATGAGCCGAGATCGATGATAATTCCGAGCATGGTAAGCAGCTCGTATCTTGTTGGCCTAGACTGGCAAATGCCAGTGATATTCTCCCAGGAGCATCAGTCTCTCCTCCTGATCCATGATCTCGACCGTCGCGAATCGTGATCCGATCGGTTTTCGCCGCCAGCTCCGGGGGTGAGGATCAGGATAGTCTTGCCCTGCTCCTATGCGGCTGTGAAACAGATCCATGACCAGACGTCCGGTCTTGGTATCAAGAGCTCCAGTGGGTTCCATCCGCCAGAATAATGGCTGGATCGTTGGCCATGGCCCGGCAATCGCCACCCTGTTTTGTCCGCCGGACAGTCCTCGAGCAAATGCTCGGCGGTCTGTCATCCACCATTCCAGAGCTCCCCTGGCCCGCTCTGCGCTCGCTCCGTCCCAGTCGGCATAGAGCATGAAGCTCCACGTTCTTTCAGCATGTCTGGCGATCAGATGTGGGTCTCGAAGACCAAGCCGATCTTCTTGTTGCGGATATCGGACGCTCGTTGTCCGTAACCCGGCCCAGATCGATCGTCCAAATACCGCCCTCTTGGGCCGGTCTGACCCACATGATCAGATTCATGAGCGTAGACTTGCCGATCCGGAGGGCCCGACAATGAACAATTCCCCTCCTGTACAGAGAAATTGATATCGTGCAGAATCTCCAGCTCATTGGGCTGGCCCAGGTAGAATCTCTTTACAATGTGCTCTAAGCGGATGACCTCTCCCATCAGTTTACTCCTCCGCCTGCCCCCATGGAGTTGAGCAGCTGATTGACGGAATTGTCACTCTTTGTCTCCGGAACCACGACCCGCATCCCTCCTGAACCTGATCGAGACAATCTCGGGTATAGTAGGTGCCCTCCAGACCTGTCGTGACCGCGATCCGTCTGACGCTGATCTCCTCCTGCTTTTTATCCCCGCTCTCTCCTGTCTTCTTGTGCTCGACAATCTCAATGAAGGAGCTACCGTCTTCCGCCTTCTGCACGGATTCAAAGGGGACGCTGAGGGCGTCAGGCGCCGAAGAGGTGATAATGCTGACATCCGCATTCATCCCCAGGCGCAGGCGATCATTTCCGGCAGGAAGGGCAATTGTCACTGTAAAACCGGAGGAGGAAGATCCGGAAGAAGCTCCCGCAAGATCTCCCAGGCCACTGAGACTTCCCAGATCCAGTCCTCCGATCGAGCCCAGCCCACCAAGTCCTGTCCCGGAGGAGAAGATCCGGCCGCCGGGGCGACCGCCGTCACATTGCCGTCCAGTTCCGCTCTCCCAGTCGCGTCCGTCTTGACCTTGACCGCCATCCCGCCTGAACATCGGGGATATCCGCCTCCGCGACCGTTGCTAAAAATCTGGAAGGAGGAGTCGTCTTCGATCCTGGCAATGCGTGCCGCCGCTGAGGTCTTGCCTGCTTCCGCCTTCACCTGCGTCACCAGTCCGTCCACAGAGGCTCGTATCGCGCCCTTGTCAATCTGTCTCGCAGTTGATCCAGCTGATTTCTGCAAGCTTGATATACTTGACTCTGTGACAGAGGATCCGGCATTCCCCAGAGAGGACAAGTCGGCAGACGGTGCATTTTCAAGAGCCTCCAACTGAGCCTGCAGCGCTGTTTCCCTGTGCCTGAAGAGGCCGTCAGGTGACCTGGCTCTGCTCAACCTGGACCCGGTCTGCCGCCAGCGTGGCTCGCGTCCGCTCCGCTTCCTGTCTCCAAATCCCGCTTCAGCTTGTCCTGGGCTGGCTCAGACTCTTCTCTGCCTGGTCTTCTCTGCTCCTGACCTCCTCCAGCTTCTCCTCTATTCCCTGCAGCTGGCTCCTGCTTCGCCTGGGCCGCCTAGGGCTGCCTGCTGGGCCAGCTGTGTCTCCGTCTCCTTCTGTGCCTGACGGGCAGACCGGATCTGCTCCTTCAGACTGTCGCGGCTGGCCTCCAGGCGGCTGGTATCCATCTGCGCGATCAGCTGACCGGCCCTGACCCGGTCCCCCACCTTGACATTTACGGTCTTGATCGGGCTGGCCAGAAGATCACTGGTCAGATCCTGACTCTGCACAGAGGTCACCCTGCCGCTTCCCGTGACCGACTTGACGAGTCGTCCGCCTGGAAATCGTCTCTGTCTCGGCTCCTTATCTGCTGCCTTCTTACCCGAACTGCGCGCGGACGATGGCAGCTGATGACCAAAGCTAAAACGATGATCAGAAAAACAAGCAATTTCCTGTGCTTCTTCCAAAACTGTATGAATCTCGCCCTTCATAATAAGCCTCACGATATTCCAGGATTCCAGGCTGATGTCAAACCCCCGCCTGCTCGCCTCCAACCTTCCATCTTCCGCGTGCCAGGCTTCTGGCCTCTGCCTCAGCCCCGCCCGGTCTGTATGCCCCTGGCCTTGTCTGATATGCTTTCCCGGCAGGCTGTCCTCCGCTGATTTACTGTCTATTATAGACATCCTTTCCTCCAGGCACAAGAAAAAGGACCGTGAAAACGCGTTCGCGCAATTCTCACAGCCCCTGGCTTCCTATTCAATTTTAAAGCCACGACACAGAGGTGTCTGGCCAGCCATCAGGGATTTTGGCCTCGTAGGCATTGGCCTGCGCTTCATCTAACAATTGTCCGGACGCGTACAGCAGGCGGCCACCCGCCTGCCGCTGACAATGAAGCGGTCAGACGTCTTGAGAGCAGGTAGATGGGTCACCACCTTATCATCCGCACTGACCTGCGTCCGTCTTAGTCATGGCGTCCCTCTGAAGCTTCAGATGGTTGGCGTAATCCTCCCTTGTCCTTAGGCGAGCACAGACATCGCTGTTCTCGTTCTGGTCGGACCACGCAAAGACCTGATAGCGATGACCACATCTCCCGGATGATCTGAAAATACTGATGATCCTGGTAATACTCGGATCATCCTTGTAGTCGCTCAGACTCCCGAACATGGTCTTGTTATTCATCTGGTGCCCGTAGACCAGGGAGTGGTAGTCCTCGAAGTTCGGCCGGTTCTTCCCCTCCAGGAAGATGGAGCCGGCAATCGCGTACTTGCCGTCCATGGACTTTCGCGCCAGTAATTATCATCATTCTCCTTGTAGAGCACTGGATAATTGACGTGGTCATTGTTCTCCATATAGATCCAGGCCTTGACCGTGTCATTCTGCTTGAGCAACTCAGGGAAGTCGACCGTCACCTGCTGATACCACTCCTTGGCCTGTTCTTTCGATGAATCCGCCACAGTGACCGCGCCCCTGGCGTTCTGGTACACCTGCTCCGAGTCATGATAATCCTTCAGCGTCAGGAGGATCCTCCCCCCTGAATATACGATTACCAGGAAACAGACAGCGATCAGGATGTTATAGACAATTCCCGACTTTCTTCCTTCTCCTTCTTTGGCTCTGCTTTATTTCTCTCATAGAACTTCCAATCAATTGCATTTATGAATGTTTTGTGAATAGAACCCATTCTAATCAATCGATTGGGCAAAGTCAATCCGCCTGTTCCCAGACGTATTCCAGGTTCGCGGGATCCCTTTTGTCTGCCCGGCCCGGATTCGGAGAGTAGGCTCTCGACAGAGACAGGGAGACATCCGGGGTTTTCTTTGCCCTCAGATCCCGGGCGAGAGAAAAGAGCCAGTGCTGTCAATCCGCCTGCGGCCAGCCAGTATGCCAGAATGAGGCGGTTGCTTGTCCGTAAATAGCAGGACTCGCTCTTAAAGGCTTCCCAGGGTCAGAGTCAGTACCGCGGCGTCCCAGATACTTCTGGTCAGGGAAGAAATCGCCCTTCCGACGCCGCGGCTCCTTTTTGCCTCAAGCCGGCCATTGTCCCCGCATCCGCGTCTTCTCCGGGATCAGCTCCGATTCGGCCTCTGCGATGACCCTTGATCCCGGACCAGAGAATCAGGCCCGAAGCAGACCTCCCAAAGGGGAATCAGGAAGGCCAAACACATGGCCGGGGCATACACTCCAGCTGAAACACTCGTAAATCAGTCCGAAGGCCAGGATAAATCCAGTCATAAGTCCATAGTTTCTGCTTCTTTCTTAGCTTCCGATGTAGACAATGTCGCTCACCTCCTCCTCACTCGTTCCGTGTCCCGTTGTTGTGGGATTGTTGATTACCTACCTGGAAAACCATGGTGGAGGATCCCCGCCGTCCAGATTATAAGCTGTTGTGGCTCCCAGCGATTTCATGAACTCGGGGCCAGTTGATAGAGGGATAGTCCCTGCTCTGCTGCCGCGCCCGTCGGAGACCACCAAAGAGCAGTGACCCTGTCCGACCTGGCCGATCGCGGTTCTCGGGTTGGAGGCCATGGCCTTGCCCACCGGAATTGGCCGTCACAGTGACTTTGCAGTCCTGAATCAGACCCGGTCCAAAGCTATAGACCTGCCAGGCCCCTTGATCAACCAGCTCCTGCGCTGTCGCGTCGGAGGCATTGACCACCTTCATGGATCCATCCGTCCCCAATGGCCAGAACCTGGTCGTCACTGTCGACTGTCGACCGGTGAGACGGTGCCGTTGCGGACCACATAGCCGATTCCTGCGCTCCTGTAGCGTAGTCGCCATTAATCGCGAGGATCGCTCCCGACGCTGTCAGCGATGCTGGATGTCTTGGCTGTCACGTTCTTTCCGTAGGTCCCCTGGGCGAAGGCGCTCTTGATGTATTCCGCTGAGCTGACCTGAACATCCGCCACACAGATATAGGTACTGTTCTCACCGAAGCGGTATACCGTAATGGTCACATTATCGTCCGAATAAGTCCTCACAACCGTCGCGTCAGCGTCACTCCCGCTTCCGCTGCTCCCCTCCGTCAAGGTCCCGGTCGTCTGACTGGAGCTGCTCTTTGAATTCCCTGAGGAGGATGAAGAGCTCCCGGATCTGCCTGACGATTTCAGACTGGCGAATTCCGAGCTGCTGAGAGGCTCTGGCTGGACGGCACAGGAACGGGCCAGGACAAAGGTATCCAGGAGAAGTAGCTGCTGAAGGCGACTAAAAGGCGTCGAAGCGATACGAAATCTTCTTCCTGCCAGTCCCCGGCCCGCTTCCGCCGTCTGATTTTCTTCTGAGTCCCTGATCCGGGATTCTTACCTTCTCTGCCCTCCCGAAATTCGTCCTCCATCTTCTCCAGGCCACAGGGGCCTCCTTTCTCACAAATACAAAAGTTCTTCTGGACCAGATAGCTGAAGATAAAGATGGTCCGGTGTCCGCGATCAGCTTGGCGGTCAGTGCCTGAGCCCAGCGCGGTCAGCCCATAGACCAGACATGTGTCAGCGCTAAAGCACCAGGACATGCCGTCAACGCATGCGCTGAGACTTCTTCCCAGCCTGCCCGATGATGGAAAACGAGGCTTCCGGTTCAGACTGCAGTGAAGGCCGCGCTGATCAGACGGGCCAGGGACGTTAGCCCCGACGACAGGAATCATCAATGCTCATCAGGACATGAGCAGATAGTCCAGTCCAAAGCGACGCGAGAGAAACTCCGGCAAAGGAGATGATCTGCTCGAAAATCACCCTGTAGATGCAGAATGGAGTCCTCACCGCGTGGAAGTGACTGCCGGCATTATTGTTCTCATAGATTGTCTCGATCGGGATCTCATAAATGAGGATCCGATCTCCGGCAAATTTAAGAGCATGCGCATCTCGTATCGCTACCGCTCTCCGCCGATCTTGCACATTTTCGGAATGTAGGCCGTACAGAAGGCCCGCAGTCCCGTCTGCGTGTCCGAGACGCTTCTGCCCTGTCACCAGAGCAAAGACCTGACAGGTCAACCGGTTTCCCCAGCTTACTGCGCAGTGGGATTCTCCCGGAAAAATGTCGGCTCCCCAGATAGAGTCCGTTGGCCCCATGCAGGCAGCGGTGAGAGCCAGATGCAGGGCATCGTCCGGCCTCTAGCGTCCATCCGCGTCCATTAAGACCACAACGCCGGGCTTCTCAACCAGCCGTCTCAAATAGGCCAAGACCTGTGCGAAGAGCGCCCTTTCCCTCGATTCTGCGGATGCCGAAGGAGCATCAGGCGAAATCCGTCTCTCTGTCCTCGTCTCTCTACCTGTCTCAGGGCATAGAATCGAGTCCGGTCCAGCCTGGCCGGCCAGTTCCTCAAGACGGCGAAAGACAGCCTGGGCTTCCGGCCTCCTGCTTCCGTCATCCACAACCAGCACATGCAGATTTGCCTCCAAAGAGCCGCTTCTGCGCTCCTCCACAAGTTCCAAGAGCCTATCGTCCGGCTCATAGGCCGGGATCAAGATGAAATAGTCATCCATAGCGTCCTCCTTTCCAAGTCTCGCTCTCCTTCCCGCGCTCCGGAGTCAGTATGATATGAGCTGGTCGCTCCTCATATTTCTTCATCCGTCATCGCGCGATCCGAATTGACTGTACGCAGACTAGACGCCCGTCCCTAAATGAACCTTACAGCCGAATACTCCTGGCCAAAATAGGGCTTAAGTCAAATCGACTCAAAACGCTCTTTCTGATCCACAACTAAATTCCTTTTTGCGACTTTACACTACTCTCATCTCTGCCTGTCTTCTCTTCGCATACCAGACCGCTGTCAGCACTGCCGCGAGAAGGAAAAGGGGAACCATAGACAGGAAGTTCTGTCCCAGACTACATCGGCCGGTCCATACGCAGAATCAGCTTCAGCATATTGCCCGCGGCTCTCTGCAGTTCCGCCAGCGTCAGAGGATAGGGGAACTCCCCTCCTTCTTTCCAAGGGCATTCAGAAATATCGTCGACATCCTCCTGACTGCCAGGCATGGTCAGGTCATTTCCAGCCTTGACACAGCCTGACGCATAGAATCGCCACTGCTTTCTCTCGCTGGAATTACCGCTGGGATCCAACTGCCCCATACTGCCTGTCGTCCCCCAGTCCGTCATGATGATTCCGTCAAATCCCCACTCATCTCGAGCAATGGCCGTCAGAAGATCGTGGCTGTTCGCCGTATGCTCCCCATTGATCAGGTTATAGGAGTCATAATTGAACAGGGTGTGCAGTCTCGACCGCAATCTGAAAGCCCCTGAGGTAGATCTCGCGAGGCAGCCCTCCCACCGACATGAGAGTTGACGAGTTCTGGTTATCCTCCTGATTGTTGAGCGCAAAATGGCTTGATCGTCGTGCCTGCGCTCTATGTTTCTGCGCCCAGGGTATCACGACGCATTTCAGTGATCAGCGGGTCCCCTGAATAATATTCGAAATTTGCGACCGCAGAGGGAGAGCGATGAATATTCATGCCGGGAAAGCCAGAGGTCGACACCAGTTCCTCCATCTCCTCACCCACAATATCGCCTGCCTCTTCAATCAGATGCGAGATCCCAGGTCTGTGCCAGGGAGCGTCGCGATGGGGAATTGCCGTCGTGTATTGATAGTGAATCTATCGCGTCGGCGGGTATCTCTGGCTTGGGTGCCAGTGTCTCCAGAAAACTCAAAGCCTCGGGATTTGCCATACCGGAGGTCAGGACATTCCCTTCGTATCTGCCTTGAAGCTGCTGGACAGGCGAAGTCCTGCCGGCCCATCCAGCAGTCACCAGATTGCGAACTCTGCAATCATCGATCAGAAGAGATGTCGTATCCCCGGCCGCGCCGACAACCGCAGTCGATGATGCGCCGATCTGAGGACCCTGAGGCGCCAAACTGTCCCTGCTGACTTCCGACGCAAAGAGCGGCCAATTCCTCCGGACGCAGCGCTGGAAATCCTCCAGACAAATCTGCCCTCTCTCACCTGCTTTTGAAAGTCAACCGCCTTGCTGCGCCGCGCAGGAGATCTCTTTCGGTGGTTTGGAATAGATCACCTGCGGCTGTCTATCTCCTCTGCCATAAGCTCCAAACCAGGGCATTGGCAATCTCAGCCTCCTCATCAGGATAGAAATAGGGCTGACACCTGTTCTGGACAGCTCCTGCATCTGGCAATCCAGAAGGCAGGCGATTGGACAGCTGTTCCGCTAACTACGCTCCCCGACCAGGTGAATTCGTGCGACAACCCGGCTGCTCTGGAGTGCTGACCAAGAGCGGATCAGATAATCTCCGGCTCCAGGATCCAGGCGGCCTTCTCCTCATCATAAGAAGCCGAGCGATCTGGTTGGGATCCTCGATAGACAGATCCTGATAGCGCCTGGCTCTAAAGAGCGGTTGAGCATAGCCCTCAACCCTCAGTGAGGCTTCTCCCAGCCTTCCGGCAGGCGCGGGACACAGACCTGCGCCAGGCGGCGCATGCGATCTCCCGCGATTGATTACTTTCACCTGCAGGCGAATGCTATCTCCCATCAAGCTCGATGTCATTTGCCTCAGGTCGGAACTTTCTGTACTAGGACTTACCATAGCCAAAGGGATGTGCAGGGTCTACATTAAAACTGTCATAGTACCGATAACTCACGTAAATCCCTCGGTGTAGTACTCATCATCCAGATCTCCATTCTGATAGCTGAAGCTGTCTGCAATCGGCGTATCTTCATAATTGACCGGCCAGCTTGCGGTCAGATGACCAGAGGTGTTCCTTTGCCGGTCAGAACATCGGCCAGAGCATACTATAGTTGCCGGCCATGGGACATAGGAGAACCGCATCTATCCTCGGAATAGATTTGATTTGCCTTTCCATATCAATGACCCCGCCTACATTAAGAACCAATAATCAGATTCTCATATGACGGCCAGCTTCTTCAGGGCCTCATCTCCTTCGAAGAGATAATATTGTCCGGATCAAGCCGACGATCCGTCTCTCCTGAATTCCTTCAGAGGACATATGGCCGTATCTGTCAAATCCGTCTTGATATCGTCATCCTCACCAGATCACAATTGCCGGCTCAATAAAAGGGTTCGTGAAACATCTACAATTGCACTGACCATTCCCGCGCAGGTTGGCAGTGATTTTCTCCTGATACTGCGCACAAGGCTGCCACATTCTGACAGTCGCGATCAATCCACCTTCGTGTGCCGACGACCGGTGGCATCACTCTCCAGTCCCATCTAACGTTGACGATCTCACGGCTGTTGACATCGCCGGATCCGCCTCCTCATCATCGTGCGTCAGCCTCCACTGCCATAGAGAGCATACTGTGATGCCTCCTCGCAGAGGAAGGGCTACCGTTGCCTCCAGGAGCATCCATTCTGGCTTGCACTCCGCCGAGAACGTTCTCCGTGGTGCCTCTCTCTCAGAGACCCTCCTGACCCCCTGGACTTGCATAGTATCCGCCATTCCTCACCCTCATTTCCTAATCTGCCTCATTGTTCCGACATGATTTCCTATATGATATAGAAATTTCCTCCATAAAACTTCTCAGTTTTCATAAACGACGAAACGATCTCTCACAGATATTGCTTTTGATATGAATAAGAGAACACAGAGTCCTGTAAATTTGGCTCTGTAAACTTTTGGGAACTGACTCAAATCGTTTGAAAATACAAGTGATATTTTGCAGGAAAACAGATACTCTTTGGGCTTGTTTTTCATGAGGAGGGGAAAGTCACTGTTGCTCTGCACCCGTGTGGAAAGAACAGACACAATCGCAAAATCTCCTGATGGGCTTCTGACGATCTGTTGGACAACTCAGCACATGTTCCAAGTCCATGCCTCAAATCAAGTCGTTCATCTGTGCTTTTCAAAGTTACATGAGGCTTTTCTTCCATCTCCTGCAGTTTTCTCCGCAGAGCATTCCTATTCCGTTATCTGCAACCGCCAGGACAAGTTTCATTGCCGATACCAGCAAGAGAAAGGCAGACTTGCATAGCCTCATGCGGATTGTATTTCGCTGTCCTGAACAAGGTTGTTCACAGTCTGCGTAAATCAATCCAGCATCACATTTTACCACCGCATTTTCGGAATCAGGAGTAATCTCAATTTCCGACATGATAGCTGTCGGCAACTCCTGTATTCAACAAGTCAGACACAGAGGATGCCAGCACCTGATAAGTCGAATTCTTCGTATGCAGCGCTGCATTTCATATTCCAATCATGCGATACCAAATTCAAATCCTTTTACCAGCTCTCTTGATCTTTCACGCTTTGTTTCCGCACGATTTCCTGCCTGTCTCGAATGGTCCTGCTGGCAGCTTCCACTTTTCTGCAATGCGGCCCGCATACCCCATAATCATGGAGAGGTGCGATCGTGAGAAATACCGCTGATCCAGTTCAGCGTGCCTCATTTTTGTCTGTTCAAAATAGAAGTAGCCTTGTCACAGCCACATATCGATAGTTCGCCGCCTGATGTGAAGGGAAACCGTTTTTCCGTCCGCTAGAGTTTCTATATAGACATAATCGGTTGGTGTCATGGAACGATTTTACGCTTAGAAAAATAATAGGCCAGAGACATAGAACATCCAATGCAAACATTCCTAATGCAAAGACAGGAATCGCCTGATATAGCAATAGAATAATAATTACTGGTGAGTTTTGTATAACTGTCTTTTTGATACCCCAATATCAGCGTGCGTCATCGGTGTTCCAGACAAAACCGGGTAACTCCTCAATATATCCTGAAACAGTGCAACATCTTTGATGGTATAGCGCTGGTACTTCATCGGCAGATCAATCGACCAATAACATTTTCCATCTGCGCTTTAGATAAAGCGCCCGTAAACTATGACTCTGCCGGAGCTGCAGCCAGCATTTATCCGACACTTTGTTCACGGCGTGGCGGCAGAAAGCAGTCATTTTCAACATGGATTGCGGAGATGAACTTACAATCCCCGGTCACCATCTTTTGAAATGTCAGAGAATATTACCGCGTTAAGCAACAGCAATATCAAGATAAAGGCGGCAGATATGAGGTGCTTTCGACATATAATTTGCAAATGATCTCATAACATCACTTTCTGTTGTCAATTTTGTAACCCAACCCCTTTAATCGTTATCAGGGACACAGGCTTTGACGGGTCGGTTTTCGATCTTTTTCCCGGACGCGCCGGATATGAGCATTGCTGCTGTTTTCATAGCCAGCGGATTAGCTTCCCATAGCGCTTCACAAAGCAATCCACGGTGTAACAATCTTTCCTTCGTCGTGGGCAAGTGTTTCGAGTAAGGTGTGTTCTTTGGCGGTTAAGGAAATACTTTCTGCACGCCTTTTTATGAACTTCAGCCCGGCTAAAATCAATCGTACATCCATCTAAACACAAGCGCTCGGCGCATCCCTCTTTATAGGCGCGACGCAGTACCGCATAAGATACGCAGTAATAATTTCCTGCGGCATAAAAAGGTTTTTGAAATATAATCATCTGCACCAAGACCCAAGCTCCGATAATTCTATCTGTTGCTCTCGTCTGCTGTCAGGAAAATGATCGCACACTACTAATCGCACGAAGTCACGTCAGATCAGAGAAAAGCCGTTCCATCCGGGCAAAGATGACATCCATAGAACAATGAAATCAGGATTTTCTGCGATTAAAATAGCCTCTTTGACAGACGCAGCTGCAAGATAGTTTCAAACTCCTGCATCTTTCAACAATATATCTAGTAGCATATCTCTCAATAACTCCTGTTCATCATCTACCAACAGGAGCTCTCTTAGTGTGCAAAAAGGGAATTGTCCATAGCGTGCCTCCAATCCGGATTCCCTGATTTTCATTATATCATCGGCGTATATTCTGCGGTCTCATCAGTAAGGTAAAAGTAAGACCGGGAGAATGGTGATGTCAGGTTAGCAGAGATATCATAAAAACCATAAGAGCATCGAAAGGAGATATTTCAGGACTATATCATACAACGGAACAGTTGACGAAAGAAGTATAAGAATTTTGGCTGCGTCAACAATGTTTCACTCATATCTCGCAAGGCAGTATTTATGGTTTCCTTGGGTCCCAATGGCGCGGAAAATCCACAACTACGTGATGTCAGCCAGCCCGACGGCACCGGACAGTAAGCAATCCTTTACCATTGATAATAAGCAGCTCCAAGATCGGATTCAGCATTTCTCAAAAGAAATCGGTTCTTTTCATTGAAGCGCCGTCCTCTATGCAACTGACCGCCCGGGAAAATCTCGATATTATTCTCAAGCCGCTATTTTAGACCTGTCGAAAACCGATGTGGAGGATGCCCCGATCCAGTAGCTGACCGAATTCGGTGACCGGCTGGCCAAAATATTCACTTGGTATGAACAGCGTTTGCGTCTTGCTGGAGCACTCTGGGCGCCTCGCCATCCTGATTCTGGATGAACCCACCAACGGTCTTGATCCGGTACTCACGAAATCCGGCAATCTGGTGAAAATCCTTGCCCAGTCTTTGATAACCGTACGGTGCTGATCTCGTCCCATATGTTGTCTGAAATCGAATTAATTGCGGATGATATTGGAAATCTCTAAACCATGGACGACTTGGTTTTGAGGGAAGTATGAATGATCTCGCGTCAACATGTGCTCTGCAATCCGGTTTCGTCATGACGCTTTGAAGATGCTTTTCCTCTACTGCTTTCGAAAAGGACAATACAGAGAGAAACGGAGGGCTAGATGATGAAAATTCTGGCACCGAACTTTCGAAAGAAAAGCGTACTCTGGTGTGATTCCTGTCCCGCTGGCTGTTGCGTGTTTGGGAGCCGTCTCACGCGCTTTGCCAATTTCCTTGTGCGGAAAGAGGCACTTAAATCTTCCGCTGGCTCCTGCGGAGGTCCCGGTTGACTCCAGCTTTACGGCATGATTCTGGCTTTTGAATCTGTTCGGTATCGTTGTTGCCGCCTCGCATAATACATGCGCAACATGGAGTTTAAGGAAATGCCAATGTGAAGATGTATAGACGCTTCCTGTAAGTGTCCGACACACACGGCGCAAATTTTACTCTTGACGGCAGGTTATGTTTTTGCTGCAGTCGTGTCGCGAAAACTCCTGACGCTTGCACGGAATCGGCATGACGGATCCGCCGATATAACATTTAAACCGAGTGCCTTGCTGTGCTTTTGCCGGATATTCTTTATCACGTCCACATGCCGGTGTTGTCCCTTTATGCTGCTGGGTTTCGCGCGTTTTGAAATATGTGGGTGCCGCTTAGCACTGGTGGTCGCCGGGTTTTTAAGCGGTATGGCTCTCGCAAAATTCGATCTCGACCTTTCTGTTGTCGCGATCCTTTTTGTGGTCATTCTCAAACCGGCGGTAGCCACGAGCGCCCAGCCTGATCCGACGGTTACACTTGTCGCTTTGGCGGAAACACTGCTTTTCTCCTGCCATGGGTTTGTGGTCATGGGCGCAGACAGCTACGAGTAGGAGGAGAATGAGAAAATGAGCTTTTGTGATTTACTCAAAATCGAGTTTGAGGAAAGTAAAACGATCAAAGATCGTACGGGATCTTTATTGCACCTCTGTTAGTGGTTACAACCGGGTGCTGTTGCAAGCCTGAGCCAACATTTTACCGCGAATCTCACAAACGCATGGTCTGCCATGTTCATTCAAAAGTACACTGCTTTTATGCGTATCATCTGTTACCACCTCAGTATGATCGCGTTGTCTCGTGTGGATGATTGGCAGGTCGGGACTGGAAATACTGGAATTCTCTGAAATGCTGGCTTTGCGAATCAGCCGATATGCGCTCCATTGCCAAGTTCTGCGTGCTGGTATTTTTATCTGTTCATGGAGGTGCTGGTCTTCTGTCGTTTTCCCACTGCCGGGACGCTATCGCGACAGACAATGGGAGTGACAGAGGCCCTCACCGGTCCTGTATCTGCCGCAACGGTGCTCGCTTGTTTCTTGACTAATGTCGCTGAGCATTGCGTACTATGTGGGCAATTACTGCACTGTTTGAAAAGCTCGATTTCTTTTCTGTGGGATTGAATTTTGAAATTACTTTATTATTCCTTGGCGTATTGCTTGCGACCACGCTGCTGGTGGATTGCTTACCCGTATTGTTACAGTGGTTATCTTGTATCTTGCTTTGCTCTATGACTCTTACGGCAGAAACATCCAGCGCAGCTTTGAGATGCTTCCCTTCCTGCCATGTGCGGTTGTAATGTTTGTTCTGGTGTTTCGTAATACTGGCGGTTACCCAGTTTGGGAAAAAGAAATGAGGTAAACGATCAGGAAATCACGCACTTGGAGAATAAGGCTCAAGTGCGTGATTTTTGTTTACAGCGCTCTGCCGGCAACCGTCCGGTTGGGCGTTTTTCTTCTTGCAAGAAGTTGTTTTATCTCATGCGGCAATCAATATCTATTTGCCGCCGTTAACGGTGGTAACGACGCCAGCGGTACGACGTCATGTGCTATAAAGCTTGTAACAAATAAAGTCAGCATTGAAAGAATAAGTCCCCGGGGAACGGGATCTACGAAAAAGGGAGTTATGAAAGATCACGTTCGGAAAGCGAATGTCGGCTTCATTTGATGCGGTATTATGTTAGTTGGATTTCGTGACCGAATTGTGTTTAAGTCGATAAGCTTCCACAACAGCAAACAAACCATAAAAGACTTAAAATGCCCCATTCCGAAATCGAACTAGAGACTAACAAGCGGACTTTCAGTCATCGCCTTCACCAACTGAACTAACCGCATCCTGTGCTGCACGCCAGCCGTATCCATCTCAGGCCGACATTACTTCTTCAGCAGTCACCCCCGCACCGGTGGCCGTTTGCCGCGCATGGCTAGCATACCCTCGGCCAGATTGGCCGGGAATCTACCGCGCCTGGACAGCTACTGCCGCACGCGCGCCGGGCAGCGTCTGCGCCGGACATGATCATCACTTTTAAATGTTGATCCTTGTAATCGGCCTTTGCTGCCAAATTTTTAGCAATGCTTGCCCTAAGTGCCCTCGAACATCTCGCCTCATACTGAAAGGTCTTTTCAGTTCCACTGTGGCGTGTTCCATTGCGAGACGTGCTTTCGCTCCTGATCACTCTGCATCGGACCGCCGAGAGCTTCTCAAATCCCGGCATCGGTGGGCAGGCCCTGCAAAGTCCTTTCGCACCAGCCGCCCCGCCGCCATCTCTGATGCAGACAGGCTCACGCCGTCCACGGCTATTGCAGTGCGCAGGCGAATGTCCGCCACGGACGCTCCACGCAGATCTCATAGTCGCCTCATCGGCATCTTTCCAGCCGCCGTCACACCAGACAGCAAAACGCGGTCATCCAGCGTGAAAGTACGGTCTTTGCTTTCGCCGGGCCGCAAATCAACCCTGGCAAAACCCTTTAATTCGCTTATGCGCGGTACAGCGCCTGCGGCGGTGCAACGTAAAAGCTGTACGACCTCTCTGCACCAGGCATCACCGCCGGTGTCTCGTGACCGCTGCCGTCACAGTGCGGCCCCTCAACCCGCAAATCGAGAGGCAACTGCGTAACCTGTGCCGGGCCATAGCCAACGGGAACCGCACGGCCATCGCCCGCTTTATCGTAGTAACGGTAACCAACGTACAGACCCCTCGTAGTAGCGTGACCTTTTGCCGAAAGTGCTCGCGGCTGGGAACATCGGCATAGAGTCGAGGCCACAACTGTCTCGGTCAATTTACCGCTGGGATTGGACCTTGCCCGTGAGCAGGTTGCTGGTAGCCGCGCCGCCCGCTTTGCTGGCAGCAGGCCCATGTACAAGACTGCCTTGACTTTATCCAGCCATGGCGTTTCACCACACTGCCGCAGAACAGCACCACCACCGCGTTAGCAGGCAAACTGTTTTCGATCAGGCGCAAACTGCCTCATGCACATTGTCGCACGGTCAAAGCCTCAGACTCGTAACACGGGCAGGCCCACGCAGACAACGGCGACTTTGGCTCTTTTCGCGTGCTTTTGACAGCCCTGCGTGCGGACTCTTTCGTCACTGTGCCCTTTAGCTATCACAGCCCGCAGCAAACGGGACACGAGCAGGCGTCACACAGGCTCGTCAGTTTTGTGGGTTGACGTGGCTTGACTCTGCGCCTGATAGCGCATTGTGCGCGCTATCTCCGATGAGCACCATATCATCCGTATCCAGCGGCAGAATAAGCGTCCGCTTTGTGCCAGCAAAGACCGCACGTTTCTCGGCGGATCCTGTGCCAGTGCATTATGTGCGGCCTTGCCGCCGCGCGGCCTGTACAGCTCTTCAGCGCCAACGCACGACCCGTGCAAAGACAAGCATCCGTGTTACTATCAAGCTTTCGCCAATGCACCGTCACGCGGCACGGCCTCAGCCACACGGTCCTCCGATGAGTGCGCCGCCGCCCGGCATGTTTAAATCATACATCCGGCGTGCATAGCGCCCATCGCGGTCACACTAACGCGCCCCAGTCGGTGACGACCAGCCCGTCAGCTCAGTCCCGGGCGCGACCGGTCACCAGTAATTATCGCTGGAATGAGCATTATTGATGCGCGGATAGCCATTACGCACGGCGGTTTCCCGGCCGGGCAGTCTTGACGATAAGCTTTTCAAAGGCGGCAGGTGGATTTCTGCAGTGGTGCGCTCATCCACCCGCTGCTGCCGTTGAACCGCTTGAATTCTTGATTGCTGGCGGCAAAGTGCTTCAGGCTCGTGCCTGTGCCGCTTCTGTGTGCCCTGCAACCATCGCTCGCGCCGCCCATGGCACCCGCACGAATGGATCCTCGGAGAACATACCGAGTTGCGGCCCGCACAGCGGGTTACGTTTTGACGCTGACGCCGGGACCCAGCACAATATCTGGACACCGTAGAACAGGCCCTCTCCTCGCCGATAGCGCGCGCCCTCCTCTTTCTTTCAGCAGTGCGATCCCATCGCCGCGCCACTGGTCACGGCGCAGGGAAACAGGTCGCCGGCTCGGACCTCGTTTACACCCAGCATATCGGTTCCAGCTTTCTGGCGCTGCAGACCGCGAGGGCTAATCGCTCATCGTGATGGGCTGGGATGCCGTACTTCATCCATTTGCTGTGCCAGAAGTCCGCACCGTTGCCGTAAAGGCTGATTTTCTTCCAGCGTCATTTTTAGCCAAAATATTGGCAACTTTTTGATCCACTGGCGCTTACTCCTTTTCTGCCTGGGTTCATGGCGTCCGAAGCACCACGCTCAAACAACGGCTTGGATGGCGTCGCCGTACACACTAAATTCCGTTCCCGGCGCGCTGTTAGGCTTGAGCGTTTTGCGGTCCACTTCCACACACGCAGATCGGCTTTGTAGAGCAGCACCTAATAGTAGATCTGGCCTCTGTTTAACACCCGGTAGAGCTGGCGCTTTTCCTTGAGTACGGGCTTACTATATCAAGCGTATATAACGCAACCGATATATCATATTTAGACTCCTCATCAAAATGTGATATATTCCTTTTCGCTTGATGATGAAATGTAGATCGAGAACCTGTTTGCAGGCGGAGATTCCATCCCCTGATTCATAAAATTCATGTTGGTGTTCTTCTCGCAGCAGTCATGTTTGAATGCTGGCTACTTCTTGTCTGATAAGGACTGCATGGGATCACAGTAAAGACCCTCGGTCCGCATGGAAGGATGTGGGTACATTGCCCCTTCAACAGTTCTTTTTCCCTCCCTCGGAAAGCTGTTTCACCCCCGCTTTATCAAAAGCTTTCTTCGAGCAATCAATGCAACTAATCGGCGCCACAGACCTCCATATGCCGTACACTCTCACTTTCAACTACTGACAGTGCTTCATATGCCCTCAAATAAAATCTTCAAATTGCTCTTTTATTCCATTCTTTGACAAGCAGTTTGAATCCTAAACAGACATGCCCATGGTGGCCTTCTGCGGCAGACGGTCAACCACGACACGGTCCATAACGATGATGACGTTGCCGAAGACAATCTTGTTGTTCACATCATGCGCCGAGGTCAAACGATGTGCCAGCCACGCGATAGAATTTATTTTTGCCTGGAGCCAGTCGCTGTGCTGAATCAGATACTCCTGCGTGGTTCCACTTTTCTCGCACATCACCAAGAAGCAATACATACAGAGCCGCGACGATTGGCAGTTTGTCCGCTGCCGTATGCTCGACGAAAGCATCACTGGCACCAGCACCAAAAAGCGCGAGGGCTTTTAAGCAGATGGTCGCAGATGCGCTGGACGGCCAGATTGACCTGATTATCACAAAATCGGTCAGCCGCCGGCCCGGCAACACCGTGGGACAGCTGGCATGGGCTGCGTGACCACGCCACCGTTTACAGCGAATACGGACATCCGCTTCACTTTTCAAAACGGTCAGGAAATCAAAGCCTCGATCCTGACTACAGCAAACTCCCGATCATCGGTACTAGCCGATAGCCGGAGTTTTATTTTGCTTTACAGTAATGTTTTCAGCACCCTCCAATATCCCATCATCGACATGCTCCTGTCCGCGATCCTCGCGCCGGGACAAAACGTTTCTCCGCACTCGACACAGGCGTACACCGCGTTTTTGTTTGCCAGCGTCATCTGCCAGAACGGATATTTCACAATGACACGGGCGTACTGCCTCCCTACACCAAGTTCAAGATAAAGCACATGAAGATTTTCGTGCCTGCGCAGAAAGTCGAATATGCCGCAGACGCACTGTGCCATCCTCATCTTCCGCAAAGGAATCATCGGCGCGAGATTCATTGCAACGTTCGAGCCGTCATCCGGGCTTTTTCGGCATAAGCCCTGTCGGGATACGCATGGTTATCTTTCCGTCCTCCGGCACCTGGAACACGTTGTCCCCATCTTTCACAAACCCTCGTGCCGCCATCGTTTCTATTGTCCATTCCTCATTGTCATAGGTCTTGCTGTTCCTGCCGTCCGCGGTTTGAAAAAGTCCGTAGTCTCCTGCGTATAGAAAGAGACGCTTTTTATCAAACCCTCGCTCTCGAACTGATGATCCACATTTGTAATCGGAGAACCAGTCCTTTTATCTCTTTCACAAGCGCAAGAAGCTCCTGATACACGGGCTAGGGCGGTTCAATAAACGGTTGAAATAGATGCGCCTTGCCCACTATGCCCAGCGTGTATCATCATCGGGGAAGGGATGAAACCGCCGAGTAGATGTCGCGGATACCGTACTTCTGCAAAGTCAGAAGAAGATCTTTCAAAACCGCTCCCCACTATAGGTGAGTCCCGCAGACGTGCGAGCTCCCGCGCCGGATCCGATCACGACAGCGTCCGCCGTTTTCGATTTCCTGTTTCAGCCTTGCAATTTCTTTTCTTCCTTTTGTCCCTGTTCCTAAAGCCATATGCCTGCTGAAGCACCTTTACTGCGGCGAGTCCCTTTCTGGAATGCTCTCCAGATATCCGTTAGGCATTTCATCAGCGAGTTCTTCATAGTATTTTTGTCCTCGTCCTGCACATTGAAGATCACCCTTTCCATGTATCCGGGATGCTCCTTCATCCAGTCTGTCACTGTTTGTACTCGCAACTTCCGCGAAATGCTTATTCGAAATGAACACGCCCGTGGAGATGCGCAAAAAGCCACGCTTGCAAGACCGTTTTCCATACACATATCCAGTGTGTTCCGATAGCAGTCTGCAAGGTTTTTTCCACTCCGGCATCAGTCTATACTGAACGATAGGTCCTACAATATGTACGACCTTTTTGCTGAAGATTATCATGCCTGGCGTCAGCATCGGAACAGCGGTAGGTCGCTCATAATTCTGCCATATCTTTCCCGCAAAGAGATTCATCTGACGGTTGACACTCGGCTCGAAGTCGCACGCCCGGCAAAGGTGTGGATGCAGCTGTCGATGCAGGTGTGACGGATAGAAACAGCCGAGCATCTGCGAATTGGCCGCGTTTCACGACAGCATCCACGGCAAGTCGTGTAATATCTCCTCTGCCAGATGGAAAAGCCCGCCTGCTATCACAGGAACGTCCGAAAGCTCCACAATCCTGTTTTCATGGATGCGTTCTTCAGATAATCGTCTGGAACGCGGAGAACAGTTTCGTCCATCCTTTCGGCATGCGATACTCATCAGCGAACGGAGAACTGCCGTTTTTCCGTTCTCATCGTTCGGTGTCTCGCAAGTCTTTATATTCATCGGAATCAGCTTGAATTTCTACCAGGTAGTCAAGCCGCTGTTCCTGTGCGTCATGCCCTTCTCGTTCATGTGATTACCCTTCTTTCCACCGCACCGACAGGACAGGCTCGTGGCAGTTCCCAATGCAGACAGTGTTCCTGCTCGCAATCACATAGGGGAATACGATCTGTCATGATGCAGTTCTGCGGACAGACCGCCGCACAACTTCCGCAACCGATGCAGGCGTCGGTAATAAAATACCCCTCTGCTCTTTTCTCTGCTCCCCCAAAGGTAAAGGAAGTTCTTTCTATCGGCTTCTTCGACAGGTCGAAGCACTCGCCGCTTCCTTCATAAATTTGAAACACCGTCAGTGCCTGCATGGATTCTTCTGTCGGATAGATTTCTTTCATATAGGGATTCAGCTCGAACAATTCGGGTATTCTTTCGTTCCCAAGTTCACGCACCTTACCGCGAACGGATACCGCCACACAGGACATGGTATCCTCGCCCTTCAAGGCCGTCAGCGCAAGATACTGCCGCTTGACCAAGCGGTCATAAAACCCCTTGCCTTTCGCCGTCAGAAAATATAGGCCGTGCTCATCCGCAGCCATCATATCGATGGCTTCGCTGCAACAGGCAGTCCTCATCATCAACTGTGGCAACAACGGTTGTGTGGATGACCTTTACGATATATTCCAGATATTCCTTCGTATCCATCTGGCAACACCTTCATTTGAAAAGCGGGCTATCGTCATTCTAGACAACAGCTCGCCGTTTTGTCTTTGCGCCCGATGTTAAATCAATCGGCGGAGTCTGACTTTTTGATATCCGGCCGCAACATCGGGCAATCGTCCACATGGCGCAGTTCATTTCCTCCATCGCATCCTGTACCCGCCGCAGTCGTCCATAGCCAGATGAATATTCCTGCCAACGGGACACTTTGATACTCCGGATTCGTCGAGAAACGAAAAGTCCCTCGCCGTCTACACAGTCTACAGCCTATACACATCATAAAATGTAATCTCGCAAGGCTCGCAGGCTGATGCCGCTCTTGCCCTGACCGATTTTGATGATGCCGGACCTCGTGCTTTCCCCATCACATTTCTTTTACAATGACGGATTTGCCCAACACTTCCCGCGAGGAAGTTGTCATGACTCGCTGCTTTGAAAGCTAATCGATGGCAGTAATAATATGAACCGCTATCGTGAATTCTACTTTGTAATCTGCGTGCGCTATTCCTCCTGCTTGTACACATACATCATTACAAGAAAGATGTCCATGCCAGACACTACAAGCTTCGGTGTCATTATTCCCTTTACCACGCTGATTCTTCTGCTGGATAGATTTTGCCTTTCTCGATCTCGTCAATCATGGCAATGGCATAATCCGCATAGCTGGCGATGCTCACACCTCATGCTAAGCTGTGTTCCTTCGCCGCCAAGAATGTACTCCTGCCGCCGCGTTCGCCGTCAGCCTGGGAAAATCTCCGGCAGGGCTGATATATGTCCACTTCACATCCTTGCGCTCGCGAAGCTCTGGTGAGCCTTCGCCATAGCCGCCGCCAGAGTGGCTGAACGCATCCGGAAATCAGGGACGTCAGGAAACCTGCGCGGTGCGCTCGATTAACATAAAGGTCGCCCGCGCCGCCAACAATGAGAAGACGGGCATCCGTACCGGAAAGGATGTCAGCCAGCAGTGCAGAGAAGTGCTGTGCTGGTGAAACGGCAGTCCTCCGTCCATACCCGAATGCATCAACCACTGCGTCAGTCTTCTTCAAATCCTCTGCGGTCAGATCAAACAAGTCCTCTCTGAAACATAACTTCTTCGCATCGGTGTTGTTCTCCCTGGTGGCCGAGCCGTCAACCTCGAAACCCTCTGTTCACCGCCTCGGTGATAACCTTCCCGCCACTCAAGCCGTTTGCCGCTACTACCGCGATCTTCAAGGATGAAATCCTCCTTGTGAAATTCGTTTTGTCCGCTTGTAATATTTATCATTACAAGTGCACTATAGCAACCCGGCGCAAACTTCTGTCAATAGTTTTATTACATGTTTTTCATAGAAGCCGGTCTGTAAAACCGACACTCCTAAGACCTATGCGACACCCCCTGGAGAGGAAATTGCCAACTGTATCGATCCCTCCTCACGATATCAGCTTTTGTCTGTCGTAGATACAAGCTTTCCAGCGGATGCGTTGGAACAGTAAGGACGGATGGGACGATTTATGAATCTTCACCGGATAAGTCCCATCGCTCTTCAACAGTTCTGTTTCTTCGTCGAAGCTGTTTCCACCTCCGCTTATCAAAAGCTTCTTCGAGCAATCATCACACCAATCGGCGCCAGACTCCATATACAAATTTCATTTCAACTACCGAAAAATCCATATGTCCTCAATAAAATCTTCAAATTGCTCTTTATTCCATTCTTGATACATTTTAAATCCTAAAATAGACATCAACCTTTATAATTTTTCTCTTTGCTTTCCTCTTTCCACAGAAAAAGTCTGGAGCAAGCAAAGTACCATTCCGGTTTCAATACCCTGTATATTTCCTTCATCGCCTGATCTGGCCTGGGCATAATATGAAGCGCACCGGCAATGACGACACAATCAAATTTCTTCATCTGCAAAAGGTAATAATGTTGCGTCGGCTATTTCAAATGTAAGGTTTTTCGTATTCTTCACGTTTCCTCGCTTCCAGAATCATCTGTTCGGAAAAAGTCTGTTCCAATCCAACTTTTCGTGTGCTTTGAAAGACGAAAAACGACAATTGTCCCGGAACCACAGGCAAGTTCAAGCACATTCATTTCTTTTATTCAGATAAGGACTGATGTATCTGCAAACTTTATCATAAACTCCTTTATCTTTCTTCATAAAGGCGGCATACCGCTTAGCAAATTTATCCCAAAAATTTTTATTGCTTTTTATCATCACATCGTCAGCACTCCTTTTCGACATAAATGATCATATCGTGATCTTTCATCCGCGTCGATAAACAGATACTGCGGGAGCTATCGAAGTCATCCCGCTCCAGTTTATCCTTTTCCAGGGGGAATTCCAACGCATGGATTCTTTCTCTGACTTTGGTCTGTCTGCTTACTCGACTCAAAGTACTTACTCTTCACCGCCCTGCGGTAAGGAGGTCTGTACCGCTTCTGCAAGCAGGTTAGCTGAGTGCGTCGCGTGATCCTCTGATGTTCACCGATACCAAGGATCCGATCTACAAGGTAACATAAGTCTCTTGGTCTTGCTGTTCCTAAACAGCGTTTTCTGAACCGTACATTGCCGAGAGATGCATCAGGGCCTTGCTGCTCTTGCGGACGATCTGCCACCCTTTCATCCTCCGCACGGCACTCCTCGCAAGATCTCTCATCGCAACTGTTCAGAGTCTGGGTGATGAAATCCAGTCCCATGCGAAGGAATTCTCGTCTCTTTGTTGTAAGGATAAACTCTGGACATGGTGGATGGATCCCGGAAGAACTGCTCCTGGCCTTTTATTAATCTATTGATGCTTCTGGTCACCAAACTTCGAGGTATATCGGATCGGACGTAGAGGTCTCTTCGTGTCGTTGCTGTGTTTGGATGCTTAACCTTACACGTCGGGCACTCTATTGCCATCAAATTCCTACAAAACTTTATACGCCAACTTATACCGGTTTGACGGTGAGTTTTTATACTCGGTCAGATGATTAGGAATAAATATAAGTTAGTGTCTATCCTTTTACAACCAATCCTCTATATCTGCTGATAGCCGCAAAAACTTCCTGTTTTCTTTGGCATTGCAAGATTACCGGATGACCTGTATATGGTGATATAGAATCCAATCCGGACTTTTTCAATATGTCTGTACATCTGATCCAGTAACTGTTCAATTGTCTTCTTTTTCATCAATCACTTTGTTCTTTAAAAACCCGATCATAACGGCGATGCAATTTGTCTGACTTTTCATCAACAAGCTGCTCCAGCCCCTGAAATATCTATATTGTTCCATCCATACAAAAATAGTGTATTTGCCTTTTGGCTTTCAGTAGATCTTTCTTTACTCTGACAAAGAGAACTTTTTCAAAGGAACACGATGTGTTACTTACCAAAAACATTATCTGATAAAAATTTCTCTTTATATCCGTCGGCAGACGCTATTTTCCCTTTTGTTTCTGTCGGTGACATCCTTGAATATACTCATCCATCATTATAACTCTGTCGGCAACATCAAAATAATCTCCACAACCTCCCACTATGAGTATGATGGAAACTCCCAAATCTTTATACAAAGATTTTTACTTTATCAATAAAAAGGTGTTATAGGCTCTTTTTCTCTTGCAATCAGCTTTTTGCATACGACCGTCACATATCATAAAATTGGTGGCGGAAGTATCTTCATCAATCAAGATAAGTGAAGTTCCGGATTCTAAAGCTTCCATTACATTTGCTGCCTGTGATGTGCTTCCGCTGGCATTTTTCCGTAGAAAATAAATGTGTATCCTTATTTCCCGGCAGATTATTTATAAAAAGCACTTATATCTACTTTTTCGACATTTCTTCCATCCTCTGCACGAATCTTGACCGCATCAAAACATGTAATCACCATTTCACGCCCGTCACCTAAAATATGATTATATACTCCACGTTCAAGCGCTTTCAGCAGTGTTGACTTGCCATGGTAGCCTCCACCTACAATCAATGTAATGCCCTTTTTCAATTCCCATCCCTGGATATATGTTTTCCGCTTGAAGATCCATATCTGTTTTCAAAACCTTTTTTGGACTCTGCAAAAAGGAATACCGTCACGCAAAGGTTTATCTGAACACCGCTCTCACGCGGCAAAACAGATCCGTTGGCAACAAATGCAACCAAATTTCTTCGCTTTAATTCTTCCCTTATATACTCTTGGTCGATCATTAAAGAAATTTGTTTTTTCAATTCATTATGATCAATATTTTCATACAATAATGCCGCATCCACAATTTTTGCAAGAGTTTGTGAAAAATCTGATTGGCTTCTTTTTCCAAAACGCGTCTCGCCGGCCGCTGGAAGCCCTATCTCAAATCTCACCTCAACTCTGTTATCCTTAATCAAAAACGGAGGTCTCTCTCCAACATCTCCTGTCCGCATCTGTCAATTACAATCATACCGCTACCACTCTGTAGCATTTATTTTCTGACTGTAAATTTCCAGCTTTTTATAAAACTCCCTTGTTAAAAATCCGAAACGGCAATAATTTTTACTTTTTGAATCAAGTAATTCATCAGGGATACCTGTTACTTTTCTGTTCATAATAATCGCATTTTTGATGGACGGTGCATACGGGGTCAACTTGTACATGGTCAATGGAAAGAATATATTTCCGAAGTTGTACTCTCCCTTTATAGATTTATATGCACCATATCCCTGACCGTTTATTGAAAAATAATAACTGCTCCAGTTCCTGTCTACTTTTTCAAATGTATACCTCCATATCATAGTTTCCAAACATTCTAATACTTTTTTATAAAAATCCTGCTGTTGCCTAATCATTGCAAAACATATTATCAAAACCAACTTTACCATAGGCGTAACATCATTATTCATTGCTTCACACTTTTCTTTCCAGCCTTTCATAACAGATTCATATTCAATGTCAAGCTTTTTAAGTTGACTCTTCAAGGCGGTATAAACCTCACCGGATGTCAGCTTATCACATAATGATATCCCCGCATATAAAGATGACGGATAGGAAAGAGAAAACCCGTCAACGAATCATAAATTAATGTTCTCAAATGTTTTTCCCTTTTGAGTAATACTATAAGTTACCTCGGTCTGTATTGTGCCTGTTCCATGTCCGTTACATCAGATATATCCGTTCTTTTCAAGCTTTTTTTAAAGCATAATAAACAGAACCTATAAGCACTCCTCCCATCTTTTTGCATCCATTGTTTGTAACATCTGCTTTATATCATAACCCGACATAGGTTCGTTATCCAGCGACCAAAGCACCAATAAACGTATCACAAAGTCCACCTCCATATTCAACATTGAATATAATACAACGAATATTTTTATATGTCAATATATAGCACTTCTACCTATTAAAAAGCTATTATGAATTTTTCGGTTATGCCATAAAAGATGCTGACATACCACGGAACACCCAAATCCGGCCCAAACAGATTAGATAGGGTTATGGCTGAAGGATCCTGCCCCAACATTTGACATGGTTAGCCAGACATAAATATATACAACAGGTAAAGCTAGCATAAGAATGCCCAGTTCGGAATCGAACCAGAGACACTGCGGATTTTTCAGTCCGCTCGCTCTACCAACTGAGCTAACTGGGCAAAAAGTTGCGGAATAGGATTTGAACCTATGACCTCCGGGTTATGAGCCCGGCGAGCTTCCAGACTGCTCCATCCCGCGATATGAAATTGATGCCTTTCGGCAACTGGGTGGTGGTGATTCGAACCACCGAAGCAATTTTGTCAAGAGATTTACGGTCTGTCCCCTTTGGCCACTCGGGAAACCACCCTGATTCGATTGTTGTCAACTGACAAAGCCGATGATAGGACTTGAACCTACAACCTGCTGATTACAAATCAGCTCGCTCTGCCAATTGAGCCACATCGGCTGACAAGAACCAAATGGCTCTCAATGGGACCTATAGGGCTCGAACCTATGACCCTCTGCTTGTAAGGGCAGATGCTCTCCCAGCTGAGCTAAGATCCCGACATGACTCATGCGAAATATTCTGAAACTCTCGCATGAAACGACCTAGGAGGCTCGAACCCTCGACCTCCGCCGTGACAGGGCGGCGCGCTCTAACCAACTGAGCCACTAGGGCCATTGGAGAGAAGGCAGATACCTTCAAAACTTCATACAGATGAATTGCAAAACCGCGGATCTTTTTCTCACACTTTATGAAATGGTCATCTCGCATCCGCAACTTCGTCGCTTTCTGCTCGATGTGTTTGTTTCAAATCCTTTCCAGAAAGAAAGCATTCGCTTTGAATGCGAGCATTCTCGCTTTGCTTTCTTCCTTCGAACCATTTTTCTTCGCTTTTTGGTCCAAGCCTTCGATCGATTAGTGACAGTCAACTGAACACATTGCTGTGCTTACATCTCTGCCCTATCTACCTTGTACTCTGCAAGGGATCTTATGTCCTTATAGACGGGATATCTCATCTTGAGGGGGGCTTCACGCTTAGATGCCTTCAGCGTTTATCCCGGCCAGACTTGGCTACCCGGCGGTGCCTTTGGTAGACAGCCGGTACCAGTGGTCCGTCCAACCCGGTCCTCTCGTACTAGGGTCAGCTCCTCTCAAATATCCTCCGCCCGCGCCGGATAGGGACCGAACTGTCTCACGACGTTCTGAACCCAGCTCGCGTACCGCTTTAATGGGCGAACAGCCCAACCCTTGGGACCTGCTACAGCCCCAGGATGCGATGAGCCGACATCGAGGTGCCAAACCACTCCGTCGATGTGAACTCTTGGGAGTGATAAGCCTGTTATCCCCAGGGTAGCTTTTATCCGTTGAGCGATGGCAATCCCACTTTATACCACCGGATCACTAAGTCCGTATTTCTACCCTGCTCCACCCGTCGGTGTCGCAGTCAAGCTCCCTTCTGCCTTTGCACTCTGCGGATGGTTTCCAACCATCCTGAGGGAACCTTTGAGCGCCTCCGATACCCTTTCGGAGGCGACCGCCCCAGTCAAACTCCCCGCCTGGCATTGTCCCCCGACCGGGTCACGGCCGCAGGTTAGAAATCCAATACTGCAAGGGTGGTATCCCAACAGCGACTCCTCCAGGACTGACGTCCTGGGCTCTCAGTCTCCCACCTATCCTGTACATGCAGCACCGAATCCCAGTACCAAACTGGAGTAAAGCTCCATGGGGTCTTTCCGTCCTGGCGCGGGTAACCAGCATCTTCACTGGTACTTCAATTTCACCGGATGCATTGTTGAGACAGTGTTCAAATCATTACGCCTTTCGTGCGGGTCGGAACTTACCCGACAAGGAATTTCGCTACCTTAGGACCGTTATAGTTACGGCCGCCGTTTACTGGGGCTTGAATTCAAAGCTTCGCTGGAGCTAACCTCTCCTCTTAACCTTCCAGCACCGGGCAGGCGTCAGCCCATATACTTCACCTTGCGGTTTCGCATAGACCTGTGTTTTTGCTAAACAGTTGCTTGAACCTATTCTCTGCGGCCATCCGAAAGGATGGCACCCCTTCTCCCGAAGTTACGGGGTCATTTTGCCGAATTCCTTAACAATGCTTCTTCCGTCGGCCTTAGGATTCTCTCCTCATCTACCTGTGTCGGTTTGCGGTACGGGCTCATATCAAACAATAGCGGCTTTTCTCGGCAGCCGGCTCACGCGCTTCGCTACTTTCATTTCGCTCCACATCACGTCTTCGGATTGATGAGCGGATTTGCCAACGCGTCTCCTACCTCGCTTGTACCGGTCTTTCCATTCCCGGCTCGCGCTTTCCTTCTGCGTCCCCACAGTTCTGTTGATATCAGGTACAGGAATCTCAACCTGTTGTCCATCGGATACGTCTTTCGACCTCTCCTTAGGCCCCGACTTACCCAGGGCAGATCAGCTTTACCCTGGAAACCTTAGATATTCGGCCGCGAGGATTCTCACCTCGCTCTCGCTACTCATTCCGGCATTCTCTCTTCCCGTACCTCCACCGTTCCTTATCGGTACGGCTTCGTCGGCCTGGGGAATGCTCCTCTACCGATGTATCTAGATACATCCCACAGTTTCGGTATCGTGTTTTAGCCCCGGACATTTTCGGCGCAGGACCTCTCGACTAGTGAGCTGTTACGCACTCTTTGAATGTGTGGCTGCTTCTGAGCCAACATCCTAGTTGTCTTCGAAATCCCACATCCTTTTCCACTTAACACGTATTTGGGGACCTTAACTGGTGGTCTGGGCTCTTTCCTTTCGACTACCCAACTTATCTCGTGCAGTCTGACTCCCGGTCATCATCTTTCTGGCATTCGGAGTTTGATATTCTTTTGGAAGCTTTGACGCCCCCGCGGAAATTCAGTGCTCTACCTCCATAAGACTCAACCGAGGCTAGCCCTAAAGCTATTTCGAGGAGAACCAGCTATCTCCGGGTTCGATTGGAATTTCTCCCCTATCCACACGTCATCTCCACCCTTTTCAACGGATGTGAGTTCGGTCCTCCATTGCCTTTTACGGCAACTTCAACCTGCACATGGATAGATCACCCGGTTTCGGGTCTACGCAATGTGACTGACTCGCCCTATTCAGACTTGGTTTCCCTTCGGCTGCAGGCCTTAAGCCCTTAACCTCGCCGCACTGCGTAACTCGCCGGACCGTTCTACAAAAAGTACGCGGTCGTGCGCATTTTCATTGCACTTCCACAGCTTGTAAACACAGGGTTTCAGGTTCTCTTTCACTCCCCTCCCGGGGTTCTTTTCACCTTTCCTTCACAGTACTATTCGCTATCGGTCACTAAGGAGTATTTAGGCTTACGGAGTGGTCTCCGCTTCTTCCATCAAGGTTTCTCGTGTCTCGATGTACTCTGGATCCCGCCTTGTCAACGCAGACTTCGCTTACGGGGCTGTCACCCTCTTTGGCGGACTTTCCCAAAGTCCTTCTGCTGTCTTTGTTGAATCAATTCTGCGGTCCGAACCCCACAGTGCACGCACCATGGTTTGGCCTCTTCCGCGTTCGCTCGCCGCTACTTACGGAATCGATGTTTCTTTCTCTTCCTCCGGCTACTTAGATGTTTCAGTTCACCGGGTTCCCTTCCATAGCTTATGGATTGGGCTATGGATGACCGGAGTTTGTCCGGCCGGGTTTCCCCATTCAGAGATCCGTGGATCACAGCTTATGTGCAGCTCCCCACGGCTTTTCGCAGCTTATCACGTCTTTCTTCGGCTCTTAGTGCCAAGGCATCCACCCTGCGCTCTTTCTTGCTTGACCTCGCTACGAGCACTTAGAGAATAACAGCCTAGGCGATGTTGCTCTTTACGTCGATGCATGCATGACCCTTGAGTGAGAGCAGAGTCCGTGGGACGAAGCTCGAATCTAGTCGTCAGGGCGCGTTATGAGCACTTTAGACACAAGCGTCAGCGCTTATGTCCTCTGTTCTCATTCCTCGTTTTGATGCATAGCGTTGCATCAGCTTAAAAGCTTGTGTTTTGATCTTTCGATCGGTTTGTTAATTCTCGGATGTCTTGATATTTGTCGATCCTTTTCTGTTGCATATCTCCATCTCATTCGCGAACAGGTCCGCTCATGATCCGCAGATATCAGAAGGTCTTTTTATCAATTCTTCTATCTGTATGAAGTTTTCAAGGTACTCCCTGATCTCTCAGGTTGACTGAATTTATCAGTCATTCCGGTGTTCAATCTCTTGAGCACTCGAATGACAGAATAAATCGTCTTCTTCTCAATAAAGAAATATCTGGCGGCCACCTATTCTTCCGGGCCGTCTCCAGCCGAGTACCGTCGGCCGCCTGAGTCTTAACCATCGTGTTCAGGGATGTTAACGGGTGTTCCCCTCAGGCGCATCGCCACCAGAAATATAAAGTTATCCTTTGAGCCGCAGGATCGGAAAAACAATGCGTCGAATGCTGCACGTAAGCATTTGCTGATGATCCCTCGGGGCGAATGCCCCCGGTGCGAAGTCCATAAGACATCATCAGCGCTGACAAGCTGCGCTCAAACACTGCGTGCCTGATAACTCAACAATGAAACAACACTCTACTCGATCTCTTAGAAAGGAGGTGATCCAGCCGCACCTTCCGATACGGCTACCTTGTTACGACTTCACCCCAGTTATCAGTCCTGCCTTCGGCAGCTCCCTCCTTGCGGTTGGGTCACTGACTTCGGGCATTACCAACTCCCATGGTGTGACGGGCGGTGTGTACAAGACCTGGGAAACGTATTCACCGCAGCATGCTGATCTGCGATTACTAGCGATTCCAGCTTCATGTAGTCGAGTTGCAGACTACAATCCGAACTGAGACGTTATTTTTGGGATTCGCCTGGCCTCACGGCTTCGCCTCCCTTTGTTTACGCCATTGTAGCACGTGTGTAGCCCAAGTCATAAGGGGCATGATGATTTGACGTCATCCCCACCTTCCTCCGGGTTCACCCCGGCAGTCTCCCTAGAGTGCCCAGCTCTACCTGCTGGCTACTAAGAACAAGGGTTGCGCTCGTTGCGGACTTAACCCAACATCTCACGACACGAGCTGACGACAACCATGCACCACCTGTCTCCGATGCTCCGAAGAGAGACGACATTACATCGCTTGTCATCGGGATGTCAAGACTTGGTAAGGTTCTTCGCGTTGCTTCGAATTAAACCACATGCTCCACCGCTTGTGCGGGTCCCCGTCAATTCCTTTGAGTTTCATTCTTGCGAACGTACTCCCCAGGTGGAATACTTAATGCGTTTGCGACGGCACCGATACCCTTCGGGTACCGACACCTAGTATTCATCGTTTACAGCGTGGACTACCAGGGTATCTAATCCTGTTCGCTCCCCACGCTTTCGAGCCTCAGCGTCAGTAATCGTCCAGTAAGCCGCCTTCGCCTCCGGTGTTCTTCCTGATATCTACGCATTTCACCGCTACACCAGGAATTCCGCCTACCCCTCCGACACTCGAGCTGAACAGTTTCCAATGCACTACCGGGGTTGAGCCCCGGGCTTTCACATCAGACTTGCTCTGCCGCCTACGCTCCCTTTACACCCAGTAAATCCGGATAACGCTTGCTCCATACGTATTACCGCGGCTGCTGGCACGTATTTAGCCGGAGCTTCTTACTCAGGTACCGTCATTTCTTTCTTCCCTGCTGATAGAGCTTTACATACCGAAATACTTCCTCACCACGCGGCGTCGCTGCATCAGGCTTTCGCCCATTGTGCAATATTCCCCACTGCTGCCTCCCGTAGGAGTTTGGGCCGTGTCTCAGTCCCAATGTGGCCGGTCGCCCTCTCAGGTCGGCTAATGATCGTCGCTTTGGTGGGCCTTTACCCCGCCAACTGGCTAATCATACGCGAGCCCATCCTATACCACCGGAGTTTTTCACACAACAAGATGTCTTATCGTGCGCTTATGCGGTATTAACAGTCGTTTCCAACTGGTATCCCCCGGTATAGGGCAGGTTGCTCACGCGTTACTCACCCGTCCGCCACTCGAAATAAAACCGTCACTCCGAAGAGATCGTAATATCATTTCTCGTTCGACTTGCATGTGTTAAGCACGCCGCCAGCGTTCATCCTGAGCCAGGATCGAACTCTCATGTTAAAAGTCCTTCATCCATCCGCTTTTACAGTCCATCACACAGATCCTGTAACAGATCGTATGTGACTCATCTTCGCAGATGCATGCTTCCCAGAATGAATTAGCTTGGCTAATCCTTTTACTGTTTTTAAGGTCCTCAGATTGCTCTGAGATTCGCTTTGATTCTCTTAGAATCTTTCAAGGTTGTTTCATTGTTCAGTTATCAAGGTTTCTTGCTGTCCCTCGTAAGCGGCAACTGGATATGATATCAAGACCAACCCGGCTTTGTCAATGGTTTTTCATGACCCTGCTCAAATTTGACTGATTTCAAAGCCACTCACGCGGTGCAAGCATTATGTTATCAAAGAGCAAAAGCCCTCTCAACATTGATTTTTCCGCTTTTCTCAACACCTGTCTCTTTTCAGAGATATTGTGTTCGCTCTCATTTACAACCACTAAATCTTCCTGTTTTCCTCGCGCCAACACATTTCGAGGCACATGCTTTCGTCTGAAAAGCAAAGACGCTTTCGTCCGAAAACCAAAGATATCTTTCCCTCTGTCCTCGACCCATCTCGGCTCTGCGCCTACTGGTCCATGGTCCCTATGGTCCCGATGCGATCAAGAGGTCCTCAGCGGAAAAAGCAGAGTCGGGGATTGTATTCCTGATCATTTTCTGCGACGCTCGCCCTGATTTGTTCTGCCCAATAGGCCCCTGGGAAGTCCAGAGAGATTTCACCAGATACATAAGAAACCAGGTCTCGATCAGACCGACGCCAAGTCCCATCAGACCTCCAAGGGCGTGACTGATTCCACTGATCACCGGCGCGTGACTGGCTGTGTCAATCACTGCCGCGACAATGGCTGTCACAATCCACGCGATCACAGCGCAAGGAGGAAGGAAATCGCCTCATAATCCACCCTGTGATCATAACTGCCGCCTGGTCCGCAAGACTGCAGTCCTGTCTGGTCCACCGCGTCTTTCTAATATTTTCGGTCGTCTGATCCGCGGTGACCTGAATTTTCAGCTGCCCTTCTCATAGGCCTCACGCAAAGAGAGTCGGCACTTCATATATATCTGTTCCGCATGCTCGCCCAGATAGGTCTGTAAGAGACTCAGCGGAATCTGTGTGTCAGCTGAAACCTCTCTTCCAATCTCTCTGACAGAGGAGCCTCTGATCGCCTCGCCTTCTCAGCTTTCCAAGTCGTTCACAATCTGGTTGGTCGCTTTCGCCTCTGCTTCTCCCAGTATGCCTGTGTCCGACTTTTGCAACCTGCTCCTGGATCACATGTCCAGCGGCTGTATTTTGTCAAAGCCTGATTGATTCCCGGTGTCGCGACCAGGACAAATGTCAGAATAAAAATCCCGGAAACCGCCGAAGAGCATTTTCAGAGCCCCTCGCCTCAGGCCCCTGATCACAGAGCAAAAATGATCACCCAAAGATAAATAAAGCTCATGTTCAAGTTCTCTCCTCTCCAGGTCGTCTCATTTTAGTCTGGCATGATCCAGAGATCCTCCTGAACAAAGAGATAGTCTCTGGATCCGCTTCCCGATCACCGCTCCCACAGCACTCTTAAGATCTCCGCTGAATTTTGCGTGTACCGCCAGATTATCAGATTTCCAGCCTCTTGTCTCCGTAGAGAGCAATTTCGTTATTCGCGAGCATTTCTGACCCTGTTATAACTCATATCGATCTGAGCGCGGCTGACACGACGCCCCTGATTATTGAAAGGTGTACAGATAAAGCGTATTCCTGACCGGCCGCATTTGTGCTGGTCACGTGACATAGCCGAAAATAACTCGGTTAAAATAAACGTCATGAATCTGCCCTCGACAGGAAGCTCATTGAGCAGTCCGGGCTTGGTATGATTGTGGTAGAGCAGTATCTTTTTGTCTGTGTAAACAGCCAGATTTCCGCCTTTGACGTCACGCGATCTCCCCTGATCAGGCTGTCGTCATAATCGAAGCTCGCGACAATATGTTTGTCGGCATTTTTGCCCGCGCCAAAAAATCGTAGATCTGCAGCCCTGAATGCGCCTTTCCCCGCCTCACTATCGGCAAGAGCCGCGCCAGGCGCTGTCCGTCCTAGTGAGATGGCAATGGACACGGGATATCCTGTCGTCTCAAGATGTACTCTCCTGCTGGCTGTCAGATTGCCATCCGCGTTATAAAGGTGCAGATAGCCGACCTTATCATTTTGCATGAGAACCGCGATCGAACCATTGTCGGCGACCTTTGGCCTCCGCAACAGGCAGATTGGTCGATATGGGCCCGGTTCCTCTTTTGAGAAGAGATAAATGCCTGTCCCGCCCCCGGTCATAGATCACAGCATAGACATCTCCCGCGCGTCCAGATGGGGCGAGCTCATCTGATAGACTGGCTCCAGAGCAGATCGCCCTGCCGTCGTCATAGCTGTTGCCGTCTGTATTGTAAGCCAGAATATTCTGAAAGAGCTGATACCCGGTCCCACTGGCGTCGTCCAGTTTCTGGCTGGAGATCACCCTGCAGCTTTCGGTATTGGCGTCTTTTCTGTACAAAAAGACCAGAAAGACCAGCCCAATGGCCAGGGCAACGAAAAGAAAGAGCTTCCCAGTGTCTTCGTATCAAAGTCCCAAGACGCAAGAGAAGTTCTCTCAGCGACCGGCCGATTTCAATAAATCCATCACTCTGTTCCTCAGGCCTCAAAAATCTTCTCTCACTGAAGAATCAGGCGGCCTCCGCATCACTCTCTTACTCCCAGGCGGGAGAATTTCTTCTTGAGTCCATCCTGACTTGATCCCTGTCCATCGCCCGATCCACAATCTCAATCACCTCGCTTAAAGACGTGGGCTGGTCGATCTTCTGGATCATGTTGATGCGGTTATAAGAGCCAGAACTCCCATGGAATCCACACTGCACCCGTTGTCGTGGCATACTGTCCGCCCAAAAGCGACCAGCTCATCTGTGGTGAAAAACAGGGATCCTGATTTCATCTCACAAACTTAGACGCAAAAGGATCGATTCATCGCGAACATTTTCTGCAGGAATCCATATCGTCTTCCAGAATCATGAGCACTCCGCTCGTATCTGTATCCAGAAGCGTATTGAGCGTCGCGACAGATACTCTGGAAAAGAGCTCCTGCCTTCTCTATAATCAGTGCCCCGCTGCGGATCTTATCGAAGAGCTCAATCACATTCTTCTCGTTTAATCTGACCGCGTCAATCTTCGCAGGGCCTGCTGGAAGCTTGATCTGCCTCTTCATCAGCTCAATGACCCTCGGTTGCCAGGTTGGTCTTGCCGGATCCCCAGAACCAATGATCTTCAGATGCGCTTTTTGCTGTCGCCCAGCAAGCCCTCTTTGACCCCTTCCAAAAGCCCGGCTCAGGTGCGCCTCCATCCCCTCAATCGCGACATAGGGAGAAACAGCGCCTTCCTCATCCGTAAGCTTTCTCGAGCTTCCGCAGCTTTGGGTTCTGCCGCGGCATTGTTATAGAAGACATTGGATGCCCTGCATGCTTTCAACTGAGTTAAACTCCTGGTCGTCAGTCACCCATGACGCCCGGGTCGCCTGCATGTGAAGGCCTCTTCAATCGCGTCGCGTCTGACTTCTTCCTTGTTCTCTTGATCGGCCTTCTCCTCCTGCTCTGTTTTTGCCGGCTCTTCTTCGGCGTCCGCGTTCTCCGCAGCCGCTTCCTCGTCCTCCTCTTCGATCACGAATTCCTCATCTCCGAATCGAGAAGAAATATGTCCCTTCAGAACTGGCTGTAGCCGGTTCCTCCGTCGACTTCTCTGACGCAGACTCTTCAGACTCGGTTCTCTCCCTGTCTGCTCCTCTCGATCGCAGATTCCTCAGATCCAGTTATCTTCTCGTCCGGATCTTCGCCCAGATCTTCGCTCCAGCCGTATTCTCTTCCTGAATCCTCCACTGCTGACCCTTCCGATGAAGCCATCTTCTCGTCCGAATCCTCCACTGCTGACCCTTCCGACGAAGCCGTATCCTCTCTCGTCTTCCGACAGCTTTCTCCGATCTCCACTGCAGATTCTTCCGACGCGATCGGCTCTGCAGGCCGGCTCAGCTCTTCCTCTGCCCTCATGGAAATCAAACTCAGGTATGATCAGCTGATCATCATCTTCTTTCGCTACCGCATCCTCTTCTTCCGATACTGCCGTCTCTGCTGTCCCTTGCCTCTGCGGCTTCCTCATCCGAAGAAAGCATTTCCTCATTTTCTGTTGCTTCTTCCGCATTCTCTTCGTCTGCTGACGCGCACTCAACATCCTGCTCCCCTCAGTCATGAGTTCTTTTCCTCTCTTCTGTCAGCTCTGCGTTTTTCTCCCCGGTCTCATGCAGCGGCTGGCCGCCTCATCCTCCGATCTCGGCAGTGGCTGCCGTTTCATTCTCCCCGCCATTTTAAGCGGTCGATCTCACGCTGCAACATGTTGTTGATGTCAGAAACTGTCTTACGGGCTTGCGGTGGTCTACTCCTCGACGAATCTCCGGAGACTGCGCCTGCTGCCTCCGAGAGTCTGGCAGACGCGTGTCGCAAGCATCTCTTCCTCGACAAGTCCTCCACAGAGCTCCGGCCTCCAGTCAGGGCAGGACTTCAGTCAGACGCTCCATAATCCTCATTGGCCCTCGACCAGCGCCTGCGCTTGGCTGACTCCAGCTTCTTCTCCCGCTTTCTTCAGGACTTCCTCTGCCTCTTGCGCGTCTTCTCCCAGTCCTTCACCAGGTCGTCAATCGAAAAGCTGTCCCTTGATCTGGATATCGTCCTCGGACTGGTCCGGGACATCCATGGAGATCTGCCCGTCATCATCGATTCCCAGACCTGGTAGCGCTCTGCGCAGATCCTGGTCGATGACCTTCTGTGTCTCTCTGGCCTCTGAGCCCCCAGCTCCTAGTCCTCGAGACACGCAGGAAGGGGAGCTCATCTGTCAGTTCCTTGATGTTCTCCATTTTCTCCTGCACCTGCTCCGATCCCGTGGCGCTCATGATCTCTTCAATATTCTTCTTGATCTCTCCTGCAGGTTGACCGTATTGAATCTTAGTCGACGGATATGGATTTCAGGAAGAGGTAGCTGGTCTCTGCAGACGTGCCCTCCTTCTCGGATCTTCCGGCCTCCCTGACCGGAAATCTCCTTGATTTCGTCTCTGTGCCTCTGGCGGAGCTTCAAGTAGATCTGCTCCTGATCCGGATCCAGAGGCGCGTAGATCATCTTCAGCTCCAGGGCCTTCTACATAGGGCCTCGTCGCCGAACCAGAGAATACTCATTACAGAGGCTGACGCACTTATCGATCTGTCTGGTCTTCTGATAGAAGAGAGCCAGCTCTAACGCCCAGTCCTCTAAGAAATCATTCTCCTTCAAATCCTCGAGGATTGTAATCAGCTCCTCGTCGCTGACTCCCTGGCTCGGGAGAGCTGATAGTTGATCACATAGCGCAGGCTGTCATGGGGAGCAATCTCCATGAACTCGGTGTAATACTCCTGCGCTTCATCCAGTTCCTGTAAGCGGATGCATACCAGGGCCAGTCGATAGATCACCATTCGCCCGGATCGGACTTCTCTCATGCGCCGCCATCAGAGCTCTTGGCGCTGTCCAGTCGGCCGACCTCCTCCGCCACAGTTCCGCCGCCTTCATCAGCGCGTTGACGCTCGGCACCTTGCGCCAGTTGTCTCGCGTCCAGCTGACGGCTGCCTCCTCCATATCCTTGCGATCAGATCAGACCGCGCACACGATCAATCAGTTCCTTGTACTCATATCTATCCACAACGTTTACCTCTCCACCCGCTTCTTTCTCTAAAAACACCTTTTAGCTTGGTCGTCTTCGACCAGCTGATCAGAAAAGTATCACCTGTGCGCTCTGTAGTAGTTGATCAGACATCCGTCCAGGATAATCTGTCTCTCATCATCCGTCATCGCGTCCACATAGCAGGCTGAAGGGGTCAGATGACCTCGTGAGCAGCATAAGCCTCCCACCCGGCTCTTTCCCTCTTTGATTGCCTCACGCACCCTGGGCACGAAGATATAGTCCAGATTCTTGAAGGGCAGATCCCCTGCCTGGATAGTGAATGGAATCATCCCCAGTTGATCAGATTGGACCGATATCGCTTGGTCGCATACTCGTTTGCGATATTGGCCCAGCCTCCCAGGAACCTTCTGACAGGAGGCCGCCTGCTCACGGGCGCCGCCATCCCCAGTTTGACCGCGAAGATCATGCTGCTGATCCCGATGACATGGCGATTGATCTCCGGGAATTTCTCCTGATCGCCTGCATGATCTCATGCACTTCCGCAAATGCCTTCCCGGGGCAGGAATCCGCCTCATGGCCTTCTGCCTTCTGTACCTCCTTGGCCCGCCGACATATGCCGGATCCCGGCGAGGAGGGCGAACTCAGCCAGTTTCAGAGGGTTCGACCGATAGGAAGACGTCTCCCCGGAAGGAATGAGCTCGTCTGTCGTCGTCACCGGATCATGAATCTCAGATACCAGCTTGAGGATCAAATTCTCCGGTAGGGGACTCATCTTGGGCCAGTCCTTGATATTTGGGCCAAAAGGTAAGCTCCGCCTCAGGGATCCGCTTTCCCCACGGCGTCAAAGACCCGCTTCTGATAAATGCTTCTGGTCAAAGAAATACTTTGGCTTGGTAAAATCCGCGTCGATATCAGTGGCCGCCGTCAAGAGGCCCTTGTTAGCCGCGGTTGCCGCGATAGATCTGGCGTCCATGAGGGCGACCGAGGATATCTGACCATCCTGAATCTTGGATCCCTCGCGGTTGGGGAAGTTGCTGGTGGAGTGGCGAATTGAGAAGCCATTATTGGCCAGGGTATCGCCCGCGCCGAAACAGGGACCGCAGAAGGCGGTCTTGAAGACAGCTCCCGCCTCGATCAGGAGGCGGCTGAACCATTCTTTATCAACTGCATGTAGACCGGCACGGAGGCCGGATAGAACACTGAGACTGAACTCATCTGCTCCTATATCGGCCCCGGAGAATATCCGCCGCGTCCGTAATATTCTCATATCTGCCGCCGGCGCATCCCGCGATGATCCCTGGTCGACATAGAGGCGGCCGTCCCGGATCTTATCCTTCAGTGAGTACGATATTCTGTCTCCCAGAGGACCTGCGCGCCCGCTTGGTCACCTGCTCTAAGATATCCTCGAGATTGTGATTGACCTCTTCAATGGTGTATGTATAGCTGGGATGGAAGGGCATGGCGATCATGGAAGCTTGATCTGAGACAGATCGATCTCAATCATGCCGTCATAATACGCTGATCTGGCCAGGCGCAAGCTTCGATAGGGCATCCTGCGTCCGTGGATCTCAGAACTCTCTGTCTTCTCATCCGTGGCCCAGATCGAAAGACAGGCAGGTGGTCTCTGTTGTCATAACATCGATGCCGATACGGTAATCGACAGAGAGATTGGCCAGCCGGGTCCCACAACTCCATCACCTTGTTCTTGACATAGCCGCACGCGAAGACCTTCCCTGATGATGGCCAGAGCGATATCCTGCTGACCAACCCCTTCGCGGGTTTTCCGGTCATGTAGACTCCTACCACCTGGGGCATGTCAATATCATAGGTCCTGCCCAGCAGCTGCTGACCAGCTCGGGTCCGCCCTCTCCCATAGCCATGGTTCCGAGAGCCCCTGTAGCGGGTGTGAGAATCGCTTCCCAGAATCATCTTGCCCGCTTCGGCCAGCATTTCTCTGGCAAACTGGTGGATCACTGCCTGATGCGGGGCATAAATCTCGTATTTCCTGGCATGCGGACAAGCCGGACATGTGATCATCTTCTGATGGTTCCCTCCCAACAGCGCAGAGGCTGTTATGACAGTTAGTCAGAACGTAGGAATGGGAAATTTCTCCAGGCCAAAAGCTCTGGCAGTCTGAATAATCCCACTAGGTAATATCGTGGAAGTCATCTTGTCAAATTTGATTTTTGAGCTGCTCCATATTGTCAGAGCAGTTGTGGTCGCGAAGAATGCCGTAGGCAATGGTCTGCTTTCTTGCCTCTCACGATCGATTTTTCTGCCGCAGGATGCTTCGAGAATCGCATCCGCCTGCGATCCGTCGGCAACGATCTCACTGCCGTTCAGAAGATAAACGCCTGTCTCAAATAACTTCATATTGCCTCCCCAAATCCAAGTCCCCGGGCAGGGAAACTAATTTCTTTAAGGTAATGATCCGCGGCCTCCGTAACGGCCTGTATCAGGGAATGAATTATAGGAAATGATCTCTGTCAATTCAAAGCGATTCCCGGACTTGCGAAAGATCTGCAGAACCTTGTCCACCCTGTCATCCTGACGATGATTCTGCTTCCTGCGCGTCTCCTGGTCCAGACCTGATATTGCCGCATCGACTTTCGCCCCGATCTCTGTTTTCGGATCGCTCTCCGCGTCCCGGACGCAGAATTCTTCTGCTATCTCTCTCGGGTAAACTGCTCTCAGCAGCGGCGATCCAGGGGTCTTTTCTCCCGCCGGCTTAGCTTTCTCGCTTCTGATCCGCGGAGATCTCTCCTTCGACCCTGCTCTCAAGCGGCTGGTTCGAGATCTTTCTCCCACCGGCTTAGCTTCTCGCTTCTGATCCGCGAGATCCTCCTTCGACCTTACTCTCAAGCGACTGGTCCGGGATCTTTTTCTTCCCCACCGCTGGCTTCTCAGCTTTCCTGCTGATCCACAGGATCCTCTCTCCTGTAGCCTTACTCTCAAGCAGCTGGTTCGGGGATCTTTCTCTGCCATGGCTTAGCTTCCCTCTTCTGATTCGCGGGGCCTCTCCCTTGGCTCTGCTCGTAAGCTCCTGGTTCGAGGCATTTTCCTCTGTCAGATCCGCTTCCGATAGCTGGTCTGCAGCTCCTTCCTCCATGGCCTCATCCTCCCTGCGTCATCATTGCGCCCGTCTCAAAATATGCCGGATTCACGTGGTTTCAGGCGCTTTGGCGTAGGAAAGGGAGAAAACGTGCCACCCCGGTCAGCCTCCCGGGCCTTCTCCTTTTCCCTGGCGATCCGCCGATTTCTCATCATCAATCAGATGCAGGTATTTTGGCTGTCTGCCATATCCCGCGAGCTGACCGTGCAGACTCCATCTGATTGTCCTTCATATGGCGAAGCTCTGTTTCAATCGCCGCCTTCATCTGCCGGTGAATCTCGTCCAGCTCCTCACTGGTTCGATTGACCCAGATCCTGTATCTCCTCCAGAGACCGGTCTGTATACATTACGGAAGCCGCATAGACATCTTCCGCCTTATGCCGGGCCTCGGAGACGATCTCATCTCCCTGGCGCCTCTGCCTGCGGTATGCCTTGTCCCGCTCAGCCCAGGTCAGTTCACACTCATCTACCATGTCGGTGATCGCCGTTTAACTTCTCCAGAGGTCAAACACCTGCTCTTTGTTGACCACAACGCGTTCTCTGCTGTCCTCATATGCTTCTGCCTTCGCGAAGAGCACGTGAATTTCGCGCAATATCTTCTCGCTGTCATCTTTCGCGCCCATGTAAATCTCCTGAATAAGCCCATCTCTTTACGGCTCTAATCATATCATAAAAGGGAGATAGCTGATATTGCCAATCACTATCTCCCTTCCCTCTCTCACGCGATTCCCCGCCCTGTTCCATCGAAATGCTTCCCGGATAAAAAGCCTCTCTAAAAATAAAAACCTCTCCAAAATGACTGGGAATAAAAACGCAGGACGTTACCCAGTGGTTAACTCAACCCAGGCGCCCCTGAGGCACACTGGAATTCCACTTAGTCCTGCTTCATTCCTGACCTGACACGGTTCGTAGGCTCTCATTGCTCGGGACCCGAATATCAACGCCACCTGCCAGGGGGCGGCTCCTGCACCTCCACTATCATAGCGGCTCTGAACTTCCTGTGTCAATCCGGCTCCTGGCTAGCCAGTCACGCCAGCTTCCTGGCCGACCTGTCACTGCTTCACGACCCTCTTCATGGTCAGCCCTGTCACACCCACAGCTTTCCAGGCCAGTCTCTTGTTGCCCGTCATGATCTGTCCCTTTGCCTTTTTCCTCCGCAGCTCCGCGAGAAATGACTGAGCAGAGCAGAACAGTCTTCCTCCATAACCCCTTTTTCCAATTTCTCGCCTGGTGGTTAAACTCCCTCATCTGCAGGAGGTTAATCACGGATCCGCGCTCCCGCCTTGGGATTCATGGCGCCGATGACCACCCTGGGAATGCGGGCCTGTACAGTGCCCCCGCACACACATCTGACAGGGCTCCAGGGTTACATAGAGCGTGCAGTCTCAATCGCCAATCTCCCACTTGCGACAGGCCTTCTGAATCGCGGTGATCTCCGCGTGCTTCGAGACACTGTGATCTGTGTTGCGGCGATTGTACCCCGCGCGATAATCTTCCTCACGCTCAATCACGCAGCCGATCGGGACCTCCTCAATCGCCTCCGCCTTCCTCACCTGGCGGATAGCCTCTTTCATATAATATTCTCTGCTCTTGCACACCAATTTCCTCATGCTGTTCTTATCTTGAAAATGCGCAGGCAGAAATTCCCGGACAAGGCAAAATCCTCGAATATCACCCAAAAAGTCCCTTCTGTCATCGGTTTTCTTTCTGTCCTGCCTGAAAATTATAACAGGGATTCGAGAAAAACAGAAAGATTCGACCCTGAATCTGATTTCCAAATTTGAATCCACTTCCCCGTCATTTATAGATTCCATCTTTTGTTAGTTGCCATAAACTCCTTCTCCGGCCTTCAGAAAAGTTTTCTTTGAGAATTATTCTTATTTCCTATTGACAGCCTTTTTCAGTGCCTACAATACAATCACATCAATTAAGTGAGCTCGCAACCGAGCTTCGAAAGGAGAATTCTTATGTCTAAATGGGTATGCAGTGTTTGTGGTTATAGCTTTTCGAGGGAGAGCAGGCTCTGAGGTCTGCCCCATGTATGTGAAAGGCTCCCGTGAGAGTTTATTGAGCAGTCCGCAGAGATGGGCTGGGCCGCCTGAACACGTTGTTGGCGTAGCAGCGGATGTTCCTGAAGATATCAAGGCAGACCTCCGCGCGAACTTTGAGGAGAGTGCTCAGAGGTCGGCATGTATCTCGCAATGTCTCGTGCCGCTTTCCGTGAGGGGTTATCCCGAAAATTGGGCATGTATTACAAGCAGGCCGCCTTCGAAGAGGCTGATCATGCGGCACGCTTTGCGGAAATGCTGGGTGAGGTTCTGACCGATTCTGCAAGAAGAATCTCCAGATGCGTGTCGATGCTGAGAATGGCGCGACCTCCGGCAAGACTGATCTGGCCAAGAGAGCAAAGGCCCTGAATCTGGATGCCATCCATGACTCTGTTCATGAGATGGCCCGCGATGAAGCCCGTCACGGCAAGGCATTCCAGGTCTTCTGAAGAGATATTTCGGCCAATTCAAATCCCATATCATCCCCTGCTCGGAGGCTGCCTGTCAGATAACTCGCGCCTCCTGTCAAAAAACAACTCAGACCAGATGGCCTGAGCTGTTTTTGCTGAAAAACTCGTTTTGGAATTCACCTTCAAAGTTCTTTAAAGAGAAGTGAAAGACCCGCCTTGCAGCGAGTCCTTCGAGAGTTGTTATGAAAAAGATGTTTTGTTATCAAAGGCATTCGTTCCCTTTGATAAGACAAATATAACAGGCAGCTATGACGCAAATGCGATCTCTCTGTGTAAAATAGGATGAACGTTTCCATGTTCAGGAGCCGGAACGCATCTGACGATCTTCCTCAAAAAGCTCTTGAAACAAGGCGATCTGAGCGACCATTGAAGGTTGGTCTGCGTCGCCATGGCTTTGAGCCTTACCGGAGAGAGTCAGTTTCCTTCCAGGCGGCAAGAAACCAGTCCAGATCCCGACTCCCAGAATCCGACCATCAGCATCATCTCCTCCGGAATTCCGCTCTCCATATAGACGCGGAGTTCCTCTGTAAAAACCTGTCATTTTCGCCAGATGAATAGCCGAGCTTCTGCCAATAGCTGGGACGCTCGATCCTGACGACTTCAATATCCATCCTTTTGCGCCAGTCGACGAATCTCCGCAGACGATCCTGATCAACAGCAAAACAAGAGCAGTTTCCTTGTCATCTCTCATCTCCCCTCTGCCGGCATCCTGTCTTATGATTCCGGATTTTCGCAGGAGCACAGCCGCTTCGGATTTTCCCCTCTATCAGCGCTATCTTCTCCTGACGGGTCAGCCTCTTATAGACCCGCCTCTCTCTTCAGAGCCTCCTTCTTGTCATCAAAGCTCTCGTAATAAACCAGCTGAACCAGCCGGCGGGTTCGGGTATACTTGGCTTTCCGGCATTGTGGGCTCTCTCCTCGCCTTCACATCTGTCGTATAACCGGCGTATATGCTGTTATCGGCGCACGGAAAGCAAATACGCGAAAAACTCTTTTCCCATCAGGACTGCTCCCTCTCTCTTAAAGCGGTTTGACAACTCGGCAAACTGTTTAAGAAATCAACATCTCTCCCGCCAGTCGCCGGCAGACCCATTTCCTCGATGACCTCTGTAATCTGTTCTTTTGAGGAAGCCCTGATGTCGGCGCGTTTTTCGACCGTTGGTCAGTGTCTTGCGCGCTGGTTAAAAGAGGCGCGAATCACCCGAAAGAGATATGCCTCATCGCTGACTTCAACAGGACAGCTCTTGCTGACAGGTCAGACGAACTCTGCGGACCCGACCCTGGGACGGGGGATAAAGAAAGCGCTCGGGGAACCTGAAACATAACTTCGGTTTGGCGTAATTGCACCGCGAAGCGCCCGTAATCGCCGCCCCAGGCCCTCCTGCGCACGGTCTCCCAGTTTGCTCTTTCTGCACCATAATCGTAATCGATTCCCAGAAGATGACTCTCAAATAAGGACATAATAATCGGAGTCAGTGATGTAATAGGGGCAGATTAGCGACTAAAGCTTTGATGGGGCGGCTGGCGTTTCTTCTCCGCAAATCAGCCCGGACAGGTCCAGCTTTGAGGACATTGCATGACAGATCCTCACTCGACATTATTATGAGAAGACGGGGTGTCTGCCAGAATCGGAATCAATTTACGATCAGCTCGACAGCCAGAACCTCTCTGCCTGCTTCATCAGAGATACTGGGTCAGTGTCCCGATCCCGGGTCCGATCTCGAGGATGAAGTCCTCCCTGCTGATTTGGCGGCGTCAGCAATTCCCTCAGAATATGCCCTGTCAATCAAGAAAATTCTGTCCGTATTTCTTCTGAAAAGAGAAGCCGTATTTCTCAGGACCGCGATGGTGCTCGGACTAGCCAATCCTGCCATTCTCACCTCCGGACATAGACGCATCGCGTTTCTCCTCTCGTGATGCTGACCACTTCATCATGAGATCCCCGAGTCTCGCGATTCGCCCGGCGATATAGCGCAGATTGCGGGGATCATTGCGCCTCCCCGCCTGGGCTCCGGCGACATATAGGGGAATCCGTCTCTAAAACCAGGAGCGGGATCGGAATCGCCTCCACTGCCTCACGCGCTTTCGGCCATTCTTAAGGTGACCACCCCTCCTACGCCAATGAAAAAGCCCAGCCTGACGTACTCGAGCGCCTGCTCTTTTGAATAGGGAGTAGCAGTGGATCACCCCGAATTCTTCTTTTGCCGCCTCTCGCATAATCTCCATGGTATCTTTGGCCGCGTCGCGGAATGAATCACCACCGGCAGACCCAATTCCCCGCAAGGACAAGCTGTCGCTGAAACCAGTAGATCTGCGCCTTTCGCTCTTTGGGATCCTTAACCCGTAATAATCCAGGCCAATCTCCGACTGCCACGACCTTGTCCTCTTGGGCCAGTTGGCGGATTTCTCTCATCACCTGCTCGCCATGAAGATCTGTCCATCCCAGTCCGGGCCGCTCTTGGTCTGCCGGTCGCGTCGGATAAAATCCCGATTTCTCCGGGTGAACTCCCACTGTCGTGAGATCCAGTCATATCGATGGGCCAGACAAGAGAGACGGCAGCTGCTCTGATCATCGGATCCGATATTGACAGGATGAAAATCCTGCTTCGTACACGAGCCAGAACTTCCTCGGTCCTGGTCAAACTCCTCCCATCCAGATGGGCGTGCCTCAAAAATCATTCCTACTCCTCTTCTCTGACGCAGCCGCTGATCGACCGGGATCAGCCTCGGCGATCCTCCGCGCAGAATCATTTCCTCGGACGGATCTAGCCAGACAAACGACTTCATTTGAGAGAGAGCGGATGCGGGCTGATCCCACATCCGCTCTCAAAACTCTATCTTCTCTGACCAAAATCGCGCCAGCCTGTCTGTGCGGAAAATGCTTACAGGGACTCCTGGCCTGTCGACGCAAATATCCGCAGTAATGCCGGGTCAAAGACCGTCAGGATATCTCGAACCGCTGGGAAAGATCCTTCTCAGGGAGCTCATTAAAAACCACATTGCCTCGGCGTCCTCCGCGCAGAGAATCATTCCCCTCGGACAGAACCCCTGCCAGCCTGGCGGGGCCAGATTCAGAAGAACCATCACCTTCTTGCCACCATCTCTTCGGCAGAGTACCGCTTTACGAATACCGGAGACGATCTGAACCGTCCGGTCACCAACCGCCACCTGAGAGCACAAAAGCTTCTTAGATTTAGCTACCTGGCTCACAGGACTGAACCTAATCGACCTAGGCTGCATCTTTGCCGAAATCGTCGAAAGAAATTTCTTCTCTGGTCTCAACATGAACCGCGTCCGCCGGTCAGACTCCTCTTCTGCCTCCGGTACAAGAGACTTCTGCCTGGCCTCAATCTCGCGACCTTAGCCATTGTCTCCTCTAAATCAGACGGGTAAAAGAGGATCTGTGGATGATCTGTCACCCGATTGCCCGAGGATAATTCCCTGAACAGAGAGACGATCATAGTCGATCTGACCGATATTTAACTGGGTCCAGGATCTGATCCGCCGTAGAAGGCATGAAGCTCTTCAGGAGGCTTGCCCCGATGGCAATCGACTCGACGAGATTGTAGAGCACCATTTGCCGACGATCCTGTTTTGGCGCGTCCTGGCCAGAGCCCATGGCATGGTCCTCGTCAATATACTTATTCGATCGTCTAAAGAGAGATGAAGACTTCTGTAATGGCGTCCGCCACATGCAGATCGCCATTTTTGTCCGTCACCCTCTGGACTGTACCCGCAGCATAGGCCTTGAGCTCTCTGTCGACCGGCTCCTCGAGGCCTCATCCTCTACAAGTCCGCCAAAAATACTTATTGGCCATGCAGTCGTGCGGTTGACCAGGTTCCCCATGGTATTGACCAGATCCGAATTGACACGCTCAGCCATGAGTTCCAGGAGATAACGCCGTCGTTCTCAAAGACATTTCATAGGCGAAGTATCGAACCACGTCCACACCGAAGATATCCACCAGGTCATCCGCGTAAATGACATTGCCCTGGACTTGGACATCTTGCCGTCCGCCTGCAGGAGCTAGGGATGACCAAAAGACCTGTTTAGGCAGGGCTGTCCCAGAGCCATCAGGAAAATAGGCCAGTAAATGGTGTGAAAGCGAATGATGTCCTTGCCGATCAGATGCAGGTCCGCGGGCCAGTACTTCTTATAGCGATCCGAATGATTCCCGTCGCAATCATATCCGATTCCCGTATGTATGGTCCAGGCGTCCAGCCATGCAGAACGACATGCTTGGGATCAGAGGTGACCAGGAATCCCCAGGAGAAGGAGGTTCTGAGACGCAGAGATCCTGCCTAGGCAGGAGGAAATTATTCATCATTCATTCTTTTGCGGAGACCGGCTGGATGAACTCGGGGTGACTCTTGATATGCTCGATCAGCCGATCGCATACTTACTCATCCGAAAGAAGTAGGGCCTCCTCAGATGCCCTTGTGACAGGACGTCATCCGCAGTCAGGACATCTCCCGTCAACGAGCTGGGGAATCGGTCCAGAAAGCCTCGTCGGAAGTACAGTACCAGCCCTCATACGTTCCCTTGTAGATATCCCCCTGGTCATAGAGCTTCTTAAAGATCTTCTGTACCTGGGCCTCATGATCCGCGTCTGTTGTGCGCATGAACTTGTCATGGGAAGTGTCCATCAGATCCCAGATGCGCCGGATCTCGCCGGAGTTCCTGTCACCAGCTCCATGGGACTGATGCCTGCCTCCTCGGCCTTGATCTGGATCTTCTGTCCATGCTCATCGGAGCCTGTCATGAAGAAGACATCATAGCCCTCCTGGCGGCGGAAGCGGGCGATAGCATCCGCCAGAATGATCTCATAAGTATTGCCGATGTGGGGTTTCCCTGAGGTATAGGCAATAGCGTTGATATAGTACTTACCCTTGTTGCTCATCTCTTCGTATTCGTACTTTGAACTCTTCTACCGGCTTATCTTCGAATTCTCCTCATCCGCTGGCGCGTCCTGCTTCTCCTCAGAGAATCTCTTCCGGAGCATACTGCCTGGACTCCTCTATTTTCGGCTCTGCGCTCTTTGTCTCTTCATCAACGAAGGCATCCGGTTCTGCGGTGGGCGCGTCTTCTCCCCATCCTCTCTGCATAGGAAACAGGCATTTTCTCCCCACTTGGGGCAGTACGCGCAGACTCCTTGGAGACAGAGCTGCCGCGAGTCAGGCAGAGTCACGTCTCTTCAGACCTCGACCGTCTCCTTCTTCTCCTCTAATTTCTCCAGCAGGCCTCGATTTTCCACGCAGTCCTCTCCAGGATCATCACTCTGGTCCTGATGGTAGTAGCGCCTGCCCAATTCCGCATAAGGCGCTCTTAACCTGCAGCTCCCGTATCCTTGACCTCATAAAGTGGCCTTGGTTGACATCTGCAGCAGTCTTTACCTTGTCGCCGACAACCTGACCGGCATTTACAACTGTGTTTGGTAATCTCGTCAAATAAACCCATCGCGCTGCTCCTTTCTGATGACGCCCGCGCACTTGTCAAAAAGCGGCGTCTCAAATCATCTGTATTATACCTGTAGCTAACTCTGGATGCCAATTTATCAGCCCAGACAGACCATGCCTGAGGGTAACCCGCCAGAACCGCCGCCAGGGGTATAAGGGACTCCCACTTTCATAAGTCCGCACGTCATCTCTTACCCTTCTTTCTTCAGCAGTCCAGACCGCTGTGATATGTGAGACGCCCCTGATCAGGTTAAAGTTTCCTCCCAGAGTCGCTCCGGTCAGCAGACCAAAATGAGAGGATATAGAGGAAATCCCAGTCTGATTTCGCCAGCCCGGTCAAAACTAGCAGCATTGTGCCACGAATATCTACAAGGCGGAGATCAAAGCGGCCCCCAGACCGACGAGACTGTAGAGGCCAGAAGATGATGCCCTCCGAGCCTCTGCAATCAGCCTGGTCAGGTCTTCAATCAAGCCACCTGTGTCACCCCGGCAATCGATAAAGAGTCCCAGAAGGAAAGAGGGTCTCTGATCAAAGGGCTGCGCAGGCTCTTCTCGCCCCCTCTCTCTCGCCCGTTTTCTTACCCATAGCCAAGCAGGACAAGCCCTCACCAGACCAGACAAATGATCCATTGCTGATCTCCGGCTTTCCCGGAATGAAGGGCTCCAATCGGAGGAGAAATCATGGCCAGAAGCAAAAGGGGCCAGAAGCTCTTGACCCTGTGTCCGCTCCGTCACCAGCGTTTCCTGCGTCAAATGGCGAAACTCAAACCGCATAATGAGGGATCGTCCTTGATAGCCCAGTTCTACAGCGAAGAATTCGGCCGTCCCTGCATGAAAAAGTCCAGAAAATCCATATTGGCATAGGAACAAGGCAGAATGGACGTCCTATCACCAGAGTTGCCGCCCCTGCAGATTCGAGGATACCGCGATCGAAAGATCATGGGAACCAGGGTTGATCTTCAGCTTTCTGCAGACCGCCATCGATCAGGGCTACTATCAGAACCGTCGCGACATTATCAATAAAGCGGAAGTCAGACCGGCAAAGAGGCGACATGCAAGAATAATCATGACATTCTTCGACTTCTCCGCGATCGGTCTGCCATCGAAGCGGCATGCCGGAGGCGATGAAAATAATCAGCCAGAATCATCGTCGCTGATCATCATCAGAACATTCCAGTTAATACTGAGATCACCTGCAAGGCAGAATTCCTGTCACTAAATAGAGGGCCGCCTGCCATCGCCGCATACGGCCGGTATTTCTGCCTGCAGCCATGACAATATACATAAGAATAAAAGAGAACCAGAGCCAGTATTTTCATTCACTTTTCTCCTCCTATGATAAAAGAGACCCGATCACTCATTGGGGTCGAAATCTCTTTCTCTGCAAAGGTCTCTCCTTCGAAATCCTTCGTCTCCGAAAAGAGCCTGCTTCGAAAACAGGTACCTCAATTCGCACCTTCGTGCTTTATCGACTAGTGATTTTGGTATTTCTTCTTTCCCCGGCGCGGAAGGAATTCCTCCAGCGAAATCAGATGGCCTGCAAGACGATGGAATATCCAGTCACCTTTATCATTGACAGATACACCGCCCTGCTCTACTGCCCGGCGGGCATCAGAAGACTGCGCCAGTCCGCAGAGGACAAGAACGGACAGAATGTCGATTTCTCCCTCTTTGATCTTCTTCCTGACGACCGCCTGCGGCATGTTGTCAGGAGACACGCCTCCGGCGAAACGATTCCGCCACTTCCTGCCTTGTCAGCCCTCTTCCTCTCGTGTACCATCGCGGTCAGTTCATGGGCCAGAATACGCTTGGCCTCGGTGAACTGACTCCCTCCCAGCGGTCCATCATCAATCTGCTCCAGGGCAGGAAGGTCATCATGCCGAGGGAACTTGAGAACATCCGCGTCATCATTTCTCCAGTACTGGAAGAAATCATGCGGGATATTTTCTCGGGATCAACCAAGACAGCTCCGCCAGCTGTCTTTCCCATCTTCGTCACGTCATGCTTGAGCAGAGGTTGATGGTCATGCGGCATCTTCTCCCAACTTCTTGCGGATCAGCTCTGTTCCGGCCAGCATATTGGACCACTGATCATCACCGCCGAACTCCATATTACAGCCATCCTCGATAGAGCTTGTGAAAGTCATGAGCCTGCATAAGCATATGAGGAAAACTCAAAAGGACGGTCCACGCTCCATGCGATTGCATATCTCTGTCTCGAAAGCATGTCTTGACAGAAAAATGAGCTCCGACCTCCACGCATAAAATCGAAAATTCAGATTGCGCAGCCAGTCCGCGTTATTGACCATAAGCGCCTTGTCTTCATTCAATAAAAGCGACTCATCTGCTTCTTGAAACACTCACAGTTATGATCGATCTGCTCGACTGTCATCATAGATCGCAGATCTCACGTTCGCCCGGAGGATCCCCCGATCATTGCGGTTCCCCCGCCGATCAAAGCAATTGGGCGTTCCGCCCATCTGCAAGCGCTTCATCAAAGTCAAAGCCGCAAATACCCTACATGCGAGAATCTGCCGTCGGATCAAAGCCGATATAAAGGTCGCTCTGCCGCAGATTAATCAGATCTTTGATTCTCTCTTCATCCGTCAGACTGCGCAATCCAGCCTCTGACCCACTAACTCATCGTATAAGGTCATCTCATTTCTCCTCGTCTCTGGGGCTACAAAATCAGTCCTTATGATACGATCTTCCCCCATATGCACAATTCCCGCGGATACTAGAGCCTTATTCCGCACTAGAACCACTTATTTCGTCACAGAAGCGACACTAGGCATCCAGAAAATCACAGAGACGCGTTCATTTGTCCTGCTTCTTCAGCTCCTTGACAGAGGCATTTTTCACATAGGGATACTTTTACTGTCTTCTTCCAGATTTCTCTCAGACGCGATCAAATCCTTCCGCCTCCGCGTCAAACTCGGATGACACTGGAAGGCGTATGCGCGGTCAGAATGGCGATGATCTGCCGCGGGACAGCCCTCAGAAGCCCAGTACCCTGGCATCGAGTTAAACCAGCATATCGTGCCAGCTTCAATGTTCATTCCATCCAGCAAACGCCTTCAAAGAGGATCGCCAAGCCTCCTCGGTCAAATGCAGGAATGGCGATTTCCCTCTGAGGACTGTGCTCATAAGAGCGCTCAAAGGCCCTGACCGATCAACTGCGCTTCAGACGAGGCGAGGACTGCTTCTTTTTCCCCAGACAAATCTTTGGATCAGGGCAATTTCTTCTTTCGGATCATAGCGGAGAAATGCTCTCGATCCTCATCCAGGTCTGAGGACCACCGCAACAATCAGCATATCATAGCCGCTGATCTGAAGAATCGGTTCCTTCAGGTAGACGTGGACCTGGTCGGTCTCCTTATCCCCTGACTGCTCGATCCAGATATGTGGCCGGCTGCTCAAATCTTCGTGCAGCAAATAAAGAATTTCATTTCTCTCTTTTCTCTTTTCCCGTGTGCTGCGGCTCATCGCCTTCAGCTGAAAATTCGTTGCCTTCTCTGACATTCTGATTTCTCTCCGCTTTTTCCCCTGTACAAATGATCTGTTTTTACAGTGTCATGAGCAATGTCCCTGCCGCAATCAGAATACAGCCGAGCAGAGATTTGACGGTGACGTCTTCGTGAAGAAAAGATAAACGCCAGCAGAATTGTGATTGCGACACTCATCTTATCAATCGGAACAACCTTGGACGCATCAGCCTATCACAGAGCACTGATAATAACAGAGCCAGGAGGCGCCTGTTGCCAGGCCACAACAGGATCAGAAAAATCAACTCCTTCTTCCCTATTTCAAAGATTCCCTTTTTGACTATTCGTGATAAAGACCATACCCCAGAGCCATGAGAATGACAACGCAGAGTTCCGTATCGCACGTCGCAAGATTTGAGTTGACGCCATTTACGCCAGCTTGCCCAAAATAGAGGTTAAAGCGGCAAGACTGCCGACAGAATTGCAAATATCATCCACATAAATACACCTATATCGAATCCTTCTATTGAGCGAGTACTCGTACTCGCCCTAGTGCCAACCAATTTGAACTGGTGATGAGTGTTGCAGACCTTTGCCCTTTACCACTTGGCCATAGCACCAAATATGTGCTCGAAAACACTTTCTCAATATAGCAGAGGGCTGAAACCCGTCAAGCCAGTCTGAAGGCAGATACCTTCAAAACTTCGCTCTAGATGAATTTGCGAAACCGGATCTTTTCTCACTTTTTCCAAAAATGGTCATCTCATCAGCAGACTGATCGCTTCTGCTCCGATGCGTTTGCTGCGCAAACTCTTCCATTTTCTACAAGCAGTCACCTCAGTCGCGTCTTTGACGCTTCTTCTCGGTGCATTTGCCGCAAAATGGACTCGCTCGAAAACAGGTCGCTCAAGCCTCAGCGCTCTTTGCTCCTCTTTTTCCTGCTCGTCCGCTTTCTTCGCTTTTTGGTCAAGCCTGATCGATGTGACAGTCAACTCAACACATTGCTGTACTTATCTCTGCCCTATCTGCCTTGTACTCTGCAAGGATCTTATGTCCTTTATGGACGGGATATCTCATCTTGAGGGGCTTCACTTAGATGCCTTCAGCGTTTATCCCGACCAGACGCAGCTGCCCGGCGGTGCCTTTGGTGAACAGCCGGTACACCAAGTAGTCCGTCAACAGTCCTCTCGTACTAGGGTCAGCTCCTCTCAAATATCCTCCGCCCGCGCCGGATGGGGACCGAACTGTCTCGACGTTCAGACAGCTGCGTACCGCTTTAATGGGCGAACAGCCCAACCCTAGGGACCTGCTACAGCCCCAGGATGCGATGAGCCGACATCGAGGGTGCCAAACCACTCCGTCGATGTGAACTCTTGGGAGTGATAAGCCTGTTATCCCCAGGTGCTTTTGTCCGATTGAGCGATGGCAATCCCACTTTATACCACCGGATCGCTAAGTCCGTATTTCTACCTGCTCCACCCGTCGGTGTCGCAGTCAAGCTCCCTTCTGCCTTTGCACTCTGCGGATGGTTTCCAGCCATCCATGAGCTCTTTGAGCGCCTCCGATACCTTTCGGGCGACCGCAGTCAAACTCCCGCCTGGCATTGTCGACCGGGTCACGGCCGCAGGTTGAAATCCAATACTGCAGGGTGGTATCCAGCGACTCCTCCAGGGACTGACGTCCTGGGCTCACAATCTCCACCTATCCTGTACATACGCTCGAATCCCAGTGCCAAACTGGGTAAAGCTCCATGGGGTCTTTTCCGTCCTGGCGCGGGTAACCAGCATCTTCACTGGTACTTCAATTTCACCGGATGCATTGTTGAGACCGAGTGTTCACGTCATTACGCCTTTCGTGCGGGTCGGAACTTACCCGACAAGGAATTTCGCTACCTTAGGACCGTTATAGTTGACGGCCGCCGTTTACTGGGGCTTGAATTCAAAAGCTTCATGCGCTAACCTCTCCTCTTAACCTTCCAGCACCGGGCAGGCGTCAGCCCATATACTTTACTGCGTTTCCGCGCAGACTAGTTTTTGCTAAACAGTTGCTTGAACCCTATTCTCTGCGGCCATCCGAAAAGGATACTTCTCCAGTTACAGGGTCATTTGCCGAATTCATAACAATGCTTCTTCCGTCGGCTCAGTTCTCTCCTCATCTACCTGTGTCGGTTTGCGGTACGGGCTCATATCAAACAATAGCGGCTTTCTCGGCAGCCGGCTCACGCCTTCGCTGCTAGTTTCGCTCCACGTCACGTCTTCGGATTGATGAGCGGATTTTGCCAACTCATCTCCTACCTCGCTTGTACGGTCTTTTCCATTTCCCGGCTCGCGCTTTCCTTCTGCGTCCCCACAGTTCTGTTGATATCAGGTAGCAGGAATCTCAACCTGTTGTCCATCGGATACGTCTTTCGACTCTCCTTAGGCCCCGCTTTACAGGGCAGATCAGCTTTACCCTGGAAACCTTAGATATTCACGCGAGTTCTCACCTCGCTCTCCTTCTCATTCAGCATTCTCTCTTCCCGTACCTCCACCGTTTTCCTTATCAGTGCGGCTTCGTCGGCCTGGGGGATGCTCCTCTGCCGATGTCATAGATACATCCCACAGTTTCGGTATCGTGTTTTGCCCGGACATTTCGGCACGGGACCTCTCGACTAGTGAGCTGTTACGCACTCTTTGAATGTTGGCTGCTTCTGAGCCAACATCCTAGTTGTCTTCGAAATCCCATCCTTTTTCCATAACACGTATTTGGGGACCTTAACTGGTGGTCTGGGCTCTTTTCCCTTTCGACTACCCAACTTATCTCGTGCAGTCTGACTCGGTCATCATCTTTCTGGCATTCAGGGTTTGATATTCTTTGGTAGCTTTGACGCCCCCGCGGAGAATTCAGTGCTCTGCCTCCGCCATAAGACTAAACCGAGGCTAGCCCTAAAGCTATTTCGAGGAGAACCAGCTATCTCGGGTTCGATTGAATTTCTCCCCTATCCACGTCATCTCCACCCTTTTCAACGGATGTGAGTTCGGTCCTCCAGTGCCTTTTACGGCAACTTCAACCTGCACTGGATAGATCACCCGTTTCGGGTCTACGCAATGTGACTGACTCGCCCTCTTCAGACTGGTTTCCTTCGGCTGCCAGGCCTTAAGCCCTTAACCTCGCCGCACTGCGTAACTCGCGGACCGTTCTACAAAAAGTACGCGGTCGTCGCATTTCTCGTCACTTCCACGGCTTGTAAACACAGGGTTTCAGGTTCTCTCGCTCCCCTCCCGGGGTTCTTTCACCTTTCCTTCATGCAGTACTATTCGCTATCGGTCACTAAAGTATTTAGGCTTACGGAGTGGTCTCCTTCTTCCATCAAGGTTTCTCGTGTCTCGATGTACTCTGGATCCCTGCCTTGTCAACGCAGGCTTCGCTTACGAGCTATCACCCTCTTTGGCGGACTTTCCCAAAGTCCTTCTGCTGTCTTTGTTGAATCAATTCTGCGGTCCGACCCCACAGTGCACACCGTGGTTTGGCCTCTTCCGCGTTCGCTCGCCGCTTCTTACGGAATCGATGTTTCTTTCTCTTCCTCCAGCTACTTAGATGTTTCAGTTCACCGGGTTCCCTTCCATAGCTTATGGATTGGGCTATGGATGACCAGAGTTTGTCCGGCCGGGTTTCCCCATTCAGAAATCCGTGGATCACAGCTTATGTGCAGCTCCCCGGCTTTTCGCAGCTTATCACGTCTTTCTTCGGCTCTTGGTGCCCAGGCATCCACCCTGCGCTCTTTCTTGCCCTGACCTCGCTACGAGCACGCAGGACGGTAACGAGCCTTTGGGCGATGTTGCGTCTTACGTGCTGATGCATGCACTGACCCTTGGTGAAAGCGAGGTCTGTTAGAGGACAGCTTGAACCTAGTCATCGGGCGCGTTATGTCGCGACGCGTCGCGCTGTCCTCGTATCCCTCGTTTTTGATGCATAGCGTTGCATCAGCTTAGAAAACTTGTTTTGATCTTTCGATCGGTTTGTTAATTCTCGGATATCTTGATATTTGTCGATCGCTTCTGTCGCAATCTCCATCTCGTTCGCGAACTAGGTCCGCTCATGATCAGCAGATATCAGAAGAGTCTTTTTATCAATTCTTCTATCTGTGAAGTTTTTCAAGGTACCGTGACGGAAAACCGGTCAGTGGAGATAAAGGAGTTCAGACCTGACCCCTGCTTGCAAGGCAGGTGCTCTCCCAACTGAGCTATACCCCCATGGGTATTCGGCAGCCACCTATCCTCCCGGGCCGTCTCCAGCCGAGTACTGTCGGCCGCCTGAGTCTTAACCATCGTGTTCAGGGATGTTAACGGGTGTTCCCCTCGGGCGCATCGCCACCGAAATATAAAGTTGTCATGAGCCGCAGGATCGGAAAAACAGTGCGTCAGAATGCTTGCATTCGTAAGCATTCGTTTTCGATGATCCTCAGACGAATGCTGCAACTGGACGAAGTCCACAAGACATATATCAGCTCACCATAGTGCTGCACAAAGCTGCGCTCAAACACGTGCCTGATAACTCAACAATGAAACAACGCTCTACTCGATCTCTTAGAAAGGAGGTGATCCAGCCGCACCTTTCCGATACGGCTGCGTGTACGACTTCACCCAGTTATCAGTCCTGCCTTCGGCGACTCCTCCTTGCGGTTGGGTCGCTGACTTCCGGGCATACCAACTCCCATGGTGTGACAGGGCGGTGTGTACAAGACCCGGAACGTATTCACCCGCAGCATGCTGATCTGCGATTACTAGCGATTCCAGCTTCATGAGTCGAGTTGCAGACTACAATCCGAACTGAGACATTATTTTTGAGATTCGCCTGGCCTCCGGCTTCGCCTCCCTTTGTTTACGCCATTGTAGCTGTGTGGCCCAAGTCATAAAGGGCATGATGATTTGACGTCATCCCACCTTCCTCCCGGGTTCACCCAGCAGTCTCCCTAGGTGCCCAGCTCTGCCTGCTGGCTACTAAGAACAAGGAGTTGCGCTCGTTGCAGGGACTTAACCCAACATCTCGACACGAGCTGACGACAACCATGCACCACCTGTCTCCGATGCTCGAAGAGACGACATTACATCGCTTGTCATCAGGATGTCAAGACTTGGTGAGGTTCTTCGCGTTGCTTCGAATTAAACCACATGCTCCACCGCTTGTGCGGGTCCCCGTCAATTCGCTTTGAGTTTCATTCTTGCAGACGTACTCCCCAGAGTGGAATACTTAATGCGTTTGCGACGGCACCGATGCCCTTCGGGTACCGAGCACCCTAGTATTCATCGTTTACAGCGTGGACTACCGGTATCTAATCCTGTTCGCTCCCCAGCTTTCGAGCCTCAGCGTCAGTAATCGTCAATGAAAGCCGCCTTCGCCTCCGGTGTTCTTCCAATGTCTACGCATTTCACCGCTACACAGAATTCGCTTACCCCTCCGACACTCCAGGCTGAACAGTTTCCAATGACTACCGGGGGTTGAGCGAGGCTTTCACATCAGACTTGCTCTGCCGCCTACGCTCCCTTTACACCCAGTAAATCGGATAACGCTTGCTCCTTGCATATTACCGCGGCTGCTGGCACGTATTTGTAGACTGCTTACTCAGATGCCGTCATTTCTTTCTTCCTGCTGATGAGCTTTGCGCCGAAAATACTTCTCACTCACGGCGTCGCTGCATCAGGCTTTCGCCCATTGTGCAATATTCCTGCTGCCTCCCGTAGGAGTTTGGGCCTGTCTCAGTCAATGTGGCGGGTCGCCCTCTCAGGTGGCTAATGATCGTCGCTTTGGTGGGCCTTTACCCCGCCAACTGGCTAATCATACGCGAGCCCATCCTATACCACCGGAGTTTTTCACACAACAAGATGTCTTATCGTGCGCTTATGCGGTATTAACAGTCGTTTCAACTAGGTATCCCCCGGTATAGGGGCAGGTTGCTCACGTTACTCACCCGTCCGCCACTCGAAATGAAAACCGTCACTCGAAGAGATCGTAATATCATTTCTCGTTCGACTTGCATGTGTTAAGCACGCCGTCAGCGTTCATCCTGAGCCAGGATCGAACTCTCATGTTAAAAGTCCTTCATCCATCCGCTTTTTCAGTTCATCACACAGATCCTGTGTGATGCATCTTCTTCATAGATGCATGCTTCCCAGAATGAATTAACCTTCAAATCTTTACTGTTTTTAAGGTCCTCAGATTGCTCTAAAGTCCTTTGATTCTCTTAGAATCTCAAGTTGTTTCATTGTTCAGTTATCAAGGTTCTTGCTGCCTTCTGAAGAGACAGCTTTTAAATAATACCAAGGCATCGATTCCGCGTCAAGAAAAATCGTGAAAAACTATGTTTTCTTGCCACAAAAGACAGGCAATTCCTGTCTCTTCAGCGAAGGAGGATTTGAACCCTCGCGCCAGTTTCCCGACCTACACCCTTGGCAGGGGCGCCTCTTCAGCCTCTTGAGTACTTCTCAGACGCTTCTTTCAGATCGTTATGCTAACCGCTTTTTCACGACTTTTCAGTTTAATCCAGGCTGATTCGCTGTCAATGTGTTTCTCCCATCCGAATTTGCCGGACCTGCTGGAGAGCTGAATTGCCGGAAATGCCCTAAATGCCAAACTGACACCAACGTCGCCTGTACCGCCTGGATCGTCTGCGTATTCTCGGCTTGCCGCTTCATAGAGATTATTTCCCTTGCAGTCAATAAGAACCACCAGGAAGAGCTTCTGCGTGATCCGACAGAATCGCCTCTGCTCCAGATCCTCGCAACAGAGTCTCTGATTTTCGGATGCGCCAGTTCAAAACGCCCCTGCTCCTCCGACTGCCGCAAAATAGATCGCGTAGATCCCTGACAATCGCGTCCAAAACTTCTTAGTGCGCTTCCCTTTCAACCATGCCCTTTAAGCAGGTCCTTGCAGAGTTGGTGTGTACTTATCCATCCGGCTGGCGTTGTCGGTCCGGCGGATCAGATAATCTGTCCCTCTCCGGGCCGGTGAGGGACCCATGTAGTAAATCGTTTCTCCTCCAGGAAATCGGGAGCTTCTTACCTGCCTTTATCAAATCCATCAGTCTTTTATGCGCCGCGTCCCGCGCATCAGAATCCCCCTTCAGGTATACATGAGTCTCCTGCTCTGAACTTCTCCTGACCTCATCTCGCAACGGGAGCCTAATTTTTATTCCTGCATCTTATCCTGACCTCTCAAATCATAAAGTCCCTGTTTCTTCGTCCAAAATCGCTTTCCTAAGAGGAAAATCTCTTCAGGAAACCCGTCATGCAAAGCAAAATATTCCCGTCGAGATTTTTATACATTCGACTCAGATCCTTACACCGCATGCCGGTTGACATGACAGCGGATATTGACTGCCACCAGCAAGCCGCGATATGGGTCGGATGGTATTGATAGCTCCATCGCTGTGACGCGGCCGCCCAGTCCGCAGAGGGCTGATTCCCAGTCCATTGATCTTCCTAGCATTTCTCTCTCAAGATCGGCCAGCAGGGAATTTCTGAAGATGAATCCAAATCTCTGGTCAGCGCTTCCTTTGCCATCGAGGCACATTTTCAAATGTCCAGCCAACGCCCACAACCATGGAGGGCAGGCATTAGGCCCTGCCTCGCGAACAGCCGTTAAAATCGCCTCTCTGACCCCGTCGAGGCCATCTGCCGGCAGAGCATAGAGATTCGGCTCATGTTCTCAGACCCGGAAACCCCTTTGCAGCAAGCGTAATTTTAATCTGATCTCCCGGAACCAGCTTTACATAGAGGACCGCCGGCGTATTATCCCTGTATTCTCCCTTAAAATGGGATCTCTCACAACCGACTTGCGCAGGTACCCTTCCTATCCTCCGAACACCTTCGTTGACTGCCTCCTCTTAAATCCCCGTCGATCAGATGCACATCCTGTCCGACCTCCAGAAAGACCACCGCCATGCCGGTATCCTGGCAGATGGAGGATCTGCTCCTGACCCGCAATTTCAAGATTCTCCTCCAGCTGTTCCAGGACCTTTTTGCCCAGAGGAGATCTCCTCTTTCCCTGCCCGGGCAGAGTCCCTTCTGCATATCGAACTGAGACTGATATTGGCTTCTATGCACATTTGACAAATATTCCAGCTGATCTGATGAACTGGTATTTCCCTGATCATAAGCACTCCATAGCTGCTGCGACAACATCGACCTTCACAGGCCCTATTTTACAACGATTCTATCAAATGTCTTTTCCCTGCAAAGCTCTCATCCATCATTCTATTATCATAAACTATGAAATTTACATCTTCGAGGCATTCTCCTAAACAAAGGGAGAGCAAAAGACCTGCTCTCTCCTTTGCTTTGCGGTTTTTCCTGTCTCAGCAACGAACCGCATTCGCGTCAAATCTATTGCTGCGTCCGTTCCATATCTACTCTTTTTGGATTGTTCTCGAGAGAATCTGCCAAAATGATTCGCGCCTTCTTTATTCTTCCTCTTCAGAATCATCTTCCCGCACGCTCTGATCTTCTTCTGCTCTGACCAGAAGATCCTCGGGAATGATCCGTATCCGCCGATTCCTGATTCTCACTCGCCTGAACGCTGTCAACTGACAGGCCATCTCCCATACTCTCAGAAGCATCCTCATCCTCTAAGGGGAGATCCTCCCTCTGTACAACAGAAATGCTTGCCACCTCGTCGTCCCCCTTGAGATCAATCAGCTTGACCCCGGACGTAATCCGACCTAAGAGGGCTGTATCCGCGATATTAATCCGGATGATGGTGCCGGCCCTATTAATCAGCATGAGCTGGTTGTCCCTGTCGACTGACTTAACGCCGACCAGATCTCCCGGTCTTCTCCGGTGATCTTATAGCACTTCACGCCTTTGCCTCCCCTGTGATGCGAGGGAACTCCTCTGTCAGCGTACATTTCCAAGACCCGCTGAGATACCAGTACCAGGGATTCTCCCTGGCTGGCCAACTGCATGGCAATAACGCAGTCCTGATCGGACAGATTGATTCCGATCACACCCATGGTACTTCTTCCCGTGCCCCTGACATCCGACTCATGGAAGCGGACGCACTGACCGAAGCGGGTGAAAGAGCATGACTTCGTCTGTGTCGTCGGTCAGCTTGACCTCAATCAGACGGTCCTCATCGCGCAGGTTGATGGCGGCCAGACCGGACTTGCGGATATTCTCATATTCCCTGAGTCTGGTCTTTTTGACGATTCCTCTCTGGGTCGCCATGAAGAGATACTTATCCTCGTCCTCCCCGGAACAACGGGAATCATAGATGTAATGGTCTCATCCGGCATCAGCTGCGGAGGTTGACAATCGCCGTTCCCGGGCGGTCCTGGAGGCCTCCGGTATCTCGTAGAGCCTTGAGACGATGAGACTCTTCCCTTGTTGGTAAAGAAATACAGGGAAATTGTCGAGACCTGGTCTGAATCAACTCCACAATGTGAGTCATCCTTGATGGTCTCCATTCCTTGATTCCCTTGCCTCCGCGGTGCTGGGCCCGGAAATTGTCATGGACATGCGCTTGATATAGCCAAACTTGGTGAAAGTAATGATGGGATGCGTAACCGGGATCAGGTCCTCGGCGCTGATATCATCATCGTCAAAACCGATCTGTGTCGGCAGTCATCACCGTACTTATCGGCGATCTCCTGCATTTCCTCCTTCACCACGGTCAGAAGCTTCTTATGGTCGGCCAGAATCCCTTAAAATAGGCTATCTTCTCCATCAGTTCCTGTACACCACCTCAGCTTCTCCCGTTCCAAACCTGTCAGGGCGCGAAGACGCATATCAACGATAGCCTGGGCCTGGGCCTCGGACAGGGCAAACCGCCCATCAACTGTTCTTTTGCAATGGCGACAGATTTCGAGGACCGGATGATTTTGATGACCTCGTCGATGTTGTCAGGGCCGTCAGCAGCCCTATAGAATATGATCTCTCTCCTGGGCCTTGTTTAAATCAAAGCCCTGGTCCGGCGGGTAACTACATCACTCCTGGTGGAGAATGAGTGATCCAAAACCTCCTTTTGAGGACATGATCCTGGGCTGATTGCCGACCAAAGACAGCATATAACCCGTAAGAGATCCTGCAGCTGGGTCTGCTATAGAGCTTATTGAGCATGACATTGGGATTGATATCCTTGCGAGCTCGATCACAACCCGCATTCCCTGCGGGATGTCTCGTCCCGAAGGCGGTGATCCCGTCAAGCGCTTGTCCTCGGCCATGTCCGGCGATCTTCTCGATCATACGGGCCTTGTTGACCCCATAGGGGATCTCAGACACGATGATCCTGTGCTTGCCGTTGTCCATCGGCTCAATATCAGCTACCGCGCGAACCTTGATCTCCCTCAGCCGGTCCGATAGGCCTCCTCAATGCCGGCCCTGCCGAGGATGATGCCCCAGTTGGAAAATCCGGTCCCTTGACAATTTCCCAGGATCTCGGAAATGTCCGTGCCCCGGTCCTCTTCCACCCGATTGTCAATGATCTTGACGCAGGCGGCAATGACTTCCCTCAAATTGTGGGGGGGGATATTGGTCGCCATACCGACCGCGATGCCAGTCGTCCCGTTGACCAGGAGATTCGGAAGGCGGGCAGGCAGTACAACGGCTCCTTCTCTGTCTCATCAAAGTTGGGGATAAAGTCCACGGTGTCCTTATTGATATCCGCCATCATTGCCATGGATATCTTGGACAGACGGGCCTCTATGTACCGCATGGCCGCAGCCCCGTCGCCGTCAATCGATCCGAAGTTACCATGTCCGTCCACTAAGATGATTGCGCATGGACCAGGGCTGGGCCATATTGACCAGGGCTCCGTAGATGGAGGAATCTCCGTGCGGGTGATATTTACCCATGGTATCGCCGACAATACGGGCGCATTTTCGATGCGGCTTATCGGGTGTGTTATTCAGCTCGATCATGGGTAGAGAAACACGCCTCTGCACCGAGTTTCAACCCGTCCTGACATCGGGAGCGCTCTGGCCGCAATGACGGACATGGCGTAGTCGATGTAAGAGGTCTCCATCGTTGATTTCAGGTCGACCTCCTGAATCGTATCAGATCGGACGGTCTGGTCGAAGATATCATCTCCCATTTCTGCCATTGTATTCCTCCTTACTGAATATCCAGGAATCCGCATTCTGCGTTCTCCTCAATGAAACTCACGGCGGGGCTCGACTTCCTCACCCATGAGGGTGGAAAAGTCAGATTGATCTCCGCCTCGTCGTCGTCAATCACCTGCACCCTCTTTTAAAATACGGGTATCGGATCCATGAATCGTCTCCCAGGCGCTGTAGCGTCCATCTCTCCCAGTCCTATGGCGCTGAATCTTAATCGAGATTGTCCTGCCGATCCGATTCAGAATATTGTTCTGCTCTTCATCGGAATAGGCACGCCCACTCCTTGCGGTTTCTTCTCAATCTTGTAGGGGAGGGTTGCCAGATTAGACATTGCCTGACGGATCAACTCCGGCATAAAGCCGGTAGAGGAAGGTCAGCATCAGCGATCGCGATATGGGCTCCGTCACATCCGCATCGGTCATAATGATGATCTTGTGATAGCGGAGCTTTTTCAATGTCGAATTCATCGTGAATTCCTGCAATCGAATACCGTGATCATGGCCTTGATCTCCGCGTTGCCCGTAGATCCGGTCTTCCTGGCCTTCTCGACATTTCAAAATCTTGCCCCTCAGGGAGGATCGCCTGGGTTCTGCGGTTTCCTGGCACTCCTTGGCGGAGCCTCCCATAGAATCTCCCTCGACAATAAAAATCTCGCACTCAGCGGGATCCTTTAGAAGAGCAGTCGGCCAGCTTACCGGGCAGAGCCGCCCGTCAGAGGAGATTTGCGCCTGGTCAAATCGCGGGCCTTTCTCGCGGCCTCCTGGCCCTCTGCGCCCTGGCTGGGACTTCTCCACCAATCAGACGGGCCGCCTGTGGATTCTGCTCCCAGAAAATGGGTCCACTGCTCGGTCACGACAGCCTGTACCGCGCCCCTGGCCTCAGAATTGCCCAGCTTTTGCGGTCTGTCCTCAAACTGGGGATCCTCAGTCTTGATGCTGATCACCGATGTCAGCCCCTCGCGGATGTCATCGCTGTCAAGCTTCTCCGTATCCTTGATCAGTTTGTTCTCGTGGGCGTAGGGTTGAATACATTAGTCACCGCCACTGCTAAAGCCGGTGACCTGGGTACCTCCCTCCGGCGTAATATTGTTGACGAGAGGAATAGCGAGGCCTCCTTATAGACGTCGTTGTGCGCATGGCAGCCTCGACGTAGAGCCCGTTGCTGGTTCCCTCACAGTAAATGACGTCCCGATAAAGGGGCTTGTCCCGCGGTTCAGATAGTGACGAGACTCCTTGATCCGCCCTCGTAGTAGAGGTCCTCGCGGACCTCTTCTTCCTCTCTCATCTCGAGAGAAATCATGAGCCTTGGTCCAAGAGGCGGTCTCTCCAATCTCCTCCGCAAGACGCCGTAATCGAATTCGGTCGTCTCAAAAATCCTGTCATCCGGAAGAAAGGTGACCTTGGTTCCCCGATCTCCGAGGATCACAGGATCCGACCACCTTTAGAAGAACCCATCGTCTTCCTCTCTCATGGCAGCATAGATTTTTCCGTCGCGGCGAATCTCGACCTCCAGCCAGAGAAAGCGCGTTGACCACAGAGCTCCCACCCGTGCAAGCCGCCGGAAACCATGTATCCGCCGCCTCGAATTTACCGCCCGCGTGAAGAATGGTAAATACGACTTCCACGCCGGAATACCGGCCTTGTGGTTAATCGGTAGGAATGCCCCGCCCATCATCGACCACAGTCACAGAGTTTCCCTGTTAATCGTGACGCGGATGCGATGACAGTAACCTGCCAGGGCCTCATCCACAGAGTTATCCACAATTTCATAGACCAGATGATGAAGACCCTATGGGCCGAAGTGGAGCCAGATATACACTACCAGGTCTCTTTCGAGACTTCCTCAAGCCCTTCCAGAATCTGGATCTGATCTGCTCCATATTCCTGCTGTGCCATTTCTTCCTCCATTCAATTCTCAATCTTCTCTCGAAGAAAGGCACGTCCATTGAAAAATCTCGTAGACCCTGTGGACAGAAAATTTATTTTCTCACAAACTCATCCAAGCCGGTACAGCTGATGATAGTCTATATATCATTGATCGACTCCAGAAGATAATTCTGCCGATTTGGAAATCCAACTCGGAGAAACATCGTCTAAGAGCGGGATGGGCTTTTCTCTCTTTTGGCCTCCATCATTTGAATCTCAGCCAGCTTCAGAGAGAGGCGCAGGTCCTCTCTTGCCCCTAGAGACCCAACCTGCGGATATCTACGGAAACAGTCGAGGTTTCAGATCATCCGGTGAGGACCGACCGTCGTCGTTCCATCCGCATATCCCTGTCCTTGCGCGAAAAACTCATCCTCAGGCATCGTCGATATTCGGCTCATAGTCGGCGGCAGGTCTTCGATCCCCCAAGGAGTTTTCGGTGGATTTCCCGGACAATCGGAATCAAATCTGCAATAAATTCCCGCCTGCGGGACGATCAGCCTCTTGCCATAGCTGACCAATTGCCCATCCCAGACATCCAGGTTTCTCTCAGTTCAGGATGATCAAGAATTCCCTTGAGAAGACTGTTGCGCTGATTCGAGCGCTTTGTTGTAATTACTCAAATCCGACAGATAGGTCCGGTCGATTTGAGACAACTCCACGTTGATAAAATGCCTGCGCTCCGCCGGACCGTTTTTACGATGTTCAAGTCCTCCGGTGAAAAGAAAATGATTTCCAGAAGCGAAGGGTCGCTCGCCTGCACGGCGGCACGCCGTTGATGGCAATCCCTTGCTCTTGCCTTGCGGATATGAATATCGACTGCAGTAGGACAGATCATTCTTGCGACATTTGTGCGGATATGCCTCCTCATGTCCAAAGCGAGATCAACTCCCCGATCTCTGGCGGTTCGATGGGATCTGCTGGTTCCGCTGAGATAAATGGACTCTAAGATATTTGTCTTTCCCTGGGCGTTATCTCCAAAGGATGTTTGTCCCCTGTCAAACTCCATCTTAAGCGACCTGTAATTTCTGTAATTGGACAGTTCAATTGACTGGATATACATCCTTGACAACCACAAGGTCCGGCCCTCAAAAGTTACCTGATCTCCCTCACCAAAAGCTTGCGGCCGCGCCTGCTGTCGATCTGACCGTTTGCCATGAACCTGACCGTCCTGAATGAAAACTTGGCGTCAGTCCTAGACTGACAATGCCGGACCTTCATCATCTGACTAATTTGATAAAGATCTTCACCCTCGCGAAAGAGCAACTTCCCTGCATTTTTACTCCTTACTCTCTGTTCCACCATCGCCATCATTTCTCCTGTCACAAATACATGCTCAGGCCGCGTTAGAGTTCACAGGCAGAATCAGATAGAAGAACTTATTATCAGTCATCCTTGATAAAACAGGGGCCTTAGGGATTTACCATATAAATCGTGATCTCCTCGTCGTCGATATTTCGCAGGGGCGTCTATGAAAAAGAATTTGGGGGTTAAATCCGATCAGAATATCTCTGCCCTCTTTGTCAGTACCTATATTCTCATTCATGGAACCAATGAAGGACTGGATGTTAGACTCCATGTTCCCTATCGTCACATTCATAATAACTGGCTTCTTTATCTCGGATTGACCAGCAGGGTAGCGCGGTCGATACACTCGAGCAGTTCTCTCTTGGAAAGTGACAGTTTTTCGTCTCATAATCAGAGGAGAGCATCTGCTCGATTTTTGAAAGTACTCTCAGTCAATCAGACGCGATACTACAGTTGTCTGACCAAACTCGAAGATGATGTGATTCTCCGTGATGTAAATCATCACATTCTCCTCATAGGATCCCGGAATGATCTTTGGATATCTCGTTTAACGTCTTGCCGGAACAACCACCTTATAATCCGGGCACTCAGTTTAAGTTCAATATTGCGGATGGAAATGCGGTGTCCGTCCAGAAATACGACTCTCATACAGGCTGCCGTGAATTTCAAAGAGCTCGCCGGTCATAAAGCTTGTTATTTTCATTGTCGGCAATCGAGGAAGATGGTCTGACGGATGACCTCCTTCAGCGTGAACTCAGAGATCCACCACCGGCTCATTTCTGGGAATGACAGGAAGGTAGGCAAAGTTCGTCACCATCCATCCCATTGATATTAAAGTTGGCCTTCTCGCATGAAATATTGGCCTGAAAGGATTCGCCCGTTGTAATCACTACCTGACTGTCCGCGACTTCTTTACAATATTGGAAAAATATGGAGGCGTCGAGCGATAATCCCCCTCTCCTCGATCGCTTCCCTCAATGATTGTCTCGATTCCGATTTCCATGTCATTGGCCATCAGCTTGATCTGATTTGCAGAGGCATCAATTAGGATGCACTGGAGATCCGGCATAGTTGTTCTGGTGGGGAACCGCCTTCGTGACGATATTGACTCCCTTGACCAGCTCTGTTTGGGGAACATGTGATCTTCATAAAAACTCCTTTCCTGGCGACGATGGACACAGTGAATAACTCTTTTTCTGAATTGTCGCTTTTATATATATAATTAAAAATTAAGTGATTCATAATAGGGGCTGTGGATATGTGACTATGTCGCGCATTCCTATTTTAAAGGCAATGGAGAGGATCTGCTCACATGTGGACAGACCGGGGATCAAATCAGGGAATAAATCGAAGTTTCTGTGGATGGACCAGAAGAAAATAGGTTTAGTCCATTTCCTTCCACGAAGTGTTTGTGTTTACACAATTTCTGTGGACAGGTTGCCTGTTTACGGCGATCGAATCTTCATGGCGACCTGTGCTCTGTTATATAACAATGCAAGAAATGCCCGCAGAGCTTGTATTCGATTGTTCGATTGTTATTAACAATAGAGATCAGATCCCGGAGCGAAAAGCCGGCGCAGTGAGAGGTCAACTGGGAGTTCAGCTTCTTGCGGATGGCGTCAATCTGTTTGTGGAGCTCCTCATCAGAATTATATTCATCGGCGATCTTGTTGGCGCCAAAGTGGATAATGGTAGAGTGGTCTCGTCCTCCCAGAAGAGAACCGATCGCCTCCGAGAGAGGAAGTCATGTCACTGCAGAGTGTACAGTGGCAATCTGTCTGGGCTTGGCCACGGCCGAAGACCGGTTCTTGGAATCATCTGGTCAAGCAGGGAGTCTGATGGTGTTCAGAGACCATTTCGATAATCAGCTGAGGGTGATTTCCTGAGAGTATCCGGAGAGATGATATTCTACGACTCCGACTGGCAGTCTCCATTGTAATTGTCGTCTTCTCCAGGTTGGAGTGGGCGATCAACATGAGAGCTCCCTCCAGCTCACGGATGTTTGATTTGATATTGGAAGCAATGTAATCCAGGAATCTCATCGGGCGGGGAAACGAGTCCATCTCATGCACGTCTTCGCAGGATGGCCACTACGGGTCTCATAGTCAGGAGAGCCGACATCAGCCATCAGGCCCCATTCAAAGCGAGGAGCGAATCCGGGTATCAAGGTCTCCATTTCCTTGGGAGGCCGATCCGAGGTCAGAACGATCTGCTTGCCGGCGGAATGCAGGGCGTTGAAGTGTGGAAGAAATTCCTCCTGCGTGGACTCCTTGCCTATGATGAACTGAATATCGTCGATCAGGAGAATATCCACCGTCCGGTACTTGTCACGGAAACGGGACATCGAACCGGAGGAGTTAGTGCGGATGGACTCGATGACCTCATTTAGAAAATCCTCAGAGTGACAGAGAACCTTCTTGGAAGGACTGTCCTGTAGAATAAAAATTGCCGATGGCATGCATAGAGATGGGTCTTGCCAGCCGGGACCTCCGTAAATAAAGAGGGGTTGTGAGGCCTGTCCGCGGAGATTCTGCAACGGCCAGAGAAGCTGTCTGCGCAAAGCGGTTATTATTCCGACAACGAGGTATCGAAGGTATGGCAGGGGTTGAGGATGTGATGAGGAGAAAATTCTACGGTCCGCCGGACGGTGTCCTAGCTGACAACGTCACTGGGCTAAGTTCGTTGCCTGCGGAAGAATAAACTCTCAGTGATATTCCTTTCCGGTGATCTCCACTAATTGTGACCTTTGAGGAGCTCATATTTCTTGCTGATGTAGTTTCAGACTCATCTGGATTGGATTCGTCTGTTGGAAGAGAATGACTAGAGTATCCTTCTGAACAGAGAAAATCTCCAGAGCCAGCCAGGTTTTGAAAAAGAAATGTCTGTGATATTGTATTCTTGTTTTACTGTTTTTAAGAATGTGTGCCCATTCCTTGGTCAACAGATCCATTCGGTCTTACCCACTTCTTCGATTTCCAATCAGAGATCATATATCCTTACAGAGGACGGATAGAATTCATCCGATATAACCTATTATAATAGGAAGAAACTGATTCACTTCTTTATTTTCCCTGTAGTGGATCCTCATAAAGGTCTGGCAGATCCTTATCAAAGATCCTGGTTGATCAGGGCATACTACTAGTTATTTCTACTCCAAAACGGCCCATTTTTCAATGAAATGACAGTTTTGGATAAAATAGAGGAAAACGACAGGCATACTGGGCATTGTTTGGTCCGTCAGAAGAAGAGAATAGAAATAAGCGTTAAACTTATCACACACATTGATTCAGGAGAATATGCACTTATCAACAGGGTTTCTTCATCTTCCTGTGGGGTTTGCGGATCTTTTGCTGATGAGCTCTGTTGATCCACTGTGAAAACAACAGGAAATCCACTTTTCTTGACATTTGAGAAGGCCCTTATATTTTGTAATGATGTTTTATCATATTTTGAGTGAAGGAGGTGTCTGAATGCATAAGGGTAGAATGACATTCAGCCGAAGACCAGACAGAGCGAGTTCATGGTTTCCGTCGAGAATGAGCACTGCAGGCGGACGTAAGGTTCTCATGACAAGAAGAGCTAAGGGTGAAAAGTCGCTTTTCAGCTTGATCATAGATCAATATATGTTATGAATACAGGACCACATCTTCATATGGTCTTTTTCTACTCATCGGGAGCTTTTATGATTTTGTGAATCGCTGAAGAAAGAACATGATTTTCAGAAGGTCTATAAAGGCACAATTCAGGGCGAACCGTCTCCTTGTTTTTGTATGTGAGGGCCAATGACCTGGGGCGAAATCGACCATGGGAATCTCTGTTTCCAGAAAGGTCAGGAAACAGTGTGTTCGACATCATTTGACGAGATTGATCAGAGAAACCTATCGACTGCATGAAGCTTCCTTTCAGATCGGCTGGGACATAGTAATTGTCGCGCGTAAGCAGGCCGGGGATGCCGACTTTCATCAGATGGAATCCGCGTTCTTGCATATCGCGCCTTCAGAAGCTGATTACGGAGGCAGATCAGGTATGAGAGGAACTTCTGCTTCGATTGATTCGAATTTATCAGAAGTACATATCACCGATGAAGAGCCGCTGTCCATATGTCCGACTTGTTCCGCTTATGGCTATGAGGCAATTTCACGGCACGGGGGCCCTGGTCAGGGCTCCTGGCGACCTATCGTGTTTGCGGTACAATCCCTTCTCTCACGGAGGAATTGATCAGTGCACCACAGGACAGGGAAGAAATCAGACAGCGTTATAGCTGATTTCCTTTCCGAAGAAGAATAATAAAAGGATAATAAAAGACTCCCGGCAGGCGTATCGCTCATTTTTCATGATCTAGAAATGGGTTTGATATGAGAAAATAAGCCTGGAGTGAATCATAAAAGCAACGCACATGCTGAGTGCGATATGAAAACATCAGATCATACAGGATGAAAACATTGAATTGGAGGTTTATGCTAAAGCTGTATTTGACCGCCTATCAGGGCCAGATTCTTGGACCAATTGCCAGGGAGTTCTGGGATGGATCATGAACAGGGTCTATATCGGTTTTTGAGCAATGTCTTTGGAATCAAGGACATCTGGGTGACGATTGTTGTTTTCACTAATCATCATATATATGGCGCTTCTGCCTCTGACCGTGCGTCAGCAAAAGTTCTCCATCTACAGCAGAAAATCATGCGCCTGAGACAAGGCGATTCAGAAGAAATACAAAGAGCAAAAGATCAGGCCAGCATGATGGCTCAGCGGGAGGAAGCGGCAGGCTCTCTGCCGAGTAAATACGGGATCAGTCCTATGGGCTCCTGCCTGCAGATGATTATTCAGCTCCCCATCCTCTTTGGATCTCTACCGCGTCATCTACAATATTCACGCCTACCATTGACAATGTCAAGGCGTATTCTCCGGTCTGGCAGGTCAGATCCATGAGCGTGAGACGGGTATGCGGATGTCATGCAGACCATTTATAAGAACACAGAGATCAATACGGTACAGGTCAACTTTCAGACGACAGATCCAGACAGCGATGAAGTAATTATATCATCGATGTTCTCTACAAACTGGGCGATTCCGGCTGGTCCGCTCTGCACACTTCCTTCCCGACTCTGACTTCCGCCAAGTGATTTACACACACAGTGCGATGATGGGAGGTCAACTACTTTTTAATCTGAATATCTCAGAGACTCCCTGGAATCTGATCAAACAGGGATTCTTCGCCGATCAGAAGGACTGGGACTGGTGATTGTAGCCCTTCTGATTTCGATCGCCTCTTATTTCTTCCAGTTTCTCTCGATGAAATTGATGCCTACTGCCGCAGGGAGCCAGCGGCGATCAAATGGAACAGCAGATGAAGATGATGAATACCATGATGCCGCTGGTATCACTGGTGATCGGATTCACTCTTCCGGTCGGCTTTGTCCTCTACTGGATCATCGGTTCCGTTGTCCCGTGTCATTCAGCAGTACTTCCTCAATAAGCACTTTGAGAAGATGGATCTACAGCAGATCGTTGAAAAGAATAAGGAGAAGGCCGAGGCCAAGGAGCGCTAAGCGCAGAGGGCCCGCGAGGATCAGATCAGAAACATGCTACGACCAACGCGAGGAAGAAGCCTCTCTTCAGAGCAGGCATTTCCTCCGAAGCAAAACGCTTTTAAATCAGGCGGCTGAGAAGTCGGGCCAGGGGCGAGTAAGAATTCCCTGGCGGCCAAGGCCAATCGAGTTCAGAAGTTTAATAATAATCAGAAGGATAAAGAGTCCAGAATAATGGAGCGCCATATGGAGTATGACATTTACCGGCAAAACCATTAGTGATGCGCTGACTGCGGCATCTGTTAAATTGGGTGTGACCAGTGAAAAAGATTTCTTACACCGTTGTTGAAGGGTCCACGGGACTCTTTTGGTCTGGGCAGTAAGAATGCTGTCATCCGGGCCAAAAGAGTCAGCCAGGACCAGGAAGAGGTGACCAGGGGAGTCGCGAAAGGAAGCTGAGGCGGGTTCTCAATTCTCAAGGAAAAGGATCAGCCGGACGCAGAGGAGACGACTTCTTCTCAGGTCGACGAGTATAGCTGAGGACCAGGCTGAGAAGGAGGAGATGATAGAAAGTGCGACTCAGCTTCTGCATCATGGCGGCGCAAAAAGCCGGACTACAGCAGAAAGACAGCAGATCCTCAGAGAGTCCAGGCAATCGCGCTCTGCTTTTGACAGATCTTTTTGCGGCAATGAAAATGGATGTCAAGGCGGAATATCGACTTTTGACGTCAGCGAGAACACTCTGAATGTTAATCTGTCGGGCTGAGATGGGAGTGATCATCGGTAGAGGGGCGAACCTGGATTCTCTCAGTATCTGACCAACCTGGCCGTAAACCGCAAGTCCTCCGTCTACAACAGGGTGAAGATCGATACAGGAGGACTACCGGGCCCGCCGTATGGCAACACTTGAAAACCTGGCCAAAAATGTGGCCTTTCGCGTGAAAGCGGTCCGGCAGAAAGCGGAGGGCTTGAGGCAATGAGTCCCTGAGAGACGGATCATTCACTCCAGCTCTGCAGGGGATTCAAGGGAGTGACATACGCACAGCGAGGAGGAACCCTATCGCCATGTGTTATCGGTCAAAGGACTGAGCACACTGAATCATCTCTGTGAGAATCGTCCTGGTTTTAGGAAAATATGTCAGTCCTCTTTTCATTCATGTCAGCAGAGGATGAATGAGTTTCTCAACTCAGGATTTCAAAGAGTGAAAGAAAGGTACTCGGATCCTGGGGCCATGGGCGCTTCCATGGAGACCGATGCCTTTTTCATGCTATAATGGTACAGATTTGTATCAAGGAGAGAATATGTTTCAAGGGGGATACCATTACTTTTGCACGGTCGCGACAGCGATAGTCCAACGCCAGTATTGGCATTATAAAATTTCCGGTCCTGACGCGATTGCCATCGCGGATTCTGACTCAGGGGAAGAAGGCGCTGGAAGAAATGGAAGTCACACGATCTCCTATGGGCATATTGTTTGAGACAAAGGGAAAACAGAGGAGATTTCTGAGGAGAAGGGGACGAAGGATGACCGGACAGGCCTGCCTTATCGATGAAGTTCTCGTCTCTGTTTTTCGCGCTCCCAGGACCTATACCAGGGAAGATCTGGTGGAAATCAACTGTCATGGAGGGATCACTGATCCTTCAGAAGATATTGCGCTCCTCTTCTGCGGCGCCAGGCCTGCGGAGCCAGGGAATTTGCAAACAGGCATTTCTCAGCGGACGCGCATCGATATGGCACTTTAGAGCGGTCTGTCATGGACTTAATCCACGCACAAAGCAGGCTTGCCATTCGCAATTCCATGGAGCGGCTGTCTCGGCGCTCTCTCCATGCACGTATCAGGGACATGAGGGAAAAGCTTCTCTGTGAGATCGCTTTTATTGAGTCAGCTCTGGATGATCCGGAACACCTATGATCTGGACGGTACGAGAGATAAGCTCAAGGGATCAGGTAGAGAATATATCTGCGGCTTTGGAAGACTTCTGGCCTCCAACGAGGATCCTATCTCAGAGATGGGATTTTTAACCGCGGTGTCGAGAGAAGACCGAACGCAGGCAAGTCTTCTCTGCTCATGCGCTTGCCGGCGGGATCGAGGCTATTGTCACGAGACATTCCGGGGACGACCAGAGATACGCTGGAGGAGAAAGTTCGCCTGGGTCAACCTGACTCTGCGTCTGATTGACACGGCGAGGGATTCGCGAATCGGAGGATCGGATTGAGCAGATCGGTGTAGAGAGGCCAGAAAAATCCATGGAGGAGGCGGATTTGATTGTCTTCGTCATGGACGCTTCTCTGCCCCTGGAGAGACGAGGATTGCGAAATGCTGAATCAGCTCTCCTCTCATGGCTATCTGGAACACAGCATTATCTTGCTCAATAAGATGGATCTGACTTCGATTCTGTCAGCGGAGCAGATTCATGCAGGTCCTACTACAGCTGAATCCCGATCGCATATTGTCTGTCTCGGTCCGCAGAAGGAGGGCTGGATCTCCTGGCTACCGTTAGAGAAATGTTTTTCATGAGGGTCAGGTCCAGGAGAATCAGGAATCTCATCACAAATGCCCGCCATACATATGCTCTGCGAGGAGGCCAGAAAAGGCTTTCGATCTTGTGTGCAGGGAATTGATCATAGGGATAACGGAAGATTTTTCTGACTGTGGACCTGATGGTGCTATGAACAGCTGGGGCCTGATCACAGGGGAGACACTGGAGGATGACCTGGCGGACGAGATATTCTCTAAATTCTGCATGGGGAAGTAATGCGGTGAGCTGTTCATGGTTTTTCTCTGGCGGATCACGAGGAATACATGATAAACGAGAAAATCAGTAGAGAAATGCTGAAACAAGCGAGAAAAGAAACAAGCGAAAAGAGCGAGAAGGAAAATTCGCATGAGTCACGTTTCAGAAAATTATGATGTCATAGTGGTCTGGGGCCGGTCATGCCGGCTGTGAGAGCTGCTTTTAGCCTGTGCCAGACTGAGTTGGAGACCATCATTTTCACAGTCAGTATGGACTCTGTGGCTATGATGCCCTGTAATCCCCATATAGGAGGGTCATCCAAGGGACATCTGGTTCGTGAAATTGATGCCCTGGGAGGTCAGATGGGGATCAATATTGACAAGACCTTCCTTCAGTCCAAAAATGCTCCAATGCTTCCAAGGGACCTGCCGTTCACTCCCTGCGTTGTCAGGCAGACAAATACCGTTACTCTGTTGAGATGAGGAAGACCCTGCAGGCCACAGACCATTTAACCCTGCGACAGGCTGAGGTCACTGAGATTCTGACAGAAAATGGACGCGCGGCAGGCTGCAGAACTTTTTCCGGCGCAAGCTACCGATCCAAGGCGGTAATTCTGGCAACCGGGACCTATCTTAAGGCTCGCTGTCTCTATGGAGATGTTATTGGTATACCGGTCGGCGGACTCCGATCCGCCAATCATCTGACAGCTTCTCTGGAGAAGCTCGGCATTAGGCTGCGGCGCTTCAAGACAGGAACACCGGCCCGTATTGAGCGGTCCTCCATTGATTTCAGCCGGATGCAGCCCCAGTATGGAGACAGTCCGGTGGAGCCCTTCTCTTTCACGACTGATCCGGCAAGCGTGCAGAAGGAACAGGTCACCTGTTATCTGACATATACCAATGAAAGGGGACACCAGATCCTGCGGGAGAATGATTGAGCAGGTCTCCCATCTATTCCGGTCTGATCGAGGGTATCGGCCCCCGTTACTGTCCCTCCATTGAAGACAAGGTGGTCAAGTTTCCGGATAAATCGCGCCATCAGCTCTTTGTAGAGCCCGAGGGATTAGATACCAGTGAAATGTACATTTCCGGGGCCTCTTCCTCCATGCCGGAGGATGTGCAGTACGACTTCTATCACACGATCCCGGGGCTGGAACACGCGAAGATTACAAAGAAATGCCTATGCCATTGAATACGACTGCATCGATGCCAATCAGCTGGATGCCTCTCTGGAATGTAAGGAAGTTCCGGGTCTGTTTGCGGGCAGGGCAGTTCAACGGTTCCTCCGGTTATGAGGAGGCGGCCGCTCAGGGGATTGATTGCTGGAATCAACGCGGCGATGAAGATTCAGGAAAAAGAAGCGCTGATCCTGGATCGGTCTTCTTCCTATATCGGTGTTTTGATTGATGATCTGGTGACTAAGAATCCTTCGAACCCTATCGGATGATGACGTCTCGCGCGGAGTATCGTCTTTTGCTCCGTCAGGACAATGCAGACCTTCGCCTGACGCCGCTCGGCTATCAGGTCGGATTGATCTCAGAGGGCCGCTATCAAGGGTACGGGCCAAGAAGCTGGCGATTGACAGGGAGAGGGAGCGGATCAAGGGAATCCGCCTGGGGAGGAAGCCGACAGAACAATGACCTTCTTCGATCATGGGACTCCTCTCCTATCCCGGAGGATGGATCTGCTTTCCCTGGAGGAGTTGATTCGCAGACCGGAGCTCTCCTATCGAAGCTGGCAGATCTGGACCCGGACCGTCCTCCGCTTGCGGAGGATGTCTGCCAACAGATCAATATTGGAGTTAAGTATCAGGGCTATGTTGATCGACAGATCAAACCAGGTAAAAAGCGTTTTTAAGAAATTAGAGGAGAAGTTGATTCCGGGCGAACTCGATTATGAGAAGGTCGATAACCTTCGATTGAGGCCGAGACAGAGGGTATCAGAATCCGACCTAAAAATATCGGTCAGGCTTCCCGGATATCCCAGGGTCTCGCCGGCGAGATATCTCTGTATTGATGGTTTATATCAAGCAGGGAAAATATCGAGAGAGCTGATATCACTTAGCTGGAGGATGAGACCCGATCGGACATAGATTCAAGAGGACATGGGAATAAAAAGTTTGAATTGCTAGATTAATCCAAATCTAAGTCGGCAGAAGTCATGTCATTATGTAAAGAAGAACATATGGAATACGATATCAGTAAATTTACGGAAGGGCTGGATTGCCTGGGTTATCAGCTGAGTGAGCATCAATATCAGGCCTTTCTGACCTACTATGACATGCTGATTGAGTGGAACAGGCGGATGAATCTGACAACAATCACAGAGTACCAGGAGGTTGTCAGCAAGCATTTTCTGGATTCTCTTTCGATATCAAACATATGTTCGAGCCTAGAAGGAAAACTTCTCGATTTGGGAACCGGCGCCGGATTTCCGGGGATCCCGCTCAGATTGTATACCCTGACCTAGAAGATAACTCTGATGGATTCGCTGAACAAGAGAATTCGTTTTCTACAGGAGGTCATAGACCGATTAGAACTCAATAATATTGGAAGCAATTCATGGGCGCGCCGAAGAAATGGGCGAGGCAAAAGAAAGTATCAGGGAATCCTATGATCATGTATGTCTCTCGCGCCGTCGCGAATATTTCTACCTCTCGAGTATTGCCTTCCCTTTGTGAGGGAGGGGTGATTTCATCGCCTATAAGTCCGGACAAATGAGGAGGAACTCAATGAGGAAAGTTGGAATCCGGTTGCTGGGAGGAAAAATCGAACAGGTGGAACAGTTTACCTTCCCTAACTCTGAATTTTTCCAGATCTCTGGTTATGATTCATAAAAACGAAAAACGCCAAAAACATATCCGAGAAAAGCCAGGACACCATCGAAAACCCACTCAAGGAGAAATAGAGAAAAGTATAAACAATGAAATCAATATCCTTAGATGTTTCACGTGAAACATATGTCCGAGTTCGGATTAACGACAAGCGCTGGCGGCGTGCCCTGTTAGCCCAACTACCGGTGATATCTAAGACACATTGCTTGCTGAAAATTTACAGAAGCATCAATGCAGAAATAGGGATTGACACTGTGGATCTAAGGGCGAAAGTGTGAATCCATACAGAGGAAGGGTATAGGGACGAAAGCATAAGATCCGTATAGAAGCATAATATAGGGATGAAAGTATAAGATCCGTACAGAAGCATGATATGGGGATGAAAGTATAAGATGCACATATCGGATGAAAGAATCGATATGTATAGGGATGGAAGTATAGATCCTACATGATACGGATGGAGTATGATATAGGATAGAACGCATGAAACGCCTATCAAAAGGTATGCTATTGAGCATAGAAGAATAATAGGACATGGTGCTTGATATAGTAAATCAAATTGATTAGGAAGAACGATGTTTATAGTAGATATAGTGCATGCTAATCAAAAGGATACTGTGACAACGATAAGAGGATGTACTCTCATTCTGGGACACAGATAGATTTGCGAGATTGCTTTTTCGGACAAGGAGACTTTAACACGATGTTTCAGTGAAACATCGTGCTAAGATCGATTTACGAAGCTGACTATATTTAGTGGATGGCGATTATTATATTGTACTTTCGTGGAAAGAACTTCGCTGTAGAATAGACGTATGTTTTCGTGAAACATACAAAGAAAAGACGAGGGATTGTATGGGCAGAATTATTGCGATTGCCAACCAAAAGGGAGGCGTCGGGAAAAACGACAACCGCGATTAATCTGGCGGCTTGCCTGGCAGAAGCAGGGAAGAAAATTCTTCTGATTGATTGCGATCCACAGGGGAAATGCGACAAGCGGACTGGGGATTGACAAGGATCATCTGGAGAAATTCGATTTATGAAAGTACTGCTTGATGAGTGCAGGAATTCGACAGGCGATGCAGGGCCGTGGATGGGTGGAAAATCTCACCGTACTTCCTTCAAATGTAAATCTGGCAGGAGCCGAAGTCGAACTGCTCGAAGTCGAGGATAAAGAATACATACTTAGCAATACGGTAGATTATATTAGAGATGATTATGACTATATCTTGATTGATTGTCCGCCTTCCCTCAATATACTGACCGTAAATGCTATGACAACGGCGGACAGTGTACTCGTTCCCATTCAGTGTGAATATTATGCCCTGGAGGGAATCAGTCAGCTGATTCATACGGTTGAATTAGGGTGCAGGAACGGCTGAACCCGGATCTGACCATCGATGGGGTGGTGTTCACTATGTACGACGCCAGAACAAATCTGTCAGCAGATGTGGTGGCCTCTGTTCGCGAAAAATCTCAATACAAAAGTATATAACACGATTATTCCCAGGAATGTTCGCCTGGCGGAAGCACCGTCACACGAGCCTGCCATTCATCTCTACGACAGTCGTTCATCCGGAGCAGAATCATACCGGAATCTGGCGGGAGGTCATTGAGAGGAGGGACATCTAGATGGTTTGCAAAAAGTGGTCTTGGAAGAGGCCTGGACTCTTTAATTCCCAAATAAGACAGTTGCCGAGGAAAGCTGACAGTCGGACAGGCGGTAAGGCGGCAAACAAATCAGTGCAGTCAAAAAGCGCGACGGTCAGAAAGCAAGAGAGCGACCATGAGGTGAGAAGCTGACGAAAACTGCCGAAACAGAAAGGCCAAAGTAAAGAAAGTCAGGAGGGAGAAGGAGTAGAGCTTGTCAATATTCAAAGGTGGAGCCAGACCGAGAACAACCGAGGAAAACGATTTAATGAGGATTCATTAGAAGAGCTTCGGAGTCCATCCGTCAGTTCGGCGTGCTTTCCCCTCTGCTCGTCCAGGAGAGAGACGATTACTATGAAATCATTGCCGGAGAGAGGCGCTGGAGAAGCGCCAAGATTGCCGGCCTGAAGGAAGTCCGTTATTATTCGGGAATCTTTCGGAACAGGAAATTGTAGAAATCGCGCTCGTGAGAATATTCAGCGCGAAGATCTGAACCCGATTGAGGGCAGAGGCATACAAGAGATTGTTGGATGGGTTTCATCTGAAACAAGATCAGGTGGCTGAGCAGAGTCTCCAAGAGCAGAACAGCAGTCACCAATTCCATGCGCCTGCTCAAACTGGATCCCAGGTGCACAGCAAATGGTCATTGATAGAGATGATCTCGACCGGGCATGCAAGAGCGATTCTGGGACTGGGCAATAAGGATCTGCAATTTGATCTAGCACAAAAGGCATTCGATCAGAAGATGTCTGTCCGCGATGTGGAGGAGAGGTTCGCCGTCTGCGAAGCCGGTTTCAAGAAAGTCTGAGACGCAAAGCGCTGACGGAACAAATGATGGCGGTCTATCAGACGATGGAGGGAAAATCTGAAAAAGTTCTCTGGGAACTAGGTACGGATTTGCTCCAGGATCATCAGAAGGACAAGCTGGAGATAGAATATTACTCTCCAGGATGAACTGCAGAGAATTATGGATTTGATCCAACTCGGAAGCAGTGACAGGGCATCAACAGCGACTCCATGTTTTCGAATTTCTGTTTCTATAAAGTATTGTCCCCTTGCATGGAATGCAGAGGAGTTTCAAAGTGAGAATGCTGAGGTTATATATGTTAGAGTATTTCGTCAATCCCTTTGTTGTGATGGGCCTGATGGCTCTGGTCCTTTCTGATTCTGGTTCTGGTCAGTCTGGTTAAGATCCATAAGCTGCAGAAGAAGTATGATGTTTTTATGAGGGGAAAGAATGCAAAATCCCTGGAAGAAAGCCTTGTCTTTCGCATGGACCAGGCGGATGAGCTGGTCGAGGCTAATGCCGCCAATGAGCGCAATATCAAGAAATCTCTCCAGACAAGGCGCCGTCACATTTCCAGAAATACGGTCTGATCAAGTACAATGCCCTGGATCAGATGGGAGGCAAGCTCAGTTTCTCCCTGGCAATGCTGACTAGAGAGGACAACGGGTTTATCATAAATGTGGTGCACAGCCACGAAGGCTGCTATTCCTATATTAAGGAGATCATTGACGGCCGATCCATTACGACTTTGGGGAAAAGAGGAGGCAGAGGCGCTTCGTAAGGCGCTGGGCAAAGAAGGTGAAAAAGCGCATGAATAAGTTTTTGAGAGTCATGTTTGTCTTTGTCTATAGGCGCAATGTCGAGGGGCGGTTGTGCTGCAACTGCTTTTTCCCTGATGATATGGCAAGTCATTCAGCTTATCGTGTCTCTTACGGATGGCAGAGAGAAATAGCCGTTTGGGATATCGCAGTGATGATTATCCTGATCGCTGTAAATCTTAAATATGACGACTTACTTTTTAAAAAACAGTTCTTCTGGCTCTTATCAGTGGGTGGAATTGGGATGGGAACAAATCACCTTGTTCACTTTCTTGATCAGAGAAGTTTGGTTAATGGAGTCGGTGCGATTGAAAATTATCTAGCTTGTCCTGGGATGGATTGTGGGCTGGAAGCTTCAGTTTTCGCAAGAGCAGGAAGTGATTCTTAGCCGTGAGCCTTGCTTTGAGCGTCCACGATGTTTTTGGACGATGTTCCTGTCTTGTTTTGAAAAAGATATTGTCCTATAAAGAGAAAAGTGTGGTATAATTGACTAGTTCTTATCTGATGAGTAAAGATAAGTTCTAATTTCATAAGTCCGCGTAGCTCAGCTGGATAGGCGACCGCTCCTAAGCGGTAGGTCGTGTTCGAATCACATCGTGGACGCCAGAAAAATCATGCGGAAGTCGTGAAGATGATTTTCATGGGCTTCTTTTATATAACAATGGAATATTCGCGGAGGGGTATATTGGGGGTGCAGATATATTTTTCATTTTTGGGAGATAATGCTTTTCCCGATCATGCTTGAAAAGTTAGAAAGGAAATAAAATGTTATTGAACAATGAAATATGCAAAAACGTTTTGCAGGAGGCAGAGACATGTTATTTGAATATCTCGAACAGACATATCGTCCCAATGAGCCAATCATTGCCTCTGATATTTAATCAACGGCATGAGTCAAGAGTCTTCTTCAGCTGGCTGACTGACTGAAGAAAGCTTACTGTTACCAGAGTGTAATAAAGAGATATGATAAAGGGAATTTTCTACTATTCCCAAGGCATCTGTTCTACTGAAGCTGGAGTATTATTCCGTCAAGGAGATGACGTGATTAAGAAAAATATCTGGTCGCTGGAACGGATGTCTGTGGATATATTTCAGGGTTAGAATTTGCAAGAGTCTCTTGGGTTTAACAACGCAGGTGCCGATGCAGACAGAGGTTGTGACAAATAGAGGCGACACGCAGCCAAGAGAAGTTTCTGTTGGCGGATTCTGTCAAGCTCCGTAAGCCAAGAACATTTTATTAATCAGGACAACTATTGCGCTATGCAACTTCTTGATCTAGTCAATGATATCGATTCTCTTTCTGAACTGACAGGAAGAACATCAAAAGCCATATCTGAGTATATGGATAATATAGGATTGAGTTCTGTGATTTACTGCAATATCTGGATCTGTATCCAGATAAGATCATCAAGAACTTTATTTGAGGTTGGAGTGCTATGGGATATCTGCATGTGAAAGAAAAGACGAGTTTCAAGGATGCAATACTTGCGGCATCTGCTGAAACGAAAAGCTTAGTCCGGAAGACAATTGAAAAGATTGCTATGTTACGTTGTCCTGCGCTATTTTGCCGGGAGGCTTCCCTATATCCGTGTTTAAAAGGTGGAACTTCGCTATCGAAAGTGCTGGAAAGGGTTATAGATCGTTTTTCTGAGGACAGTGACATCACGATTGATGAAGCTATTTCCCAGGGCCAGAAAAAGAAGGTAAGAAATTCTGGTAGAAGCTACAGATGCACTTGGAATGAGAAGTTCTCAATTTGGAGAATACGAGGAAGCAGGCACTGATTATAAGCAAAATGTAGAGATCGCATATGAGAAACGGTCCTGGAGTCAGCCGATAGCGAGGATAATTCCACAATGTATTATTGTGGAGACATCATATACCACGGTGTCTTTTCGACAGTGATTATGCCAGATGCACAGCTATATAGAGTGACCTTCTGCGAAATTCCAAATCCAGGGGCAGAAAAAGGTATCGCGAGGCCCTGAAATGAAGATACAAAGCATAGAAAGAACTTTTGTGGATAAGGTATTTGCTATTATTTGTGATTAGTAGTTTGCAGGGGAAAGGTGGAAAAGCATTCCAGACATCTTTACGATCTGTATCAGTGCAATCAGTGATTACGTTTGATGATAATTTCAAAATGCTGGTAAAAGGAAAGCCACCGCAATGCCAGGGCCAAATCGGCAGTTGTCCTTCTGCCCGTACTGGAGTGGACATCCCTTCTTTACTAAAGAAAATTGCGTTCGACAATGCTTATCAGAAAGATTACAACGCAGGAGTGACGGCCGCACTTCTAGAGGCAAGTAGCCGTGTAGAGTAGTGCTCAGCTGAATGATGTGATAATGAAGATTGCTGAGAGTGCGAATTTGATGGTCCAGAAGATTGAGTAAAACATTTGATAATGTCATTTTACAAGAGGCCATGACTCGTTTTTGAAAGAGTTTAGTCAAAGAGTTGTTTTTGTATTTACGGACGTACAGAGTTCTACGGATCGCTTGTGATTGCCATCATCCAGGGACATACCCGGATTTGTCACGTATCACCGCCGCCTAGCAAGACGATAAAAGAAAGCCAAAAGGCCAGACGACATGTTCTTGGGAATATATTTTGGCAAAAATGAAAAATTGCCAGGATATATGCTTGGAAATGTCTTCTGAATACAAAACAGACATGCCTTTGCTTTCATAAAAAGCGTCTGTTTTGAAAACCAGGATTTTTGGACTCTATGTCCGGATGTTGGGGCAGGATCAGCTGAGACCCGCCCCAATACTAGTGTGGGCGGACGGTGTTCCATGGTATGTCAGCATCTTTTGTAGCGCTAACAGCAACCCTAGAGCACCAAGCTGATTCCTGGAGTAATCATTTTCTTTTGCATGGACTGTTGTCATGAATTCTGAGGGAGAAGACAACAGAGCGAAGACGTTCAAAACTATCGGAACCAGACTTTTATCAAAAGGCAGAGAAAATAGCATACGTTTTATGACGGATGCTATCCATGCAACATATATGCGAGGAATGACTTCTGGGGAAGTCTCAAAATATATGTTTGCTCCAGGAAATCTAATATTATACGTTCATTCCCCAGGACATCTCTATCTTTTTGTTTCCATTTTTGCAAAGCCAGATGAGGCAGTGTTGCAGGTCTGAAACATAAGTTCAATATCGTGAGTTATGAGCATGACAGGGGTGCTCTTGATTTTTCTTTGATAGCGTTTGCGACAAGCGTCATTCTGCGATAATCGAGTCGGCCGTGGGCTCGTCCGACAACAAACTCAGAATCTTTAAGCGAGAGCGATAAGAGCCAATCTCTGTTTTTCGCCGCCTGATAAATCATGAGGTTCAAGAGCCTTTTATCCCATAGTTCCATTTCAATCAGATATGACCTCTGCCAGTACCTGATCTCTGCCTTTTATCCCTCGGAATTAATTCCTTTTTCAACCGTTTCGCACATATTCTTTGCGCATTTTGCAGGCTGATTGCCACATGAGATAACCTGCTTCTGTGCAGATTGTCCATAGGATGTTCCTTTCGCATTGGAATCAGCCCTGTCAGCTCTTTTGCAGACTTGTCTTACCGATCCCGTTTTTCACCGATTAACGCCAGCATTCCCCTGGTTTAGGTGAAATTAACGGGCTCCCTCAAACAGTATTCGTGATTAGAGACAGAAACGTCTTCAACGTGAATCATCGGATCATTGTGGGGGCCTCCATCGTCACTTTTTAAATCCTGTTGATGAAAAGAACGCAGATTATTTTCTCGTTCAACATCAGCTGTCAGCTCTTCAGCTGCAAAAATCGCTCGGAGCTTGCCGTCCTTCAAAAGGATCAGGCGGTCCAAGCCGGCTCAAATAGGACAATCTATGTTCTGCAATAATTACAGTTTTACCTCTCTTTCAAATGCCTTAAGACTTTTCTGGGTCATTTGTTGCTTTATAGTCAAGATTTGCTGAGGGGCTCATCGAAAACAATAATCCCACTGTCAAATACAAGGTTGAAGCAATCGCTACTTTTTGCTTTTTGCCCACTCCGGAGGAAACTCCCTCACATTTTTGTCTTTTAAATCGGTAATATTGAGCTCCTGTAAAGGCATCTCGCACCCTTTTCGGCGTAGCAACAGCGCGCCATTCCCCATATTCTCGCCATTATAGGCCACTTCATTTTCCACTTCTTCGATTGATCGTTGGGATTTTTTGAGAACACATTGCCAACATATTTCGCGATTTCTCCTTTCTTATAGTCAGGAAAGCGACCTATTCAATATCTTTATTGTTCATGACCTCTCCCGTCGTACAGGTTTGGAATCAGGCCGTTTAACAATCATGACAAAGCTGGTTTTCCCACAGCCGGACAGGCCAGTAATAACGATAAATTCTCCTTTTTCTACAGAAAAATGGATATCCTGTAAATCGTCTCTCTTCATGCATGAAAATTTCTCAATATCAACTTTATACTTTTTGCCATATCGTAATCCCCAAAAACACAAATCCGACGAAGATAATGCCATAGTCCATCCAGCCGAAAGAAAGATCTTCATAAGAGGTTTTTACAATCATGTTCAATTCCTTTGTAATCAGAGCGCAGGATGAAGCTCCCCTGTTTCAAAGGCCTTGTAAATCAGGGAACCAAATAAATTTCCACACTGTGAATGGGTCTTAAAGATGTGAGCCCATGTTTCTGACCTTTAAGCCCTCCTTTATTTCTGATAAATAGGCTCGGTATTCCGGGACAAAAACGGAAAAACAGCCACCCCAATGCATAATGAATACGGCAGATGAAGGCGCCTTAAGGAATATATGATTGTCGATGTGCGAAAAGCCGGATAGGATAGCCGCTAAAATCCATAGAGGGATAGCTTAAGAATAATAAGGCCCATGGTATAGATCGATCCGATCCATCCTGAAATCGCGGGTTTGGCCTGAAATGAGTAAAATCAGTCCGAAGAGGCAATATAAAATAAGAACAGGGAGATTGCTTTTCCCTTTTCAAGAGAATGACAATCCAAAAACTGAAAAATCAGCATCATCCAATATACAGGCATTGTGCTGAAGACACAGTGCCTGTATAAATCATCATGAATGCCGATTGAAAGTGGTTTGATGCCTGGGTTTTCTTTAATTGTGATCTGTAAAGCTCAAGACAGAATTCCTTCTTTTTGATATCCCGGTTAAAAATTTGTTGTAAATATATTTGCCGACAGTGTTCCCAAAACAGCCGCAATGATTTCCACAGCCAATATGATTGCCATATTCTTTGCGTTGAAGAAAGGTATCCTTTACCATCTGGGCCTTTTCGCCGTAAATAAATTCAGGAAGGTTTTTGCCAATACCTCTACGCCTAAGAAGAGAATAAAGAAAAACCGTGAAGAGCGTAAATCACCTGAGAGATTACATAGGAGAGACTGATCCTGCCATCGCTTGTATAGTTGTTCCTGCTGCTGATGCATAATTCTCCAAAAAAGGCCGGCTGCAGACCATAATTGGAAGCATGGAATGAATCCCATAATGGAATAGATAATCCCCGCTAACAGATAGTAAATAAAACCGTTCCTCTTCTGGGAATTTTTATGGCACATGACAAAATAGACGAGGAGCGCATAACAACGCTTCCGATGGAGACATGTACAAAAACGCCATATGTTCCAAGGCCTGCGTGATCACTCCTGAGATCATACTAATTACAAAACCCACAACTCCAAGTAAGCTGACAATAATAACGTCTAATTTCATTTGTCTTTCCTCCTTGAGATTCATTTAAATAGAGTAAAAATCATACTTTTTACGATAGCTCTGTTCTTTTGAAAGCTTCTTTTTCCCCCTAAAGGTCCAAACGAGGTGTAGCCCATCAACAAGAGTGCGTGAAGAATATTAAAACGGGTCCTCGAATACATCATTCGGGATGTCGCCGTCTTTAAAAGGCTCGATGCAGTATGTCAATATACTTAATGTTGAGTTTTTGTATATTTCCAACAGCTTTTTGATCTCTTGCGATTCCCTCCAGAAGGATGGTGAATAAATCTTTGTACTCGTTGTCGTAAAAATTTTATCCAGCATATAGGCCGCAAGGCTCTCTAAAAGTATGCTTTCTCCTGTCTTTAAGGCTTCTCTCCTCGCCATAGTCAAGCCCCGGGACATGATGTCATATCTCATATATATTTTTTATAATAGTGATAAACCCTCCGACCGACTATGCCTGAGCACAGAATGACATCATCCATTGTTGTATTGAAAAACCCTTTTTCATTTCTTTACCGCGTTTTGAATTTGTTTTTCCCTCGCGTCTTTTGATAGTCTTTTCCCCAGACAAATTTTCCTCCTCTTTTTATCGAGGATATCCTCGATAACGATAATGATACAACCTAACATCATTGTCAACAGATAATTTCAGACGACAAGCCGACAGAAAAAGCTGCGAAAGCAATACCTCTTTTTATCCCAACTCGGTCCATGTCCATGTCCATGCCACAATGCGGACGAAAAGATCGCGAAGCCAATCAATTTTTGGAGGACCGGAGATAGCTGCGCTCTGTACCTTGGAGCCAGGATCGGCACAGGCATTTTGTCTCTGTTTCACAGGAAAAGAGCGAAGAGCACCCTTCCTTTGACACAGCAGGATCTCCTCAAAAAGCACCTGTGAGGATCGTCATGCTCAAGGGTATTTTTCTCCGGGATTGGGATCGCTTGTGATTGCCATCATCCAGGGGAAGCCATACCGGGATTTGCCTGTATCAACGCCATAGCCATGAAGATGGTAAAAAGCGGAAAGGGCCGATGACACGTTCTTGGAATATATTTTGGCACGCAGGAGTGCCGAGATATATTGATTGAAAGATGTATTCCACTACATAATAGATCTCAGCGTAAAATCTGTCGAAGTATTTACTGACAGGAGGTGAGATCAATGCCCTGAGACATGACAAACGACACACACACACACGCAAAATATGGGCCAGAAAGTGAAGTATAGTCGACAGCAACTAGTCTCTATATGCTCAGGAAGCTAAGCCGTCGTTAAATAACGGTTCTTATCAGTGGGCAGTTGGCAGCATGTTGAAATCATGTGAGAATCCTCACCTGAACGGGCTTTGGCTTGAATATATGGTTAAGGAAGGGATGTCATGTGTGCCGGAATATCAGCCTGTCTATTCGGATCTTTCGAATGAGCTTCTAGAATCTAAAGTGACATGAAGTTTTCCATATACTCCAAAATTTACGATTTTGACAGTTCTTCTTTTAAATGAGTTCCTAAATCATTTGAGTTGCCCAGAATACAATATTTAGTCGGCATGAAAAGGATACAAGTGTCTTTGTGTTTCGGTTTCTGCAGGAAGCCGGATACATGAATGTCATGTATAAAGCCTTCAAAGAGATTTTAATCTGTGTTGGGCTTCAAATTGCATCATTATTAACGGAACGTAGTATCAGAGGCACACTGCAGTCTGCAATCACCTCATATCATCACGAGTGGAAAAATGCTGGTAGATATATACTGCGAGTAAGTTGATTCTGCAGTACATACAGTGTACAACTGAATAACCGTCTGTTGTGGAACAGGCAATGTGAAGACCTATGGGTCGAAAGACCAAAAGATACTCCGTTACGCAGAAGAAGGAACAGCGCGGAGATTAAACGAGATTATGGCGGAGCTTGAATGGGAGAGATGATATGCTCGCATGAAGAATTATACGAGTTACATATCAATGACCTCCACGCTGAGAGCTGGCGCCGATCCATCAATTTTAAGGAACGGACAATAGTTTGCATTTAATGGTCTTCGAGGCGATTCGGACGGACAATCTGCCTTTTGTGTTTTAAGGAGGCACAGCTCTTCTTATTCTCAGATGAGACCTCGGAGATTAAGCACGAGATATTGATATCATCGTTGAGACCTGGCACAGATGAATAACTATATTGCGAAAGCGACTAAAGATTTTTCCTTTCGTGAGTGTGGAGGAGCATGTGTCCGAAAAGGGAAGCAATAACGATTGAGAAACGTCATTTTCGTTTTCTGTTTTCCAATCCTGCCACCGGACAGGTAAGGAGATCCCTCTCTCTGCTGGATGTGCTGTTTGAGCATAATCCTTACAAAGGAAGAGGACGATAGAAAGACCAATTCGTAACCACTTGCTGTTAAAGTGTGAGGAAGGGACATGATTGTAACGGTGCCAGACAAAAACAGTATCGCTGGCGATAAGTTGACGGCATTTGCACCACACACGATAGGAATACCTTTTTGGGAAAGATAAGGAACTTGGATCATCAAGCAGATGTTTGATCGTTGGACACTCAGCGGAGAAACGGATGACTTCCAAACGAGTCGCCGATGTGTATCGCCATGTCGCGCAGGTCGAATAGGATACTGCGACAGAAATGGCGCTGTTGAGGAAGTTTTTGCTGGACCCCGATTGATGGCTGTCTATGCACATTGTGGGGCGTGGTGGAACTTCGAGTCGGATGAGTATCAGGGGTTTTCATTGACGGCATCAACCTCTATGCAAAGGGCATATTTTCCGAGGAAGGATCAATGGAGAAAATGCGAGGATGATGGCCTGTGAGGTGATATGTCTGGCGGCATGCCATTCTGACAGGACAAGAGAATACACAAGGGTTGCAGATCCAGGACAAGCCACAGTCCAGGACAGGCCTGACAATGAAAGGGGGCTAAAAAGATTGGGTGTATCCGCAATGTAGATCCATTGGCATATGCTTATCTGGTAAAATCATTCCATTTGCTTCAGCCATGCAGGATGTTCTCACGGAAGTGTAAATACTGACGGAACGAGGAGTAAAACAAGAGGGGCAATAAGGAGGAACTCACCTGCGATAAATCTGGGTTTTGTGGGTGTGCTAAATCTGGTCCGGTTTTGGCGACAGAGGACAGATATCCGGGCTTCCTGTATAATGAGGGAGAGGAAGTTCGGGCAAACAGATCACCTATAACAAAGAGATTCGAGGGGCGATGGATCAGCTTATCTGGAGAAAAGGACGATGCCCGTGGTTGGAATGCTGCAGGGCGTACAGTAGCCTGATGAAAAATAGCCTGAGGGAAAGGAACGCATATGTATAAGGAAATTTGCGGCGATGGCCAATGCCGCGACAGTTAAACTAGTTTATTAAGAAGAATCCTCTGGGTTACTTTCTCTTGTCCATACTGGCGAGCGCTTATATCGGCTTTGGAATCCTGCTCATCTTTACCATCAGAGCCTTTAGTAGGAACCCGGCCAAAGCTTGTGATGGGACTTTCATCGGAGTTGCCTTGAGCCTGGTAGTAATAGCGGGCGGAGAGCTCTTACCGGAAATACCATGGTGATGTCCTCGGGTGTGATGGAAGGTAAGGTCAATCTGGCGGATACCATCAAGCTCTGGGTCGTATAGCTGGCTCAGCAATCTGGCGGGACTCGATGCTCTTGGCTCTGCTCTTTTTGCCAGCGGCCCTGCAGATGGAAGCGGTGGCGGCATTTTATCGCTAAGGAGCTTTGGCAAAATGTCCCGCGCGGATTCATTCCTCTCTAAACCGCGGAATCCTCTGTAATATCCTGGTTTTGTTTTGGCGGTATGGTGCGGCTTTCGGGTCCAAGTGACAAGCGCCAGGATCCTCATGTGCTTTGGTGCCCTCTTCGCCTTTATCACGACCGGTTTTGAGCACAGTGTGGCCAACATGACCCTGCTGACCTCCGCTCTCTTGAATCCGGCCGGTCAGGCCGTCAGCCTGGGAGGCTGGTGCTACAACCTCCTGGTCGTCACGCTGGGAAATATGATAGGCGGCATCCTCTTTGTCGCGCACCCTACTTCATTGGATCAAGGGACAAGTGAAACCTGCTCGAGTTGTGTCCGGAGCTTTTCTGATATAGAAAAGAGCAGATTCCCTATGGACAGAACACAGAATTGATTTTATCGTGGAACACAAGTTTTGTCTTACCAGGAGGGGCGGAAAAGTGGAAGGCAATCGCGCTGTCATTGGTACATGTTGGAATCAATCCCGGAGACCGCGGAGATGGACGCCATGCGCGCCTTCATCGCGATGACTCGGTATGGAGGAGGCAGGGACCGATTTCGTGGTTGGCGCAGGCAACAGAATTGAATTCATGAAGGAGAAGGGCCGGGGACCAAGGGCACCTGGGCTTTACCGGACATGGACCAGGCAGTCCGGGAGCCAAAGGCACAGGGCTATTCCTTTGACCAGGATTCCGCCCAGTATGATGAAGACGGGTCTTTGCGTCTGATTTATCTGACAGAGGAGATCAACGGTTTTGCCATTCATCTGCTTTCGAGGGAATCCTGACGCTTGCGGTTGGCGCTTTGGCGCTGGCGGCGAGGAATCGACGAAGGAAGGTCGGACCGTAAGAAAGAGCGCCAACCGGCCAAAAGAGATCGAGGAATGAGATGAGATTGCGCAGAATCGCGGCGGCGATGAGGCCGTCGCGCACGCCAACTTTAGTGGTGCATGAGCCAGAGAAACAGAAGGGACATTGGCGGGAGCTCTTTGAGCGCGGACGAGGCCATAGAGCTGGAAATCGGTATGGGAAAGGGCCGCTTTATCATAGATATGGCCCGCCTGCACCCGGAGATCAACTATGTCGGGATCGAGCGCTATCCCTCCGTTCTCTATCGGGCCCTGCAGAAGATGGAGACCCTGGAGCAGGAGGGACAAATGCCATAAATCTGCGTTTTCTCTGTATCGACGCTCGAAATGCCGGATATCTTTGCCCCGAAGTCGAGTGCATTACCTAGATTTCTCTCGGATCCCAGCCCTAGGCGAACATACAAATCGGCGTTTGACATCGGAGGGCTTTTGCCCGCTATGATCCAGATACAGCGAAGAGGGCCGCATTGAATTCAAGACCGATAACCGGGAGCTCTTGATTATTCTCTGGAGACGGCGGCCTCGCCTGCCTTTCAAATCGAGGAGAAGACCTACGACCTGCACCGGGATGAGAAGATGAGCGCGGGGCAGTGTGATGACGGAGTATGAGGAGAAGTTTGCCGCTAAGGGGAACCCGATCTGCAGGATGCTTTTGCGCGAACGCCGGGACTAAGATGAGCCCAAATCTGACCATCTCTGCAAGATAAGGACTTTTCAGTGGGTCATCGAGGGTTCGAACCCTGGACACCCTGATTAAGAGTCAGGTGCTCTGCCAGCTGAGCTAATGACCCATAGCAAACAGATATAAGAATCCATCTGTCTCAGCGACAAAGAATATTATATGGGAGAGATATTTGAATGCAAGACTAAATTTCGGGCAAATTAGTGAACAAAACGTGTCGAACGAAGAGCGAATAGCAGTTCGAAGGACAGACCGCTATACTGAAAATGAACTGCGGAGGTTCAGGGGAGCAATGGATTTCGCAGGGATTCAGGGAGTAACATTGCAGGGATGCGGAGGATGACGATGAATCTACATCGACTGACGACATACAGCAGGAAAATTTTTGATTTTGGTGCAGCTCTTCTTTTGGCCGCGGGACAGTTCGCCCTGCCAAAGGGCGTTTATGCGGAGGAAAAGCGGCATCAGCGGCCTGGCCCCAGGAGCCGGAGATCCAGTCGGCGTCCGCCGTCCTCATGGATCTGGACAGCGGAGATCCTTTTATGGCAAGGAGGATCAGACGGCCCGCTATCCGGCCTCGACGACCAAGCTGATGAGACGGCTCTGCTGGCCCTGGAGCACAGTAAGCTCGACGAGACCATCACCTTTTTCTCGGACGCGGTTTTCAAGAACGAGACCAGCAGCTCCACATTGCCAGAGATGTGGGGAACAGATGAGCATGGAGCAGACTCTCTACGGGGTCCCTGCTTGCCTCCGCCAATGAGTGCGCCTACGCGATCGCGGAGCATGTGGGCGCTGACATGGGGGAGATTACAATACATCATTCAGGCCATGAACGACCGGGCGAAGGAGCTGGGGCTGCGTCAATGCGCATTTTGTCAATTCCAGCGGCCTGCACGATGATCGGCACTATACCTGCTGCCATGACCTGGCCTGATTGCCAGAGAAGCCTATCAGAACGAGACCATTCGCAAGATATGGTCGGGACCAGACGCTATGAGATCCCGCCAACCAACAAACACGCGGAGCCACGCCCCTCAACAATACATGCCATGCTCTCCGCCAACAAGACAGAGCAAGTTCCTCTATGATGGCTGTCGGGGAGGAAGACAGAGCTATACCGATGAGGCCAGGCATTCCTGGTCACCTATGTGGAGAGGATGGCCGGAAGCTGGTCTGTGAGCATGTGCTTGGAAGGAAATGACAGCTGAGGACACGGTGCCCTGATGGACTGGGGGCTGGCGAATTTCCACAAGGTCTCTCTTGAGGATGAGACCCTGCAGTCCAAAAGCGGATGAGGCGATCAAAGCGTCCGGCAGGCAGGGGCTGTCTGGCGAGCAAAGAGGCCTTCTTCTGCCAAAGGATGCCGCTGTCCGGGATCCTGGCCGTTAAGCAGAGCCGAAAAAACGGACGAGGGAACGAATTCAGCAAATGCAGGCAGACGGACAGGCGGGCTACGGGCGCACGAGACATGCGGAGAATTCGGACAAGGGGGAGAGGAGGTTTGTCAGCTGACCCTGTCCCTGGGATGCGATCCTGCTAAGCCAGTCCTTAAAGGCTCAAAATACTTCTGACCAGAAGGACAAGGCGTCTGGAGCCTCCGGGATTGGAAGGGCAATCGGGAATTTCTTTGGCGGCCTCTCTGACGGGATCGGCAAGGGCTTTCGAACCGTAATTTTGCCGATCCTTCTGGCGGTGCTTCTGATTCTGGTCTTCCTGGCGCTTGCCTTCCTGATTCTGAACAGGCGCAGAAGGGCAAGGAGAAGGGCGCGTAAAAACCGGGTGCACAGGTATCGGGGGCGCCGATGAGAGCCCTGGATCAGGCCCTGCTTGCATATGGAAAGAGTCAGGCCTACCCTTTTCATATGCCGGGCCTGAAAACGCCGTTTCCCCCTGAGCATGATCCGAATCTGATGGATATTACAGAGATCGCTGGTTTCGATGATCTTCACGATGCCGGCGGGATGATCGCGGATATCGAGCGAGACCTGGCGGAGCTCTACGGGAGTGGAGGAAGCCCGCCTTTTGCTGGGGGGATCCACCCTGGGGAATCTGGTCAGCCTTCTGGCTCATTTGAAGCCGGGCGATAGCCTGCTCATGGAGAGAAATTGTCACAAGAGCATCTACCACGGGGCGATTCTGGGTCGCTTGTCCGTGGAATATGTCTATCGGGTCCTGTCGAGACGGCCTTCGAGGGGCCGATTGAGGCCGCGTCCGTTCAGGAGGCCTTGCGCGCCGCGGAGGAGGTGGGACGGAAGGTCAAGCTTGTGGCGATCACTTCGCCCAGCTATGAGGGGGTGGTGTCAGACCTGTCCGCTATCGCGCGGGTCGCGCACGCCCACGGAGCCCTGCTTCTGGTGGACGCCGCCCATGGAGCCCATTTCGGTTTCCACCCCTATTTTCCGCCCTCCATGGCCGGATCAGACGGATCTTTTGGTGACCAGTCTCCACAAGACCCTGCCCTTTTACACGATGACAGCGGCCCTGCTCCCGCCGCATGGCTCAGGGGCTGACCGGGAGCGGGTGTCAGATATGATCGACTATCCGGAGACCTCGTCCTCCCTATACTTCTCATGGGGCAGGCGGCGGCTGCGCTTTCTGCGCCGGGAAGGGAGCTATTTTTCAGGCAAATGCCCGCGATCTGAAGGACTTTTACAGGGCCTGTGAGAGCTTGCGGGCGCTTGAGATTCTGCGGACGGATGATCCGGGCAAGATCGTCATCTCCTGCGCGCGAACCAATCTCACGGGGCGGGAGCTGATGGAATGGGTCTGCGGAAGGACTATCAGCTGGAATTGGAAATGGCCTCTATGATTATGCGCTGGCCATGACCTCCTTATGGATACCAGCGAAGGGCTGCGCGGCTGCAGAGGCTCTGTTTGAGATCGATGGAATCTTGAGGGAGACCGGCGCGATGCCGGAGAATTTGCAGGATATGACATTGGGGGAACAGTCAGGAGGTGACAGAGTCGACAGCATCGGTAAAGATGACAGCGCCGGGAAAAGTGACAGTGCTCGACGGAGTGATGGCGCCGGCTTAAAGATGACAGCGCCAGGAAAAATGACGGTGCCGGCAGAGTTGACGGCGCTATAGACTACAGGGATTGTCTATGAGCCCTGCGCAGAGTTCTGGAGCCTTGGCAGGCCCCTGGAGGAGAAGTGGGAGGATCTGGAACTGGAGGCGTGCGCCGGCCCGCGTCAGCAGGGACTCCATTCTCCTCTATCCGCCCGGGGTCCCCTGGTTCACAGCGGAGAAGAGATCACAGAGTGCGTCATCCTCTATCTCAAGAGGGCGCTGAAAGATGGGCTGAAGGTGCAGGGCCTGAGAGGGGAAAAAGCCCGGGTTCTGAGAGAAAGAGCTCGGAACTGAAATGAAAATCCGGGATCCTGAGAGATTAGAGTTTGGGAGTGAGGATGGGAAACCTGAGTCCCTGAGATGAGAGATTCTTCCACAATCCTGCCGAGGAGGCGGTCACCCTCAGAGTGTAGCGCAGGAGGGGCCAGGAGGAAGCAGCAGGAGGCTGAGGATCTGCGGAAGGAGGCGTCATGGAGCCGCGGCAGAGAGGCTGAGGATCGCGGAAGGAAGTGCCATAGTGAGCCGCAGCAGGAAGGCTGAGGATCTGCGGAAGGAAGGGCCATGGAGCCACGGCAGGGAGGCTAAGGATCTGCAGGAAGGAAGTGCCATGGAGCCGCATGACAGAAGGCTGAGGATCTGCGGAAGGAAGTGCCATGGAGCCACGACAGGAGGCTGAGGATCTGCGGAAGGAAGTGCTATGGAGCCATGGCAGGAGGCTAAGGGGAAGCGGAAGAAAGACAAAGGGAGAGTAGAAGAGATTATGACTGAGATTTTTCTGTATTCTGGGCAAGTCCGCCTCAGGTCAGGACAGTGTATAAGAAGCTGCTGGAGGATCCGACGCTTGATTTGACGCCGGTCATTCCCTATACACGCGTCCGATGCGGGAGGGGAGAGAGAGGCGTCGACTATCATTCGTTGATCGAGAGAGGAATGCAGGACCTGATCGATGCCGGCAAGGTTATTGAGCGGCGCAGTTATCAGACCATGTGCGGGGAGTGGAGCTATTTCACCGCAGATGATGGCAGCACTATAGACTTGATCAGCTATGATTATCTTCTGATTACGACGCCGGAGGCTAATCATGAGATACGATCCTGCTTTGGAGAGAAAGCGGTCAGTGATATCTACGTCTGGCTGGACGACGAGGCGAGCGTGGCCAGAGCTCTGGCCAGGGAGAAGCGACAGGAAGAAACCCAGGTACGCGGAGCTCTGCCGTCGATTTCTGGCGGACCAGGAGGATTTCTCGGAGGAGAGATTGCGCCGGGCCGGGATCAGTCATCGCTTTGAAAATCTTGACCTGGAGGAGACAAAAGGCAGATCGCCGCTTTTGTTCGGGGACAGGCGGCGGGGAGTGAGAGAAGGAAGTTATGCGGTTTGCGGACATCATCGGACAGAAGAGCTGAAAGGACATTTACAGAATGCCCTGCAAAATCAGAAGCTCTCATGCCTATATCATCAGCGGAGAGGAGGGATCCGGGAAGCGGATGCTGGCGGAGGCCTACGCGCAGACCATGCCTCTGCGAGAGAAGGGGCGGACGCCTGCAGGACACTGCCATCACTGCCGGCAGACCATGAGTCACAATCAGCCGGATATTATCTACCTGACCTAGCGAGAGCCTGGCTACCATCTCCGTGGATGATATCCGCGAGCCAGATCAACAGCGACATCGTCATCCGGCCCTACAACAGCGATTACAAGGTCTATATCGTCGATGAGGCGGAGAAGATGAATGAGCAGGCGCAGAATGCTCTCTTGAAGACGATTGAGGAGCCGCCTTCCTATGCGGTTATTCTCCTGCTGACGACGAATGCCCAGGCCTTCCTTCCGGACCATTCGCTCCCGCTGCATCCTGCTGGAGACAAACAGCCGGTGCCGGATGCTCTCGTGCGCGGGGAGCTCATGAAGCGCTACGAGATACCGGACTATCAGGCGGATATGAGTGTGGCCTTCGCCCAGGGCAATATGGAAAGGCCATTGCTCTGGCCCAGTCCCAGGAATTTGCCGATCGCAAGGGAGATGGTCCTCTCTTTGATCCGGCACATTTCGAGATGACCCTATGCGGACCGGATCGCCTGGATTCGTGAGATGGAAGAGAAGAAGGAGCCCTGACGGATTATCTGGACCTGCTCATGGTCTTCTACCGCGATGTGCTATTATATGCAGGCGACAGGACAGGGCCGACAGACTGATCTTCGCCGATCAGGTCTATCAGGTCAAACGCCTGGCAGACGGGCTTTTCTTACCGGCATTTGGGAGAGATCTTCGAGGGGTCGAATCTGCCGAAGGAAGGATGCCGCGAACGTGAATACAGACTTAATTCTGCAGCAGCTCATGGAGCGCATGCAGGGAGAACGGAGATAGAATATGGCAAGCATTACAGGTGTGCGCTTTCGAGGCACCGGTAAGATCTATTATTTTTCCCCGGGTGATCGGGATTTAAAAGATCGGTGATCAGGTCTTAGTGGAGACAGCCAGAGGCGAGGGAGCTGGGGAGATTCGCAGAATCCCCGGCAAATTCCCTGACGACAAGATCCGGCATCCGGTCAGAGAGATCATCCGCAAGGCGACGGAGGATGACCTGGCACGGCAGGAGCAGAGACCGGGAGAAGGAGAAAGAGGCTTTTGCCATCTGCAAGAAGAAAATCCGTGAGCACGGGCTGGAAATGAAGCTGGTGGATGCGGAATACACCTTGAAAACAGCAAACTCGCTCTTCTATTTCACAGCGGAAGAGAGTGGATTTCGCAGACCTGGTTCGGGGATCTGCCTCTGTCTTTCACACCAGAATTGTTTAGCTGCCAGATTGGCGTCCGCGATGAGACCCGCATTATGGGAGGGATCGGACCCTGCGGCAGAGAACTCTGCTGTCACAAATCCTGGCTGACGGACTTCGTTCCGGTCTCCATTAAGATGGCCGAGAGCAGAGTCTGTCCCTTAAATCCCCGGCAAGATCTCCGGCCTCTGCGGCAGGCTTATGTGCTGTCTGAAAAACGAGGAGGATACCTACGAGGTATCTCAATGCCAAGATGCCCCGTGTCAGCGATATTGTCACGATTCCGGACGGGCAGGAGGGCTATGTTCAGAATATCAATGTCCTCCGCCAGACCGCCAGGGTCGTCGTTAGAAAATGCCGATGAGAAAGACATCATGAGTATCCGGCGGAGGAGCTGACCTTTGTAGCGCACAGGGGGCGCAGGAAGCGGGCGACCAGGGCGATAGAGACAGGACCGAGGACCGGAGAATCGAGGAGCAAAGGGAAACCGCAGTCAGGCAGGAAGAGGTTCGGCAGAAGACAGACAGGAAAAAGAACTTTGCAGGAGGCTCGGAAGCAGGGAATCCGACAGCAGAGAGGCAGAGGAGCTACCTGACCAGGACAGGCAGGGAAAAACCATGCCAAAGAGGGCCCGGCGGGGCAGGGGAATCGCAGAGGAGCAATCGCATGCGGGAAGGCGCCGGGACGAGGCAGACGGAGAAACAGAATCGATGGGGATATTCCGCGGTGACCGGCGACAGCGGACAGGAAAAGCCTATCCGGACAGGGGAGGTCAGAAAAGAGAGCGGACCGGCGGGCGGGCCCAAAGATATGACGAATCCGCGCGGGGGTCGCGATCCGGGAGGGACGAACAGACGAGCGCGAGCGGAGGCTATTCCAGGAGCGCTTACAGGCGCAGCGAGAAGCGGAGACGAAGAGTAAGATAAAAAGCGCGCGCTGAGGATTTTGCTATGAGTGTAGTCGAAGCCGCGGGAGAGAATAGAGACAGGAAGTAAGATGGAGCGTTGGCGGCGGGAGCTTGTGCACGCAGGGGCGAGCAGGCGGACAGCCCTGGATCGAAAAGGGCTATCAGATCATTCGAGAGCCCCAGTCGCTTTTGCTGGGATGGATGCGGTCCTTCTGGCGGCATTTTGCCAATAATAAGGCGGGCTGACAGGGTTCTGGACCTTGGAACCGGCACCGTGTCATCTCGATTCTGATGGAAGCCAGGTATGGAGGGGGCGGAATACAAAGGCGCTTGAGATTCAGGCGGATTCCTCGTGATATGGCCCGCTGACGGCGCCGTCTCAACGGGCACAGACCGCATTGAGATTGTGGAGGAGATTTGAAGCAGGCTCACGAGATCTTCGGCCCGCACTCCTTTGATGTAGTCACCTGCAATCACTCCTATACTGACAAATAAGCATGAGTCTGACCAATCCATCGGGTCCCATGGCCATTGCCAGGCATGAGTACGCTCTGTTCCCTGGAGGATGTGGTTCGGGAGACAGCCAGGCTATTGAGGCCAGCGGTCATTCTTATTTTGTCCACAGGCCCTTTCGCCTGGTGGAGATCATGACTACGGATGCACGACTACGGACTGGAGCCAAAGCGCATGCGCCTGGTTTATCCTACGCGGACCGGGACCCAATATGGTTCTGCTGGAGGGGAGTCAGAGGGGACGAAGCTGGCTTTAAGCGGAGCCTCCTGGTGATTTATCGAGGGCAGGGCATTTACACGGATGAGGTGAAGAAGCTCTATTTTGACAGGGGATACAGAGGAGTGAGCAATGGCAGGATGTCTCTATCTGGTAGCAACGCCATCGGAAATCTTGAGGATATGACCACCGGGCGGTCGCGTGTCTTACAGGAGGCGGACCTGATCGCAGCGGAGGATACGCGCGATTCCATGAAGCTCCTGCAGCATTTCGAGATCCACACCCCATGACGGCCTATCACGAGGTTCAACAAGATCGGCAAGGCCAGGGCCCTGATCGGGAAAATGCGCGCGGGCGCGACCATCGCCTGTATCACGGACGCGGGGACGCCCGGGATCTCTGATCCGGGGGAGGAACTGACCCGCATGTGCTATGAGGCGGGGATTTCGGTCTATGCCATCCCCGGTCCTGCAGCGGTCATCACGGCAGTGACTTCTTCCGGCCTGCCTGCGATGCTTCGCCATCGAGGCATTTCTTCCCAGAGATAAGAAGGAAAAGAAAGAGAATCCTGGAGGCTGAGGCGAGATCCAGAACCATGGTTATTTACGAGGCTCCGCATCGTCTCAGGCAGACCCTGGCGGACCTGGCAGAGGCCCTGGGCCCGGAGAGAAGCTGACCGTTGCCAGGGAGCTGACCAAGAAGCACGAGGAGAAAGCGCGGATGACCCTGGGGCAGAGCCTGGACTATTACCTGCAGAGGAGCCCCGCGGCAGTATGTTCTGATCATCGAGGGCAAATCCTGGAAGGAGACGGATTCTGAGGACCGGGCCGCTGGGAGGAGATGGATCTGGACAGCCATATGCAGATCTATTTGGATCAGAGATTGGACAGGAAGGAGGCCATGAAGGCCGTGGCCAGGGACCGAGGAATTCCCAAGAGAGAGGTCTACGCGGCTCTGTTGAAGGAGACTTGACAGGCCAGCGCGGAGGCGGAAGAAGCAAATATCAGGAAGCCTCGGGAAGGGTGCAATATGAGCGAGCAAAATCTGGACGAGAAAGATCAGGAGCTTGCAGGCGCTGATCGATCGCGCCTCTAAGATCGTCTTTTTCAGCGGGGCAGGAGTCAGCACAGAGAGCAGGCTCAAGTTTTCCGCAGTCAGGACAGCCTCTATCACGAGGCACTACAAGTATCCGCCGGAAAACGATCTGAGTCATTCCTTTTTCATGCGTCAGCCGGAGGACTTCTATCGTTTCTACTTTGATAAGCTGCTTGTGGACGGCCTTGCGGCTCAGAAATCGTCGGACAGACCGGAACACCTGCCGGGGAGGCGGTCGTCTAGGGTCATCGAGCCAAACGCCGCCCACAAAAAGCTGGCGGAGCTGGAGACTGCTGGCAAGCTGTCCGCTGTCATCACCAGAACATCTGACGAGGGCTGCATCAGCGGGCAGGCGAGCAGGAAGGTATTCAGCTGCACGGGTCGATTCACCGGAATCACTGTATGTCCTAGTGGGCATTTCTTCGATGGAGAATATCTGCTGAGCAGCACAGGGACGCTGAGAAGCCTGTCCCTCACTGCCCTGTCTGCGGGGAATCATCAAGCCGGATGTGGTCCTCTACGAGGAGGGCCTGGATCAATCGGTGATCACTGGCGCGCTGGAGGCAATCGAGGAGGCGGACCTTCTCATCATCTGAACCTCTTTTGACGGTATATCAGCGGCCGGGTTTCATCCGTTATTATCGAGGAATCACCTGGTGCTGATCAGCGGGACGCCACCGGACAGGACGAGCTGGCGGACCTGGTGATCCACGGCTCCATCAGGAGATTCTGGGAAAGATCAGGGGGTATCGAAAGCGTCCGAGCCCGCGCTGTTGAGCGGATTCGTGGGATGGAGATAGCGCGAGTTTGACGAGCAATGGCTCTGACAAAAACAGATGAGGAAGCATGTATGCCCATGGATTTGCGTGTCGGTGACATTGTCACCATGAAAAAGCTCCATCCTGCAGGAGCAGGACTGGAAGCTTCTGCGGGTGGGGGCGGATATTCGCATGGAGTAGTCTGGGACGCGGGCATTTGCTCATGCTTGCCCAGAAACAAGGTGGACACTACATGGAAGGTGAAGGAACAGAAAGCCCCTTGTTGCCGATCAGGAGGGCGGAAGTTTAAGAGGTCTTTTTGACGGACACGAAGAGATTCTACAGCATCTCCGTGAAATGAATACCAGTATTCAAGCCGAAATCGTCTCCTGCTTCAATGGTTGCCAGAGCTTGATTGTCTTTTGAGGATAGAAGAGGATAGTTTTTCTGAAGTCTGTATTTTGATCAGCGTTTATTGTTGGAGATACAGAATCACTCGTCCGCTGTCATGCAGCTTCTGGACGGAATGAAGAGGATGGGACTCGCCCTTGCATTATAAAAAGAGAAAATCGAATACTATCCCAGGTTGAAGCTTTTCAGGACAGATCCCGGCTGTGTGTGAGGAAAGAGTGCAATTATGCTGATCAGGAGAGAGGATGTCATCTGCTTCGCTTTCATCCAAGCGGACATCGCAGTTATCTTTTGCTTTAAATCCACAGAAAGAACAGCGGCGGTTCTGTTGCATAGGAGATCTCCGTTGTCACCGCTTCTATGATCTTGAGGACAGAAAGCCTTTGCTGATGAAATGAAAATAATAGAGGCGATCGCAAGAAAACAATCAGCAGTTATCGCAAATAGAAAAATTTTTATTCATGGAATCATGTTCCCGTGTAATCAGTAAAATACGCATAGTCTAGATTTACATATCTAACGTTTCCGTATCCCAGCCATCACATACCATAAGCGTGTGCAAGCGGCTCTGATCTCATAGACAAAGAATATTTGAGTTTTGACGACAAAGAACAGCCCCAGAATCTACAGTTCGATGGGTATAAAATAAAAGAGATAGCTGTCTTTGGCAGTTTTTGAAGGAAAGTCCGCATCACTGCCTATAGGGAATGCGTCTTCGAAGTGTGAGCAGGCATGAAAAATGAACTCTAATGGATAAAAATGCGTCAGCGCAAAACCTCTCACAGAATATTGGCACAAATTGTGGCGATGGCTTTCCCAGATATGGAGAAAATGCGGATTGACGCATTTTATCGTAAACAAGGTGGATCGTGGAAATACGCAGAGATATTTATCTTAAAAACTGATTTCAAAAAAGTGGCCTGATTAGGTTGTAACGGGTGTACGCGGATGGCAAATCTACTATGTTTAATCATTCAGCGATCACTGGGGAAGAAAGGTGAGGCAGATCACATCGATGAAATAGCGTTTGATTCCTTTGAAAGGCGGAAGTATGCGCGACCCTGAAGTAATATCCAATATCTGATGGAAGATCCAGGATGAACAGATGTATTATGTTCTTCTGGACGAAATTGCAGTTAGCTGGACTTTGGTCTGTTCTGAACAGTCTCTACGTCCGAAAAAGAATGTGGATGTCTATAAATGGCGTAATGCAAAGTTTCTGTCAAAGATATCATCACTGATTTAGAGGCCGTGGCGATGAGGTGCATATGTACCGTTGACTTTCATGAGTATGGTGTATGTCCAGAAGATAAAAAACGTGCATGGCGGGATTATGTGATCTATGAGTCTGCCGCTGATATTCTCTTTCAATACGTCGGATCGGCGGATTTCCTGAAATCTCTGTTTGAGAGACCTATATCTCTGATATCATCGGAAGGAATAAAGTACGTAACAAAGTAGAACTGGAAGAACTGCTTTAAATATCATCTCCTCTGCTATCCAGTTCTCTATTGATCAATCTGAGATTGTCGGCCACCACAAAAGCATAAAGATAAGAGCATCAGCCAGACTACAATCAAACGCTATTGACTATCTGTACGATTCTTTTCCTGATCGACAGTGCGATCCGCTATGATGAAGGAAGAAATATATAGATACTCCGGCCGTACTATTTCACCGATCTGAAATTGCACAATGCACGATTAATTTCAAGCAGATGGAAAAGGGGAAACTCGCTGCCAACTGGAAATATTATCTTCAATGAACTTAAGGTTAAGTTCAATGTTGATGTCAGCTATGCCGATCAATGAAAAGGACAAGAACAGCAAGAATATCGAAAACGGCTGGAGGTGGTTGCATCTGCAATGAAATTAAAGTGTATATCCAATCGGTATTATATGCATGCCGGATGCGACGAAAGAAACAGCAGGAACAGCGCTCCTTCTTCCCCAAATGACGACGAGGTTCAGAAGATCATCATTACGGAAAGGATGCACTGGCTCCGCTGTACAATGAGGGAAGGTGTGCTGGTAATGGTATCTTTGACTTTCTGCTTGATGGACAGTCTGGAAGAAGTAAAAACGCGGCCACGTGGTGCCGCGGCACATAAACTGCTCTTGCGGCCGGTTGACTTCCGTGCTACAATATCGACTGTGGTATATGTAAATATTCCTTGCTCCGCATGGGCGCCAGACCACGAGACCAGAAGGAGGTTAGACGCAATGCAGCTAAGTATGAATTAGCACTCGTTGTTATGCTAAGATCGAAGATGATGCTAGGTGCAGCTGTCGTCGAGAAGGCGAAGGGTTATATCACCCGCGCCGGCGGCACTCGTGACAGATGTAGAGGAGAAGGGGCAAGCAGAAGCTTGCTTACGAGATCCAGAATATGGGTGAGGCCTTCTACTACTACATTCAGTTTTGAGGCGGAGACCAGTGTTCCCGCTCAGCTGGAAGGCGATATCCGCATCATGGATTATGTCTTCGCTTCTTATTTGTTCGCAAGGACGAGCAGTAATTAGCACAGCGGAGGATCGCTGTAGATAGGAGATCAGATGAATAAACTCATTCTTATGGGACGCTTGACCAAGAGATCCGAGGTTCGTTACGGCGGCGCCAATAACAATGCGATTGCCAGATTTTCCATCGCCGTAGACAGAAGATTCCGAGCGCGATGGTCAGCCCACCGCGGATTTCTTCAATGTACGGCCTTCGGCAAGCTCGAGAGTTCGTTGCAGAAGTATTTCCGCAAGGGAACAAAGATCGTATTAGACGGCGAGATTCAGGAACGACAATTACCAGAATAAAGGAGAGGTCAGATGGTCTACGGCTTCCAGGTCATCGCGAACAACATTGAATTCGCGGAGTCCAAGGCCGCAGCCCAGCAGAACGGTTCTTATGCCGGCGCCGATCTGGGAACGCCGCAGCAGGCTCCGACCACAGATGCAGGGGACGGATTTAGAACATCCCTGATGGCATTGAAGAGGAGCTTCCATTTAACTAGAGGAGGTTAAGTCATGGCTGTTTAACAGAAGACCCGCACATAGAAGAAGAAAGGTCTGCGTATTCTGCGGCAGTGAGGCTGCCATCGATTACAAGGACGCCAATCAGCTCGCGCAGTATGTGTCTCAGAGAGGGAAGATCCTTCCCGCCGTATTACCGGCACCTGCGCAAGACATCAGAGAGCGCTGACTTCCGCGATCAAGCGTGGCGTCATCTCGCAATCATGCCTACGTTGAGGACTGATTGTAAGCGATTTTGCAAAAAGAGTCTCTTCGGCCGGGCAGGCCTCTTTTTCAGTGCCAATTTTTCAGAGGGATGTAGAATTTACTTGATGTCGGCGGAAGCGAAAAGAGGGAAGAGGGAATGGAGCAGAAAAAGTTACAGGAGAAGTTTGAGGATCTCTTTCAGACGGCGATATCCGATATTTCTCCCCGGCCGCGTCAACCTGATCGGAGAGCACACGGATTATAATGGCGGACTATGTCTTCCCCTGCGCTCTGACCATCGGGGACCTATGGAATCGCCAGAAAGAGAGAGGATTCCAAAGATCCGCTTCTACTCCTTGAATATGGAAGACCGCCCGCCGGTGGAGGCGGACTTATCCGATTTGTCCTATCGGGAGGAATACGGCTGGGCCAACTATCCCCTGGGCGTGGTCTGGGCCATGGGTAAGGTCAAGGGGCTGACGCCGGGAACCGGATTTGATATGGCTGCTTACAGGAATATCCCCAATGGGTCAGGTCTCTTTACTCCGCCTGCATGGAGGTTTTGACCGGGTGATCGTCAGAGATCCTTCTGGTTGATTCTTGACTCAATATCGATCTGGCCCTGGTCGGCCAGTACTCTGAGAACAATTTTCAGCGGCTGCAACTGTGGCATTATGGATCAGTTCGCCGTCGCAATGGGGAAGAAGGACGCGGCCATTTTCCTGGACTGCTCCGACCTGTCCTACGAATACGCTCCGATTGCTCTGCCGGATGCCAAGATCTTGATTACAAATTCCAAGGTTAAGCATTCCCTGGTGGATTCGGCCTATAATGACAGAAGAGAAGAGTGCGCCAGGGCGCTGAGCATGCTGCAGGTGGAGCTGGATATTGAAGCCCTGGGCATGAGCTGAGCCAGGAGGAGTTTGAAGAACATGCGGACCTGATTTGGGGATCCCTGCCCGCCTGCAGAAGGCAGAAGCATGCGGTCTATGAGAACCAGAGGACCATCCGGGCGGTTGAGGCTCTCAAGTCAGGACAGATCGAGATGTTCCAGGCTGATGAATGCCTCATATTTCCTTCGAGATGACTACGAGGTCTCCTGTCGGGAGGTCGACATTCTCGTGGATGAGGCCTGGAAGATCACCGGCGTCATTGGCAGCCGGATCACCGGCGGGGGCTTTGGCGGCTGCACGGTCAGCCTGGTGAAGAACGACGCCATTGACCCGTTTATCGACCGGTCGGAAGCGCCTGCGGAGAAGACCGGGGATCGAAGCCAGAGTTCATGTAGAGATCGGCGACGGAGCGAGAAGGGTAACTATTGTCTGGAATGACGTCGAGACTTGTGTACTATATTGATGTACAGGCGAGAGTCAGCAAGAAGCTACGAAGTGCAGTAAATCAATGAGGATGGACTATGTCCTAGATAGTTGGGGGCGAGATATCAGGGCGATATCTTCGCTTCCAACACTTGACTTAGAGCCATTGTTTCATTTTGCTCAGCTGCGACAAACTTTTATGTTGCAGGCTGATATTTACCGGATGATAATCCTAATCTACGCATCATTTCAAAAATATCTATTGCCTTTTATACCTAAATGCTCCGACATCTGGAATTTTAGACCTGTTAGGGTTTCTTTTGTAATCACGAGACCTTGCTTCCTGGAGTTACGAGTGTATATCCATTTGCTCTTACAATCAGCCAAGGATCCGTAATGTTTTCAGCCACTGATGTCAGCGCTCTTTCTGTATAATATCCGGAACTGGCCACAAACTGCATCACATTTTGGTATTCTTTTTACGGTCTGCTCCGTTATTTTAGGTACAATAGCAAGATGACTCACACTGAAAGCCATTTTGACAGGTCATCCTGTCCCTCTTTCTATCTCATCCTCACCGCGTCAAGTATTACTACTTCTCCAGAATCAAGATGTCTAGTTCTTTCCAATCATGGGAACCAAATCAAACGATAATAAAACCTGAATGGCGTTATGAGTCATTTGAAGTCAATAAGAAAGATTTCCTGTTTGTCCATCAAATCTCCAAGACGTATCAGCAACTTCTGAAAGGTCTTTTCTATTGGTGTTTTGTCAGTTTATAAGCTTCAGTATGTTGCTCTGCCAGAGGTAATGCTTTCGATAAGTGTCTATAAAACATCCATCAAGTCTGAAATGTCATGGTGTTATAGTAGTCTCCACCACCAGATCCCTTGCTGTCTTTTTGTGTTTTATACGCCTCAATACCTTCTGCAACAACGTCATTGTACATTTTTTTGCTGATCTTGTTGGTATTAAATGCCTTCCTGGCAATGACACTTTCACTACATTTAAAGGTCTAGCAGCAGAGATCCTTTTCACTTATCTAATTCAGAAAGATATCTCACTTATCTAAAAACACATCAAGAGGGGCTATTAACTCGCTGCTACAGCATTACAAATAACTTCCAGTGGCTGAACATGAGGGCTGTTTTTTCTGTCGTTATAGAGATCATCTACTCCGAACCATATATGGGCAATCTCATGAAATAAGGAAAACAGCTTTGCGCCCTGAGAGTCAGCACTATTGATAAAAATCAGAGGCTCCCATTCATCGATGATAAGGTTTCAAAGCTCGTCAGACCTCAATGCACGATGATTATTTGCTCAACAATGCCATTGAGCATTACGACTACACCACTTTCATCCAAAAGACCTCTGATATTTGAAAGATTCCGCCGGGTTTTTATAATGGGCATACCACTCCAGCCCTAAATTTAGATCTGCTCTTATTTTTCGGCGACGGTTTAGGCTCAGTCTGGCCTTTTAGACGACTCAACCAGATGGGGAGAGCGTCAAAGCCCGTATCTAGCGATATTCTTCATCCAATCTTGAACTCTCTCCATCTCATTATCGTATCAATTAAGTTCCTGCTTGGATCAGCAGAGTTCTATACTATCGACAGTCCCATATTCTAATAACAATATCTTCGACAGGCGGTGTTTGCAAGAAGAACATTGAGAGGATATTCGCCTTTCGACAAAGTCTTTATTTGATTGAAGGTAGGCGTTTTTGTGCCGCTAAGCCATTGCTGAATATTGCTCTGCAATTTCGTTCCCAGTTGTTCTTCGCTGGTCTGAGCTGCATCGCCCAACTAATATAGTAGGTTGTATCTTTACATTTACAGTTAGCGCTGTCTACCTCCTTTCATCTGCAGCTAGTTTTGATGATATCAAAGATCCATAAATACAGTATTGCTTGTCTTGGCGGTGTAAGTTCACCAGTGACTTCTGATGCAGATTTTTGCCAGATCATCGCCGATCCGGCAGGTGATGGCCTCGTCGAAATTGCGGACATCCAGGCCGGAGGCCTTCTGGAACTTGTCCAGACGGTAGGCCAGGGTGTTGCGGTGGATGAAAAGCTGCCGCGCTGTCTCAGAGAGGCTCAGGTTATTGTGAAAGAGGGTGTGGATGGCCGGAAGGGTGTCCGCGTCCATCCGGCCGAAATCATAGTCCAGAAAATGCCTTTGCAGGTAGCGCTGGCAGACGTCTCCGGAAGGCGGAAGATGAGACGGGCCAGGCCCAGAGAAGCGGATTCACTAGACCTGTTCGGCGGGGTAGAAGAGCTCTGCCGATGGCAAGACTGGTCACAAGATCCTGGTAGGCGGCGGCCAGATCCGCCAGGGTCACTGTCTGGTTGTCGTAGACCACCTTGACCCGGGATCATGGCCTCGGGAAGCTCACATGTGTCAAGCAGGGCGGAGACCATGGGAGAAAGGAGCGACGGCTTGTCCTTGACGATCAGGAGCATCCGGTCTCTTCCATGGAAGGGAGACCTGTGTGCAGCGGGAAGATAGAGTGAGAGAGATACCCTCGTCTCCTCGTTGAGATCTTCGGGGAAGGTCACAGAAGAAGGGCCCGCCTGGCAGAGCCTCGCATGTGGTGGCGGGGCAAAAGCCGGATCGAATCTCGATCTTCGTCCAGCTGGCCGGTACAGATGGCGGCGGAGGAAGTAGTGCTTGTCCCAGCTGGATTTGGTCCAGGCGCAGGAGGTCCCAGCAGCTTACCAGCTGTGACCTGGGGATCAGCAGGGACCTAGGGATCCAGACAGAGGAGAGAGACCTGTGCTCTCCTGCAGTGGTCCAGAAGATTTGAAATTTCGTAGAATCATTCATCATCATTTGTCATCCTTTATTTTATGCAGAGGATCCTGCCAGAGGAGACAGGCCACAGCCGTCCTGTTGCAGATGTCCCGCTTTCTTTTTAAGATCGGAGAGGTCTGCAGGTTAAATACCAGTATAACCTTTTTCGGCAAGTTTCCCATAGCTTGCGCAGGCAACTCATGCAGGCGGCTCCCATGACTTTATGCAGCTGGTTTGCGCAGAGGAATTTCCATCGCTGACCGCTGCACGTTTTCTATGGCTCGTGCAGAAACCGAGAAACATGAACAGGAAAGCAACTTTTTCATAAATTTGTGGAAAATTGTGGAACAATTTATGTTATTCTATAGTTCCTGTTGGCCAGTGCCATGGAAAGACTCCGTGAAAGAGCTTTGGTGCTGATAGTTTAGAGGGATTGACAGGCATGAAGAGCAAGATATAATCTGTACAGGCGTACCAATAAGATGGTCCCGTCTGGATTAAAGATATCTAAGGGCAAAGAGAATACACGGATCGGTGTTTTTTATCCTCTTTAATATGATAGAAACTCAAGATTGGCAGAAGGACAAAAGACAAGGAGGAAGTATGAAAGGAAAGAGTAGAGCGATCAGCAAAAAGCTGTCAGCGATTACTTTGTCATGCCTGGTAATGTTTGGTACGGTTGGAGCGGTGTTGCCGACCTATGCGGCAGACCCCGTCAAGGGATTGAGATCAAAAGCAGACCAGACGGAATTAGATCAAAGTGTTTCCGATGCCAAAATGCCGGTGCTGGGATCGTGCAGGATGCTGACGTTGACAAGGGCGTGGTGAAATCCGGGGCGAAGTCGACAGCAAGAGGGCAGGAAATCGAGGCGGATTATGGCTGGCAGGTGCAGCAATTAAAGGATGCCAAAGAGCTGCGCAAAAATATAGTCAGGACAAGAAGAAGTACGAGTGAGGCCAGAAGAAGTATGATGCAGAATTGGGCCAAGTACAATATCGCCAAGAAAAATATGATGATGAGCTGACCGCCTACAACAAGGCGATGGAAGAGTTGGAGAAAAGAAGAACGAGGATAGCACATGCGAGCGTGCCATCCTCCCAGACTCTGCAATTTCAAGTGAGCCCAGTGCCAGCATGCAGTTCCTGAATGGAGGAAAGGCATACTCCCAGACGGAATGGAAGGCCTCTTTGACGACGGTAATATAGGAGGCAAGCTGGGGATTGACAGACACAGGCCACGAACGATTTCAACTATATCAATAGTGTGCTAATGCCGCAGAAACAAGAGTGATGCTTGCATAAGGAGTCTTAAGTGGCATACACGAATCTTCAGAATTCGTATGTCAATGGCAAGAAGATCGCCAGGGTAGAATACACTTATGCCCTGAGAGACACTCGATCTCCGAGTAAAATGATCTGCCTGCCTGATTGAGAAGGATCCGACAGTTACCATCTGGTATCTCAATTCTTGGACAGGCTGATATTTAACCTGACGGCGGATTTCTATGATGGGACAGGACACAAAATTGATGCACCGCTCTGTTTAACTTCTCATCTCTGAATCACGGTACAGGGGACAAGCAGGCACGCACCTGTCAGCGGTCGGAAAACCAATGATAGAAAAAGTTGCGTTTTAATGGCGATTATATCTACATATCCGGTTCGTCGGTGACGAAGCAGGCGGATGGAGAAGCTTACGCAAGCAATGATAATGACAGTCAAGGCGAAGGGGTCAAGATTCTCAACCAGCGAGTGGGATGATTCTACAAGCGGGAAGCGGAAGCCCACGTGGTATGGAGCCATTGTCGGAAAAGCCAAGGGAACATCGGTGAGCGTGGATATTGGAGCAAGCAACAGGGCGTTGTCTGGTTTGCTCTAATTCCAGATATCAAGGCGACTTCCTGCGCCCGTTAAGCCAGTGGCGCCAGTACCAACGACAGAGCCTGAAGAACCGCAGAAACCGGAGCAGGTGGCCTATCACTATGACATTCTCTATGTGCAGTCACAGGTAGAGAAGAATGTCCCTGGATGAAAACAATCAGAATATTAACAATGGTACTGATTAAGACCGGTTTCAGTTGTAAAGTTTGCCTGCATGCAACGAACATTCCCGCCGGACATGAGAAAATAAATTCTCTGGTGTTCAGTGATGTTTTGCCGAGGCGGCTATGAAGTGGATGTCGAGGCTACAAAGCGAGCAAGCGCCGATTCATGATATCAGCTGTGACGCGTCGACAAGACGTATGGTCTTTACCGCAAACGCAGCCCTGCTGGCCCAGATCAACAGCGATCTGGCCAAGACTGCGAGGTTCCCGCAGTTGTACGCGGGAAAGGTGACAAAAGAGAGTACGACATATGTGAATGATTTTTGATCTGACGATCAACAATGTATACTCTGTCAAGTCCGATGTCGTGAAGTACACACTCTGACTCGAAGGTGCCGAATCATCCCAACAAGCCTGAGCTGCAGAGGCCGAAGACAGGTGATCTGGGGAATCTTCCTATTATGATTCTCTTGCTTCTCGCGTCAGGCGGGTGCTTGCAGGCACGCTTGTGGTAAGAGGAAAAAGCAGGCGTAGAGAATATGTAAATATATGAAGATCTTGAGGTGAACACGAGGGATCCTGAGGATCGGATTTGAACAGGAGACCCGGCGAAAGTCAGGCCTCCTGCTTTATTAGATAAGGATTTTGACTAGGAAAGGAGATGACTTTATGGAGCAGACAAGTATAAATATCCGTATGGACGAGGACTATAAAAACAGTTTGAAGCATTTTGCTCTGATGTCAGTATGACTACATGACAACAGTGGTTGTGTGTGTTTGCTAAAACACTTGGTCAGAAGAGCGCAGAAATCCCATTTGAAATCTCTGCGGAAAGATCCGTTTTATAGTCCGGCCAATATAGCCAGGTTGAGAAAATCCATTGCTGAAATGGAGCAACAGAAGGCACTGTGCATGAGGCAAATCTATGATGACTAAGGCATGGAAAGATGACGACTGGAGTGACTTTGAATATTGGATAAAACAGCAATTGTTGATAAAAGGGAGACTATGAAAAACAGAGAAAACTTTGAAAAATCTGAAAACAGAGTCTTTCTAAAACGGGTAGACTTTTGTGAACAATCATAGTTTATGTTATAATCCTCTACTAAATAGTGGGATGAAGAAAGAAAACATTTCGTGTCTTTGGCGAAAAGCATTGACAGATGAAAAAGCCAAAACACAATCTTTACAGACAGACAGACAGACAGACAGACAGACAGACAGACAGACAGACAGACAGACAGACAGACAGACAGACAGACAGACGCAGACAGACAGACAGGGTAGGATACTGCCTTTTGGGGTTCTGAAAATGGATTATTTGACGGTGCGAAAAGCGCGCTTAGAGTTTAGGGTGCGTGCCTATAATGAAGGAGTCAGTGAACGACGAGAGGAGGAAGAGTATGAAGGAAGGCTCAGAATTGCGAGCAAAAAGTTGTCCGCGATCGCTTATCGTACTGATGCTGTTTGACAGTGGCACCGATGATGCAGACTACTGCAGCAGATTCCGTCAAGGACTGACAGCGAATGTGGATCGGACTGCGCTGGACAAGGCGCGCCGATGCGCGGATAGCCGAGTACCTGTCACAAGGGGCAGGACCAGGATATGGGCGTGGCATTCCAAGTCTGAGGTCGATGCCCAAAATCGCTGAAATCGAAGCCGATTATCAGCGAGATCCAGAAGCTGGAGGAAGCGAAGAAGGCTATTGCCAAATGCGAAGAAGAGCAGAGGCTATGAAGCTGCAAAGAGAAAGATATGAAGAAAATTAAACCCAGTATAATATCAAGCAAGAAAGCATATGATGAAGATATGGTCATATGAAAAGGCGATGGAAGAGCTGGAAAAAAGGGCAGCAACAGGACGCTATGGAAAGAACCTATCACGCAGACGTCTGCCTTCGAGAATGAGCCAGATGCTAACCATCAGTTAATACAAAACTTATCGAAGTACTGACTGGAGAAGTCTGTTGAGCAAATGAGGTTATCCAGAGAGATGAGATTTATAATATTGCCTATAAAATACAATCGGTATTCATTGGATGAGGGACACAAGCGTTTTCTTAGAAAGATAAGACTGTAACAGACGTATACGAATTGCAGAAACTCCTATTTATACTGGAAAATTATCAGGTAGATACAAATTTGACCTGAAAAACTACGGAGAGCGACAAAACTCACGTGATTCTTTCTATTTTGAGCCAGACGAAGACAATCAGTATCACCGATTTGGAGAACCCGCTGAAATTGATGGCGAATTGTCTTCATGGAGAGGACAATCGAAAATGGATTATGAGCGACTTGCCTTGCCGGTTTTATCGTCTCAAAATCGGATTACGATAAGGGATAGATGATGAGTATGTCTGGAGATTTTCAATTGGACAACAGATTCAAATTCATGGATCGTCTATCGAGATCACGGTACTGAGAGTCGCGACTATCAGGATATCAGCTGATCGAAATGAACATAAAACGAATGCTCAAGATTCTGAGGTTGTGGCCTAAGGTGACAACAACACTCTCCCAATAAATGGTACGGGAATTGTAGGAAAACTGCTGAGACGGTCAAACTTACTTTTCGGAGCTAGTAATAGAAAGCAATATGGTTTGCATTTAATTCTGATATTAAAAGCCATAGGCGTCCCGATTAAGCCGGTAGACCAGCGAAAACTGACACCACCAGAGGAACCTCAGTGTCCTCCCTTGATGTAAGCTATCACTATGATCTGCTTTACTATCAGCCGCCTGTTGAGAAGACGGTGACAGATCAGAATAATGCAGACATAAACAACAAGACCGTTCCGAAAAGACTCTGTTGTAAAGTTCACCCTGAATGTTGCTGATTTCCCCGCCAGTCGTGAAAAAGCCGAATCTCTGGTATTCAACGATACTTTACCGAGAGGGATATGCGGTTGACCTCAAGGGAACCAGGCGGCAAGCCCGAATTATGATGTCAGCTATGATCCGACGACAAGGCGGATGGTGTTCACTGCGAAGGCAGATCTGCTGACACAGATCAGCAGCGATCTGAGCAAAGGATTCCAAGGTCCCGGCGCCGATCATCACCGGAACGGTGACTCAAGGAAGAAACTGACTATGTCAATGATTTTGATCTGACCATGTAACAATACCTATACAGTTAAGTCAAAGCCGGTAAAGGTGCATACCCGTCAAGCCCAAGAAGGATGTCTTCACCGGAAGCAGACACGACAAGCATCGATGGAAAGGTAGTACAACCCTGGTCAGGAGCTTCGCTACGAGCTGACCTACACCAACACGACGGGGACCAAGCAGACCGTGACCTTCACGGATAAGATTCCGCAGTACACCAGCTTGTGTCTCAGCAGACAACGATGAGCGTCAGACGATAACGGAACGATCACCTGGACCAAGGAGAGTAGAGGTAGGCGAGACAGCCACCGTAAGCTTTAAGGTAAAGGTCAACGACGATGTCAACGGAAATCCTGTGGACAACCAGGGACATGTCAAGGACGGCGTAAATGAGTCTGATACCAATAAGACCATAACCCGACCCCGACGGAGCCCAAGAAGGATGTCTTCACCGGAACAGACACCATAAGCATCGATGGAAAGGTAGTACAGCCAGGGTCAGGAGCTTCGCTACTGAGCTGACCTACACCAGACACGACGGGGACCAAGCAGACGGTGACCTTCACGGATAAGATTCCGCAGTACACGACCTTCGTATCTCAGCGGAATAACGTAGCGAGTGACGACAGAGAACGATCACCTGGACCAAGGAAGTGGAGAACGGCAAGCTGGCCACCGTAAGCTTTAAGGTCAAGGTCAATGACGACGTCAACGGAAATCCTGTGGACAACCAGGGACATGTCAAGGACGTCGTGAATGAGTCTGATACCAATAAGACCCATAACCCGACCCCGACGGAGCCCAAGAAGGATGTCTTCACCGGAACAGACACCACCAGCATTGATGGAAAGGTTGTTGCGCCGGGTCAGGAGCTTCGCTACGAGCTGACCTACACCAACACGACGGGAAGCAAGCAGACCGTGACCTTCACGGATAAGATTCCGCAGTACACGACCTTCGTATCCGCGGAAGATGGCGGACAGGAGTCTGGAGGAACCATTACCTGGACCAAGGAGGTGGAGAACGGAGCTACTGTTACCGTAAGCTTTAAGGTCAAGGTCAACGACGACGTCAACGGAAATCCTGTGGACAACCAGGGTCACGTTAAGGACGGCGTGAATGAGTCTGATACCAATAAGACCCATAACCCGACTTCGACGGAGCCCAAGAAGGATGTCTTCACCGGAACAGACACCACCAGCATTGATGGAAAGGTTGTACAGCCGGGTCAGGAGCTTCGCATGAGCTGACCTACACCAACACGACCAGAGGGACCAAGCAGACCGTAACCTTCACGGATAAGATTCCTGCAGTACACGTACTGTATCTGCAGAAAGATAACGGCGGCGATGACGCGACAGGTGTTGTCACCTGGACCCAGGAGGTAGAGAACGCAGCTACCGTTACCGTAAGCTTTAAGGTTAAGGTCAACGACGACGTCAACGGAAATCCTGTCGGACAACCAGAGGTCATGTCAAGGACGGCGTGAATGAGTCTGGATACCAATAAGACCCATAACCCGACCCGAGCGGAGCCCAAGAAGGATGTCTTTCACCGGAACAGACACCACCAGCATCGATGGAAAAGGTTGTTGCGACCCGGGTCAGGAGCTTCGCTACGAGCTGACCTACACCAACACGACGGGGACAGCAGACTGTAACCTTCTACGGATAAGATTCCGCAGTACACGAGCTTCGTATCCAGCAGAGACGATGGTGTCAACGGAGTCTGGAGGAACCATCACCTGGACCAAGGAGGTTGAGAACGGACCGACCGTAACCGTAAGCTTTAAGGTTAAGGTCAACGACGATGTCAACGGAAATCCTGTGGACAACCAGGGACACGTCAAGGACGGCGTGAATGAGTCTGATACCAATAAGACCCATAACCCGACCCCGACGGAGCCCAAGAAGGATGTCTTCACCGGAACAGACACCACCAGCATTGATGGAAAGGTTGTTGCGCCGGGTCAGGAGCTTCGCTACGAGCTGACCTACACCAACACGACGGGAAGCAAGCAGACCGTGACCTTCACGGATAAGATTCCGCAGTACACCAGCTTTGTCTCAGCAGACAACGATGGCGTCAACGACAACGGAACGATCACCTGGACCAAGGAGGTGGAGAACGCCAGCTACTGTTACCGTAAAGCTTTTAAGGTTAAGGTCAACGACGACGTCAGCGGAAATCCTGTAGACAACCAGGGGATCATGTCAAGGACGGCGTGAATGAGTCTGATACCAATGAGACCCATAACCCGACCCCGACGGAGCCCAAGAAGGATGTCTTCACCGGAACAGACACCACCAGCATCGATGGCAGGTGAGTACAACCCGGTCAGGAGCTGCGCTACAGAGCTGACCTACACCAACGACAGGGGACCAAAGCAGACTGTAACCTTCACGGATAAGATTCCGCAGTACACCAGCTTTGTCTCAGCAGACAACGATGGCGTCAACGACAACGGAACCATTACCTGGACCAGGAAGTGGAGAACGGCCAGACCGTAACCGTAAGCTTTAAGGTCAAAGGTCAGCGACGATGTCAACGGAAATCGTGGACAACCAGGGGTCATGTCAAGGACGGCGTGAACGAGTCGGATACCAATAAGACCCATAACCCGACCTCGACGGAGCCCAAGAAGGATGTCTTCACTGGAACAGACACCACCAGCATTGATGGAAGGTTGTTGCGCCGGGTCAGGAGCTTGCGCATGAGCTGACCTACACCAACACGACGGGACCAAGCAGACCGTGACCTTCACGGATAAGATTCCGCAGTACACCAGTTTTGTCTCAGCAGACAACGATGGCGTCACACGAGCAGACGGAACCATCACCTGGACCAAAGGAGGTTGAGAACGGAGCTACTGCTACTAAGCTCTAAGGTCAAGGTCAACGACGACGTCAACGGAAATCCTGTGACAACCAGGGTCACGTCAAGGACGGCGTAAATGCAGGTCTGATACCAATAAGACCCATAACCCGACCCCGACGGAGCCCAAGAAGGATGTCTTCACCGGAACAGACCCTACCAGCATTGATGGCAAGGTTGTTGCGCCGGTCAGGAGCTTCTGCTACGAGCTGACCTACACCAACACGACGGGAAGCAAGCAGACCGTGACCTTTCACGGATAAGATTCCGCAGCACAGTACCTCGTATCCGCGGAAGATGGCGGACAGGGTCTGGAGGAACCATCACCTGGACTAAGGAAGTGGAGAACGGAGCTACTGTCACCGCATGTTTTAAGGTAAGGTCAACGACGATGTCAGCGGAAATCCTGTGGACAACCAGGGACATGTCAAGGACGGCGTGAATGGTCGGATACCAATAAGACCCATAACCCGACCCGACGGAGCCCAAGAAGGATGTCTTCACCGGAACAGACACCACCAGCATCTGACGGCAAGGTAGTACAACCCGCCCAGGAGCTGCGCTGACGAGCTGACCTACACCAACAGACGGGAACAAGCAGACCTGCAACCTTCACGGATAAGATCCGCAGTACACGAGCTTTGTCTCAGCGGACAACGATGGCGGACAACGACGGACGGAACGATTACCTGGACCAAGGAAGTGGAGAACAGAGCTACCGTCGCGTAAGCTTTTGAGGTTAAGGTCAACGACGATGTCAACGCAATCCTGTAGACAACCAGGGTCATGTCAAGGACGGCGTGAATGAGTCGGATACCAATAAGACCCATAACCCGACCCCGACGAGCCAGAAGGATGTCTTCACCGGAAGCGATACGACAAGTATCGATCGGCAAGGTGGTACAGCCCGGTCGGGAGCTTCCTACGAGCGGCCTACACCAACACGACGAGAGCAAGCAGACTGTGACCTTCACGGATAAGATTCCGCAGTACACCAGCTTTGTCTCAGCAGACAACGAGTGGCGTCGCGACAACGGAACCATCACCTGGACCAAGGAAGTGAGAACGGAGCTACTGTACCGTAAGCTTTAAGGTTAAGGTCAACGACGACGTCAACGAAATCCTGTGGACAACCAGGGTCATGTCAGGACGGCGTGAAACGAGGTCTGATACCAATAAGACCCATAACCCGACCCCCGACGGAGCCCAAGAAGGATAGTCTTCACCGCGAACGACACCAGCATCGACGGAAAGAGTAGTACAAACGCCGGGTCAGGAGCTTCGCTACGAGCATGACCCACACCAACACGACACGGGACCAAGCAGACCGTGACCTTCACGGATAAGATTCCGCAGTACACCAGCTTTGTCTCAGCAGACAACGATGGCGTCAACGACAAATGGAACGATCACCTGGACCAGGAAGTGAGAACAGAGCTCAACGTACCGTAGCTTTAAGGTTAAGGTCAACGACGATGTCAACGGAAACCTGTGGACAACCAGGACATGTCAAGGACGGCGTGAATGAGTCTGATACCAATAAGACCCATAACCCGACCCCGACAGAGCCTAAGAAGGATGTTCACCGGAAGCAGACACGACCAGCATCGACGGCAAGGGTATTTGCAGCCCTGGTCAGGAGCTTCGCTGAGCTGACCCACACCAACACGACAGGAAGCAAGCAGACCGTGACCTTCACGGATAAGATTCCGCAGTACACCAGCTTTGTGTCTCAGCAGACAACGATGGCGTCAACGAGGCAGTCGGAGTCATCACCTGGACCAGGAAGTGGAGAACGGAGCTACCGTTACCGTAAGCTTTAGGTCTGGGTCAATGACGATGTCAACGATCCCTGTGGACAACCAGGTCACGTCAGGACGGCGTGAATGAGTCTGATACCAATAAGACCCATAACCCGACTCCCTCGACGGAGCCCAAGAAGGATGTCTTCACCGGAACAGACACCACCAGCATTGATGGCAAGGTCAGTACAACCCGGGTCAGGAGCTTCGCTACGAGCTGACCTACAACACGACCGGAAGCAAGCAGACCGGTCACCTTCACGGATAAGATTCCGCAGTCACGACCTTCGTATCCGCTGAAGATAACGGTACTAGTGAGCCTGGAGCAAAATCATCACCTGGACCCAGGAGGTGGAGGACGGCAGACTGTTACCGTGAGCTTTAAGGTCAAGGTCAACGACGATGTCAACGGAAATCCGTGGACAACCAGGGTCACGCGTCAAGGACGGCGTGAACGAGTCTGATACCAATAAGACCCATAACCCGACCCCGACGGGAGCCAAGAAGGATGTCTTCACCGGATACAGACACCACCAGCATTGGATGGCGAAAGGTTGTTGCGCCGGGTCAGGAGCTTCGCCATGAGCTGACCTACACCAACACGACCGGGAGCAAGCAGACCGTAACCTCTACGGATAAGATCCCGCAGTACACCAGCTTTGTCTCAGCAGACAGCGATGGTGTCAACGACAACGGAACCATCACCTGGACCAAGGAGGTGGAGAACGGGACCAGACGTACCGTAAGCTAAGGTAAAGGTCAACGACGATGTCAACGGAAATCCTGTGACAACCAGGGACACGTCAAGGACAGCGTGAATGGAGTCTGATACCAATAAGACCCATAACCCGACCCCGACGGAGCCCAGAAGGATGTCTCACCGGAACAGACACCACACAGCATTGATGGAAGGTTGTTGCGCCGGGTCAGGAGCTTCACTACGAGCTGACCTATACCAACACGACGGAAGCAAACAGACCGTGACCTTCACGGATAAGATTCCGCGGTACACCAGCTTTGTCTCAGCAGACAACGATGGATGTCAACGACAACGGAACGATCACCTGGACCAAGGAGGTGGAGAACGGAGCTACCGTTACCGTAAGCTTTAAGGTTAAGGTCAACGACGATGTCAACGGAAATCCTGTGGACAACCAGGGACACGTCAAAGGACGGCGTGAATGAGTCTGATACCAATAAGACCCATAACCTCGACCCCGACGGGAGCCCAAGAAGGATGTCTTCACTCGGAACAGACACCACCAGCATTGATGGCAAGGTAGTGCAACCCGGCCAGGAGCTTCGCACGAGCTGACCTCACCAACACGACGGGACCAAAGCAGACCGTAGACCTTCACGGATGAGATTCCAGTACACCAGCTTCGTATCACGCAGACAGATGGCGGCCAGGAGTCTGGACGGAACCATCCACCCTGGACCAAGGAGGTGAGAACGAGCTACTGTTACCGTAAGCTTTAAGGTTAAGGTCAACGACGATGTCAACGGAAATCCTGTGGACAACCAGGGTCATGTCAAGGACGGCGTGAATGAGTCGGATACCAATAAGACCCATAACCCGACTTCGACGGAGCCCAAGAAGGATGTCTTCACTCGAACAGACACCACCAGCATTGATGGCAAGGTTGTTGCGCCGGGTCAGGAGCTGCGCTATGAGCTGACCTACACCAACACGACGGGGACCAAGCAGACCGTGACCTTCACGGATAAGATTCCGCAGTACACGACCTTCGTATCCGCGGAAGATGGCGGACAGGAGTCTGGAGGAACCATCACCTGGACCAAGGAGGTTGAGAACGGAGCTACTGTTACCGTAAGCTTTAAGGTAAAGGTCAACGACGATGTCAGCGGAAATCCTGTGGACAACCAGGCACATGTCAAGGACGGCGTAAAACGAGTCGGATACCAATAAGACCCATAACCCGACCCCGACGGAGCCCAAGAAGGATGTCTTCACCGGAACAGACACCACCAGCATCGACGGCAAGGTAGTACAACCCGGTCAGGAGCTTCGCTACGAGCTGACCTACACCAACACGACGGGAAGCAAGCAGACCGTGACCTTCACGGATAAGATTCCGCAGTACACGACCTTCGTATCCGCGGAAGATGGCGGACAGGAGTCTGGAGGAACCATCACCTGGACCAAGGAAGTGGAGAACGGAGCTACTGTTGACCGTAAGCTTTAAGGTTAAGGTCAACGACGATGTCAACGGAAAATCCTGTGGACAACCAGGGACATGTCAAGGACGGCGTGAAACGAGGTCTGATACCAATAAGACCCATAACCCGACCCCGACGGAGCCCAAGAAGGATGTCTTCACCGAAGCGAGACATGACAAGTATCGACGGCAAGGTTGAGTGCAACCCGGTCAGGAGCTTCGCTACGAGCCGGACCTACACCAACACGACGGGGAAGCAAGCAGACCGTGACCTCCACGGATAAGATTCCGCAGTACACGAGCTTTTCGTATCCGCGGACACGATGGCGGCACGAGTCTGACGGAACCATCACCTGGACCAAGGAAGGGAGAACGAGCTACCGTTACCGTAAGCTTTAAGGTTAAGGTCAACGACGATGTCAACGGCAAATCCTGTGGACAACCAGGGTCATGTCAAGGACGGCGTGAATGAGTCTGATACCAATAAGACCCATAACCCGACCCCGACGGAGCCTGCAAGAAGGATGTCTTCACCGGAAGCAGACACCACTCAAGCATCGATGGAAGGTTGTTGCGCCGGGTCAGGAGCTTCGCTACGAGCTGACCCACACCAACAGACGGGGACCAAGCAGACCGTAACCTTTGCACGGATAAGATTCCGCAGTACACCAGCTTTGTCTCAGCAGACAGCGATGGCGTCAACGATAACGGAACCATTACTGGACCAAGGAGGTGGAGAGACGGCCAGACTGTTACCGTAAGCTTTTTAAGGTCAAGGTCAACGACGATGTCAACGGAAATCCTGTGGACAACCAGGGTCACGTCAAGGACGGCGTGAATGAGTCTGACAACCAATAAGACCCTATAACCCCGACCCCGACGGGCCCAAGAAGGATGTCTTCACGGAACAGACACCTAGCAGGCTGACGGAAAGGTCGTACAGCCGGGTCAGGAGCTTCGCTACGAGCTGACCTACACCAACACGACCCAGGGGACCAAAGACAGACCGTGACCTTCACGGATAGATTCCGCAGTACACGGCCTTCGTGTCCGCGAGATGGCGGACAGGAGTCTGGAGGAGACGATCACCTGGACCAAGAAGTGGAGAACGGAGCTACACCGTTACCGTAGCTTCCAAGGTCAAGGTCAACGACGATGTCGTCAACGGGAAGTCCTGTGGACAACAGGGTCATGTCAAGGACGGCGTGGGATGAGTCTGATACCAATAAGACCCATAACCCGACCCCGACGGAGCCCAAGAAGGATGTCTTCACGGAACAGACACCACCAGCATTGATGCAAAGGTTGTTGCGCCGGGTCAGGAGCTTCCGCTAGAGCTGACCTACACCAACACGCGGGGACCAAGCAGCAGACCGTGACCTTCACGGATAAGATTCCGCAGTCACACGACCTTCGTATCCGCGGAAAGATGGCGGCCCAGGAGTCCGGAGGAACGATTACCTGGACCAAGGAGTGGAGAACGGAGCTACCGTTACCGGCAGCTTTGGTCAAGGTCAACGACGATGTCAACGCGAAGATCCCGGTGGACAACCAGGGTCAGCTGTCGTAAATGGCGACGGCGTGGTGACCTACACCAACACGACGATGACCAAGCAGACCGTAGATCCCTTCACGCGACAAGATTCCCGCAGTCGTCAGCGACCTTCGTATCCACGGAAGATGGCGGCACAGGAGTCTGGAGGAACCATCACCTGGACCAAGGACGGAGGACGGCAGCAGACAGGTACCGTAAGCTTTTAAAGGTCAAGGCGACGACGTCAGCTTGGAAATCCTGCGGACAACCAGGGTCATGTCAAAGGACGGCGTGAAACAGGTCTGATACCAATAAGACCCATAACGACCCCCGCGGAGCCCAAGAAGGATGTCTTCACCGGAACAGACACCACGCATTGATGGAAGTGCAAGGTAGTTGCAGCCGGGTCAGGAAGCTCAGACGAGCTGACCTACACCAACGCGACCGGGACCAAGCAGACCGTGACCTTTCACGGATGAGATTCACGCAGTACACGCTGTCTCAGCAGACAACGACGGCGCCAAACACTAACGGAACCATCACCTGGACCGAGGAGGTGGAGAACGGGCACACAGTCACCGTAAGCTTTAAGGTTACAAACCAACGACGTATGTCAGCTTGGAAATCCTGTGGACAGCAGGGACACGTCAAGGACGGCGTGAATGAGTCGGATACCAGCAGACCCACTAGCGACCCCGACGGAGCCCAAGAAGGATGTCTTCACCGTTGAAGCGACACTGACCAGCATCGACGGCAAGGTTGTGCAGCCGGGTCAGGATTGCGTCAGCGCTGACTCCACACCAACACGACGGGAAGCAAGCAGACCGTGACCTTTCACGTGATGAGATTCCGCAGCACACCAGCTTTGTCTCAGCAGACAGCGATGGCGTCAGCGACAACGGAACGATCACCTCGACCGAGGAGGTGGAGAACGGCCAGCTACCGTAACCGTAAAGCTGTGACGGTATAGGTCAATGACGATGTCAGCGAAATCCTGTGAACAGACAGCCAGGGCTGACGTGTCGGGACGGCGTGAATGAGTCTGACAATTACAGACGCTTTATAACTCCGGACCCCGACGGAGCCCAAGAAAGGACCTTCTACCGGAACGGACACGCACCGGCAGAGCATCGACGCGAGGTCAGCTGCGCCGGGTCAGGAGCTTCGCCACGAGCTGATTCCATACCAGCACGACAGACCAAAGCAGACCGTAACCTTCACGGATAAGATTCCGCAGCACACCAGCTTTGTCTCCAGCCGACGATGGCGTCAGCGATAACGGAACCATCACCTGGACCAAGAAGTGGAAGACGGCCAGACTGTAACCGTAAGCTTTGAGGTTAAAGTCAACGACGATGTCAACGGAAATCGTGGACCCAGCAAGATATGGTCAGGACGGCGTAGAAATGAGTCTGGATGCCAATAAGACCCATAACCCGGACCCCGACGGAGCAAGAAGGAGGTCTTCACCGAACAGACACACACCAGCATTGACGCGTAGGGCATTGTTGCGCCGGGTCAGGAGGAGGCGCGCTATGAGCTGACCCACACCAACGCGACAACGGGACCAAGCAGACCGTGACCTTCACGGACAGACCTCGCAGTGCGACCTTCGTATTATCCGCGGAAGATGGCGGCCAGGAGTCTGGAGGAACCATCACACACTGGACCAAAGGAGGAGGTGGAGAACGGAGTACCGTCACCGTAAGCTTTAAGGTCAAGGTCAACGACGATGTCAACGGAAATCCTGTGGACAACCAGGGCACACGTTAAGACGGCGTGAAACGAGGTCTGTATTACCAATAAGACGCATAACCCGACCCCGACGAGCCCAAGAAGGATGTCTGCACCCGGAACCAGGCACCACCAGCATTGATGGCAAAGTTGTTGTTGCGCTGGTCACTGAGCTGCTACGGCTGACCACACCAACACGACGGGAAGCAAGCAGACCGTGACCTTTCACGGATAAGATTCTGCAGTAGACGCTAGCCGTATCCGCGGAAGATGGCGGACAGGAGTCTGGAGGAACCATCACCCTGGACCAAGGAAGTGGAGAACGGCCAGACTGCAACAGCAGCTGTAAGGTCGAGGTCAACGACGACGTCAGCTTGGAAATCCTGTGGATAACCAGGGACATGTCAAGGACGGCGTGAATGAGTCGGATACGGTCAAGACCCATAACCCGACGACTGAGCCCAAGAAGGACGTCTTCACCGAACCAGACACCACCAACGCATCGACGGGCAGGTGGTACAACCGCCCAGGAGCTTGCCACGAGCTGACGCCTACACCAACACGACGGGGACCAAGCAGACCGTGGCAACCCACGGATAGATTTCCGCGGTACGCAGCTTTCGTCCTCAGCGGACAACGACGGCGGACAAGACGGACGGAGCGACTAACACTGGACCAAGGAAGTGGAGGCAGCCCGAGCTACTGTCGCGTAAGCTTGCAGAGTTATAGGTCACCGACGATGTCAACGCAATCCCGTAGAACAACTAGGGTCATGCCAAGGACGGCGTGAATGAGTCTGATACCAATAGACCATAACCCGGACCGACGTGAGCCCAAGAAGGACGCTTCACCAGCGATACGACCTGGCATCGACGGCAAAGGTAGTACGACGCCGGTCAGGAGCTTCGCTAACTGGGCCGCCACACCAACACACCGAGAGCAAGCAGACCGTGATACTTCACGGATAAGATTCCGCAGTACGCAGCTTTGTCTCAGCAGACAACGATGAGCGTCAGCGACAACGGAACCATCACCTGGACCAAGGAGGTGGAGAACGGAGCTACCGTTACCAGCAGCTTTAAGGTTAAGGTCCAGCCAGCGACGTCAACGAAATCCTGTAGACAACAAAGGTCATGCTAAGGACGGGCGTGAATGATTTGGATACCAATAAGACCCGCAACCCGGGACCCCAATAATAAGCCGAATGAGCGAAATCTGACGCCTCACAATCCTGATAAGCTGGGGTTGAGAAGGAAGACAAGTGACAACGGCAATATTCCTCTCTTATGATGTTTCATTTCTTGCATCAAGTTGATTACTTGCAGGTACGGTTGTCAGCAGAGGAAAAAGCAACAGTAGTTACATGCAGAGGTCTATATGACGGATGACAGCGAGCTTGGCCAATGCCAAGCCCTTTGTTTTGGTGGTGCCCGGTGGCGCATGTTTCTAACCGGTGTCCGGAATCCGCCCGGGAGTGGAAGGATATATTGGCAAGGGTGTCCATCGCGAGTTATAGGACAAAAAGAGTTGGTAAAAACCCCGCAACGCTAGTAGAATGGTGTGCATCCCGTCAAGTAGACAATTGAAAAAAACAAAAAGCTTTTTCCTGTCCGGCATTAATGCCGGGACAGTTTTTCATGATGTCTCCACAGTTTTATTTCATGGTATTCCATTGGGGTCATGACTTTCAGTTTTTCTCTGTACACGTTTGCCCTGTATAATAGGTCATATATTTCTTTCAATTGCTTTTAAGAAGTTCTTCTTTCGTTCTGAACTTACGCCCATAGTACATTTCACGTTTCATGATTCCCCAGAAGCCTTCCATAGGCCCGTTATCAATACAGTGCGCCACTCTTGACATGCTTTGAGTCATCCCTGCGTCCACGACTTTCTGTCGGAACTCTTTTGATGTGTATTGGTATCCTCTGTCACTATGAAAAATAGGGGTTGCTCCCGGAGCGCTCTCTATAGCCTTATTAAACGTTGTGAATACAAGCGAATTATCATTGTGATTGCCATAAACATAAGCAACCGGTCGCCTGTCGCACAGATCCAGTATAACACTCAGATAAATCTTCCCTTTCCTCTCATCTTCACCGGTGCCATATTTGAATTCACTGACGTCTGTAACCCATTTTTCATTCAGTTTGTCAGAATGGAATTCCCTGTTCAAAATGTTTTCTGCTATGTATGCCGGATCAGAGGCCGGTTTTGTGCAGCAGTTATAGCGATGTTTTATGATGGAGCGGATCTTCTTTTTTCGGCATATACGGAGAACGCGCTTGTCGTTAACACGGATATCGTAATCATGCTCCAGCGTGTCACGAATACGCCTGTATCCCATATCCGGATGCTCCTCATGGATCTGATTCACTTTTTCGGCTATACGCTTGTTAAGAACGTCATTTTCATTATCCGGCCTGCTTTTTCCATTTGTAGTATGAAGTCCTGGTGATATGCCCGAGTCTGCACAAGCGACTTACAGGATAATCCGGATGTTCCTCGATAAGCTCTTTTATTGTGATATAGATATCCAGATGCCGTGTCCGTTTCAGCGTCACCTCCTCTCGACGGCATCGAGTTTTTTTAAGAAGTTGATCTCCATTTGCTGTTGCTTGGCCTGCGCTTTAAGCAGCCTGTTTTCTGCTTGAAGTCTTTCCGTTTCGGTCAGTTCTTCCATCGGTTTGCTCCGGCCGCGGCGGTCATACAGTCCTTCAACACCTCGTTCTTCATATTTCTTTACCCAAGTATAGACTTGGCCATAAGAACAGTCATACTCCTTTGCTGTAAGCGCATAGTTCATGGCGTTGGCAGTACAGTGCTCCACGATCGCTATTCGCTCATCCAGAGTCGTTTTCCTGCCCTTGTTATCTTTTAACCATGAGATAATCACCTTTCGGACGTGATTCGGTCAATTCCTCATGGTTATTATATGCCTTCACCCAGTTTCCGATAGTACTCGGTGCCAAAATCCCATGTTTTTTTGCAAGTGACTGCCGGGTTATTCCTCCGGCCATGTACTCCTTTACAACCATCTCCTTAAAATCTGCGGAATAGTTGCACAGATCACTGTTATGTGCTTCTAAGCCTTCCTCGCCCCGTGCATCAAAGACATGCCACCAGCGTCTGATGATACTTGCCTCTATGCCATAGGTCTTTCCTAATCTCCAAAAAGATACTCCCTGCTCCTCATGTTCTTTCAATACCTTAAGCTTGAATTCTTTCGTGTACTTCCTTCTCGACATGACAATGCTCCTCATATGGTGGATTTTGGATATTTCCAATGTCTACCATATGGGGAGCATATCAGTAGAAAGGCTTTGAAGGGGATTTAATCTTCCTAAAAACAGAGAAACTGAAGGGGATTAGATGAATCAAATCAATTGTCCTGTTTGTGGAACGAGATGCGTAAACTGAAAAGACAAAAAGCGGGCGCACAACGATGGTTATGTAGGAGATGTAAAAGCTCATTAACACGTGTCATAGACAATCGCTCTAAGGAACTTCAACTCTTCTTAGATTGGCTGTTTAGCAAGAACTCTCAATCTATCATGCCTGGCGAAGGACGCACATTTCGACGGAAGACGGCTAAGTACTGGGACATTTGGCCGATGCCGCCTAAAATAGAGAGTCCTAGTGATGTGGTTTTTTTCTGGATGGTATCTATCTTGGCCGAAAAGCTTTGTATATTGATATGTTGTGACGAAATGAATGTTCTTGGTTGGTATCTGTGTAGATATGAGTATGCAGGCGCTTGGGTCGCGTTGATGAGACGAATTGCATAACCTCGGATGGTTGTTTCAGATGGCGGAAGTGGGTTTACAAAAGCTTTAAGGAAGGCATGGCCGAATGCAAAGCATCAGCGCTGTACGTTTCATGTGTTCTGCCAGGTAAAGCGGTATACGACAACTCGTCCCAATACATTGGCAGGATTTGAGCTATACCATTTGGCAAAGGAGCTGTTGGAAAAATCAAGGATAAGAAGGAGGCTGAAAGCTGAGTGGGCGTTTTAGAAACTGGACTCAAAAACATCAAGAGTTTTTAAGCCAGATGACTGTCGATGAGAACGGAAAGAAAAGACCTCACGCATGAGAGGCTTTTTAAAAGCAGAAAGATCATCTGGAAAGCTGATCATAGAAAATACCATCTTCACATATCTTGGACGAAGATCTAATGCGAGATTTTGTCCTCCGTCTATGAACAACCGGGATTGAAGGAGGTGTTAATTCCAGGTTAAGAGGATGTTAAGGAATCATAGAGGGCTTTCGATCGAGAGACGAATAAAAGCGGTTTACTGGTGGTGCTATATGCATTCGCCAGAACCGCTTTCGTTATCTGAGATATTAAATATAATGCCCACAGATAAGAGCATAGCCGCCATATATAAAAAGATGAGTGAGAAGCAAAAACTAGAAAAAGTCTTTCTCGATATGGGGCGATGCTATCGTCTGGGAGCGACTTCCATAAGGTGGGTAGCTTCTATGATCAATGGGATTAGCTATCAACACGTTTTGTCCTATAACCCTCCATCGTGAGTGGAATCTGAAGGAAGCAGGATTCAGAACTTATTAACCAGAGGGCAAACCTCTGGCTTGACGAAAAGAAACGTGGTACCTGGGAGACCTGTAATGATAGGCTCTGGAAAGGAGTAACATTGTTGTAAGACAGTGCTGTCGCACAGGAGTCAGCAGAGGTTGCAGTAGTGGCGCAGTCGTGAAGGGCCGAATCAACAGGAGTCTTAAGTACGCCCCGGAAAGGAGGGAACGGCATGTGATTGCAGAAAACTTAGACAGCTGCTCACAAAGAGATGGCGCACAACCCAGTGACCTCGATAAGATTGCTTTAATGGATCCGTTTGAATCGTAGGGTAAGAAACTGAATAAGGAAAATTGTGACTGTAATGATAGGGCCTAAAAGAGGTATTAGATATATAATATAGCTGTACTCTCAATACTAGCCCCTCACACGAGGGGCTTCAAACTGTGATGCTTGTGCCGATTGGACCCATTTCAATATTAGCCCCTACACGAGGGCTCTTGACATCCTCATTTGTGCTGCGCATCTCTTGAATTTCAATACCAGCCCCTCACACGAGGGGCTTCATATGACTCTGACTGAGAAAGCAGAGATCATATTTACTCAGCCTCACACGAGGGCTTCCAGAACATGGCTCAAGATGAGCAGTTATATCAATTTCAATTACTAGCTCTACACGAGAGGGGCTTTATTTACTGCAAAGCTGGATAGCTCGGCACTAATACTAAATCCCGATTTAAGAGAGCACACAGTTTTACACGAGGGTTTGTGAGTCAACAGCCTGTCATCTGACTTCTTTTATTAATACTAGCCTCACACGAGGGGTTTATTAGTTAGTACAATAAATCTTGCAGTGCACACAGCACAACCAACATATTTCTGATTTGTGAAAAATGATGCAAAATCGGCCATATAACAATAAACAGTTGATTATTTTAACGAGAACCCACCCATTATCATGTATACTCAGGTCTTCTTATTGTTTCCAGTGTGAAGGGCGGATATTCCGGAATATCTCCGCGAATATACTGTGCCATCAATTGCGCCTGCAACAAGGCAACACTTTCTGCTCATATTTCTTTTGCTAGTGGATGCATGATTTCCTTTGCTTTATATTTTTCCCACTCTCCAACACTCTTTGCAGAGAAACGTGTTAGCTTCCGATTCCGGCTGTACCATCCGAAGTCATTCCTGAAAGTTGCCTGGTTGATCATAGTTATAATAAATTATCCACAATACACGCTCTAAACTCTTCCACAAGATCACAAGCAAGAGATTTTCGTCCCGGCTCCTCGATACAGCATGTGATATCCTTGTAAAACATCCAATCCGTTTCTGGCAAGCCGCAAGGTCAGTCTCCAGTAAAAGAGTATATAGCAACGACATTATAGCGTTGCAATTGTTTTGTGGAGCCTGGCCACTTCTTTTTTATAAATGACATCATTCAATCATCATCGAGCATTATCGAATACAGAAAATATTCCGATGCGGCGTTTGCCCTCATACGCAGATCATCCATGCTCTCCAACTCTGGCAACCTAGTAATGTGTTTCATTAGTTATTTGCAGCTTTGGTATAAAGAATCAGCATTTTCATCAGATGCATCTTTTGCACATCCTCATTATCACATTTCGAGAATTATCTATCTTGCCCAGAAGAATATTCCTAACTAAACCAATATCCCTACCACTGTCATGGAGCTCCATATTGGATTGTCACGCAGATCAACATTCCCATACCACGTCCCCAATATGTTGCCATAAAGATTTATTCTGACACATATGTCATCAAATACGATTCTCATTGCAAAATCTAATATAGCTAGATATGGTTGCATTACCGAAGACTCATCACAACTGGTTCGGATTGCAGTTACGGATCCTTGTGACAATCGACCTATCTTTCATAAGCCAACGAATCATGATCGCAGTGAAGATATAAGTCGTCGCTAGTAACATATATTGTTTTGTTAATCCTTCTCACACTGCCCCATAAATCTCTCTATATACCGAAAATCATAGTCTGTTCTCGGATTGCATATATCATACATAGAGCACTTTGGGCATCGCTTCCTGTATTCTGCTTGCGGAATAACATGTCCATCGATTATCCTCGGGTTAATTTGAATCAATATATTCTTGATCTTCTTTTCAACATCCGTAATCTGGACCTCCATTCTGTCTTTTGATCCTATGTAATAGATCTCTCCTTTTTTCTTTATATGGCATTTGAACATTTCTTCCAAAACACATCGTTGTGCAGTTAATTGAAGATCATATTTTCATGTCCATATCTGGATTTTCCATGTTTGGAATTCTGTAAATAATTTTACACTCTCTCATCAAGCAACGGGACATAACATCCATTTTAGACACACAGTGCACTGACCCTCATCAGCATATTCTATTAGATTTTACTGCCTGAATACCCGCAAGACCCTGTAATACGTATATCTGGAGCCTCTTTTCTATTTTAACTATGAACCTTATGCTGAATCGTTCCTTCTGCAGTATAGATATTATCAGCAGAATATTGTTTCACCACCGAGGTACAGGCGATGAGGGCATGTATATTGCGTTATCCACGATATAAGTATCCTGTCATTATCCATCAATCAGCCTTGATCCAACCAAATTTTTCGTTTCCGTTGGTCCTAGTCAATATTCCAATCACCCTCCAAATAATTGAACCCCTTTACAGGATACCCTTTGGGAGCTTGATTGGAAAAATGACATCATAATCATGATAATCCCTAGGAACGTCTACGCCTTCCTTCTTCTTTTACCACAGTTCAAAATTGATAGGCCGGCGCACATCCCAGGAGTGCTCTGATGCATTCTGCTTTTCTTTTGCCTTTTCTGAATTATTGATATTTCTGTACCCATATGTTGAAGACAAGATTGGAAGCAACACAGCCATTCCCATCTTTGAAGCAGAAATATTGTAATCGTACATCTTGTGCCCATGCTGGGATCAGGAGCTGAAAATCTTCTTCTGTCACACCAGTATTCTTTGCGAGTCCAGCACTGACAGACGCATTTACCTGAAAACAATGCATAGGAATAATCTTTGTCCCCCCATCCCTCTCTTTATCCTCAGGAAGATTTTTTGTCCAATCATCATACTCTCAGTGTGCCGAACTTAGTCTCGCCTCGCGGAACGGCAATGCCTTTTCTTTGTAACTCTCATGCACTGGTGTGACCTGATCTACTGATCAGCAAACTCAAACTGGAACTGGCCCATTAATCTGTCCCATTCAGACTGTAGAAAGGACTGCCCTGAACACGAAAGCATCCCAATATTTCTTAAGTATGAACTTTCTGCAGCTTTTTAATTTCAGTCGTATTTTTAAAATTTTTGCCTCTTTAATCTTTTATCCTCAATCCATCCAGAATGCCTGCAATATCACGATCTCAGGCTCTCCTCGTGCCGAATAAGAATGTCAAAGCCGTTATCCTCTCCTATCATTTGTGCTTGTTTCAGCCAGGCTTTGTCCCATCTACATACCCTCGAATACGACTTTTATAGATACATCTGTCATGAATGCCTTTCCGTCTCCTCATCGATTCTTTTGGACGATTATCCATATCAGGATCACTGTTCGATTACATGATACCGCCTGCACAAAATGAAGCAATTTCATATCTGTCAGTTCCATTCTTCTCCTAAGCATTGGTCTGTTCTGTATAGTTTACTTTTCGAATCCATTTTTCTGAGTGCTTTTCTTTTTGCCAGCCCTTCTATAAAATGTTCATCTGTCTGTGGCATCTCAAAAGAAATTCGTCTGGATCTGTTTTTGAGAACTTCTGTGGAAACTCTGTTCCGATATTAGCAGTAATTCCGCACTTCGGTTGAAGTAATCCTGTCAATATTCTTCATATGTGCAATGACACTTGGCCATTTCTACAAAGCCTCATCCGGATGTTTAAACATCATTCCAATATATCTAGAGCATACGTCATTCGCCGAGCGTAATTGTGATCCTTTCTGAATTGTTCCGTAAACTGCAAATAGACGCCCACAGGAAATAGGCTTTTGCTCAATTACTGATGCATTTTCCATAATTTCGATTCCTCCATTTTTTCTGATTAAACCTTTATTACCTGTATGGAAAAATCGGCTTCAGTTTGTTACCCATCAGGAAGACTCACGTACCCTTTTTTTGACTGCTTTCTGAAAATATTTGGAACCTCGTGTCCCGAATATATTGCTTGGAGCAAATTCAGCATATCTCCACCATATTCAGACTTGCTCTCCTTCAAATGGACCATCGGTAGTATGTTCCTGCTCTACAAACTGAACAAAAGATTGCAATATTTCTGATTGCAATTTTATTATATTTCCATTGTTTTTATCCGGTTTATTCCAGACTATGATTGCTGTATCTCGTACCACTGATGAAATTCCTCTTTGAGATTCCCATATGCGCCGGAAAACACTTTCTTGTACTATCGTTCCTGTGAATTGTAAACTTTGAAAATCTGAAGATGTATCATCTGGAATATTTCTTTCTGGTAAAGTTAATTATTCAACGCCGCCTCGCACAGCGATGAAAGGTTCATGTCTTAGCCAGTATATCTGTATGTTTCTGTTCTTCGATTTTCCTTTGATGAATAATATATCGTTTCTTCCTATCAGATCCGGGCACTGTACTTCATCTGAATACCACAGAAAATGTCAAATTGCGTTGAGCTATTATGTTTTGATGTCCCTGAGACATTCATGTATCTGGTGATTACCAGGACTCCTTCTATCACTGACGTTTGAAAGTTTGTCCCTTCATTCTGAGCGAATCAATGACGATCTTCCATTAAATTGGCTATCGTATGAGACCTAATATTTGCGCTCCTTCCCAAGAACACCGCCTTAACTTCGGCTTTGCTGCTCTTGGAAATTGTTACACTCTCTCCCGTAATGGAGGATACCATCTTCCCGACCATTACCTGATTCCTCCTTTTATCAGCATACTCCTTTACGTGCCTCGCCAGCCAATTCCCAACAGTTGACTCAACAACCGATTCTCAATTCAAAATGCGAGTTTCTGTCCCAACAAGCTTGCTGTTATTGTCAGGTTTCAAAAGACTATGATTGATCAATGCGTCCGCTAGTTTTTTCGGTAGCTTTACTTGTCTCTAGTGATTCCAGGATAAATTTCTAGCGGTTTAAATTTTCGGAAACGGCGTCACAACATTCTTCGCATACAATGGATAACCAGGCCTTATAGATTTTTGAAGCCTCTGCTGTTTGGGGGT
>BNJU01001116.1_pt1 | contig 151533 bp, 197 predicted proteins | sample 8539281 | NCBI WGS metagenome assembly BNJU01 (sample SAMD00202456, study PRJDB9452) | human saliva metagenome | isolation source: human saliva | place: Japan | reverse complement strand
GGAAGTTACGCATTGTTTTCGCTTTTCCTTTTCGCTTCATGTAGCTTTCTATATTAAACAAATTTTCTTATCATAGTCCTCAAGGAGCTTATAATTTTATGCTTTGTAATATCAAATTTATCTGACAAAACGGTCTAACACCTCTAAGCTGAAAGATGCATTTGCTTCGTCCATTATGGTAATCTCATCTTGACTATCAGCTCTTTTGCCGGTCTTTGATAGTTAAGCCCGAAAGATTTTTGACGACCTTGTTTCGATGTGTTGTAAAGGTCTATCGTTTCTTTACCAGAGTTTCATAGATAAATCTTTTAATGTGGTTTTTTCCTTCCTGCCAAGAAACAAGGTGCTACTACAGTTACCTACAATGGTATCGGCGTTATCCTTGTAGATTGCCTTTAGCTGAGATTGTGCTGAAGTATGATACTTGGTTGATATTTCGGAACGGATTGTTGTAATTAATTCTCAACCGGTATTAAACCAATGCAAATCTATCACAAGCATCTTGTTATGGACAGGTAATCGTCCGCCATACATCATCTGCCTTATCACATAAGAGATTAAAAAGTTGTGAGTACATAATGGATACTATGTTAAAGGTACTATCTGTATCAGAGATAATAAAGAGTGCAGTTTTTCATTCCGAGTGTACTGGCCCAAGTTCATTTCACCACTGTTCCCAAGTCTCTAATATCAAAGGGAGCAAGTTTTGCAATTGCTGCCAAGAAATAAGAATAGATTTTAGTCAGTTTTCCTGCAGCAAGTTTGTACTTTTTTTATATTGCTTTGACTGCAAAATGATTAGGCTTTCCTTTTCCAATGCTTCAAATAGTCAACAATGGATCTATGTATGTTTCATCATCTTCTCTTGACTTCCAAGGCCCATCATAGTCTGCAATGTTGCAAAGTTCTTTTCTTCTGGAGCTCAGAAGATATAACTCATCGTGTTGTATATAGAGCTTTCGGCTTCTGCTCCAAAATCTTCCACCTGCTTTTTCGCCCTCTCCTTTGTGATTTGCAATAATTGTTCCGTACCCAGTTTACATCTTTTCACTTAAGGTAGGCGAATGGATTATACTTCATGCTTTTTCAGTTGGATAGCATTTAAGATTTTTAATTTATAACTATTATCTTCACATCTTACCACTCAATTACTATCGTCTCTTTAGGATCTGTTTTAGCGCAATATGAAGAGTGCATTTTGCATAAGGTTCGGTTTTACATAACCGTCTTACCTGAGCCTGAACTACCAATAACAAGTACATTTTTGTTACGAGCATATTTTGGATTAGTTATATCTGCCATTCATTGTTAATCGTTCAGTTTGGGTACAAATGTTGTTTGAAAACTCTTTCATCCATATACATGGCTGAAATATCTTTGTCGTTCCTATCTTGTTGGAGCCATACTCTCTTCCCCCTGTCTAAACTTTTTCGCATTTTTGCCTTGGTATAGGCACAACCCACTAAATTCGCTACCCAATTTCTAATAGTAAATGTCCGATGGATGAATGCTTGGCAGTAAGCTCATGGTATTAAGCTCTCATTATTCCTGAAAGATTTTGTCTATCGCTATCTCCACCCTGCATATGTTCTTACATGGTGTGAGTAAGCATGTTGGTTTAAGAGAGAAAAAATGCAAGATAGGGAAATGTTTTGCTTAGCAAACTCTGCGCTCATCTCCACCTCCAAAGCACACTGATGTCCTTTTAGCATCTTATCATCATAGGCTCTGCCCTTTGTTTATTCTCTGACTTTATCTTTAGAAAGCAGTGCGTGAAATGCCATCTCCTTGAACTTTCCTAATATTCTGTGGAATGGACCCCTTCTCTTTTCTAGTTTCCTTTTCTGATTCCGCAAGGGTGCATGCTTAAACGCTATCCCATTACCTTCATATCTTTAGCCTGAAAGAATACGGAGTATTTCCTGCTCTCTCTTATCTTTCATGACTGAAAACCCTACCCCATACCGACTAAGTCTCCTCAGTTCCCAAGCCTCGCTTCTTCACATCGGAGTTTCTTCTAAGCCGTCCCTTTTAAATCAGCATCTTTTAGCTTTTCACCATGCCTTAAGTAAGCTACTAACGAGCTTCTTCCAGTCCTCCTGAGTGTTTTCTCAGCCTCTTTCATCAATTTCTCTGAGTAAAGTTCAGAAATTAGCTTTCCTGTTACTTTTCCGCAGCTTCTAACTTCCATATTCAGCAGTTTTTCTCATGACTTTCCATTGATCAACGTCTCTTCTCACCTCCTCTCAGCAGCCCTGTCCTTTACTCCTGACCTAGCTTTCTATCCTTGAATAACCTTTCCTGTAATCTTTCCTGCCAAGTACCATCACAGGAATATAGGCATCTCCATGATTCTGAGTAGATTCTTTATTACTCCTACGCCATCTGCAGTAGTCACCTTGGATTGCAAGCAGGAAGATTTGTAGTAAGAGTAGTCGGTTTCTAGTTTATGGCATGCACTCATATTCGCTATTAATAATGTTAGTATACCTGCCTCTTTGCAGATAGCTAGTATCCCTTTCAATTCCTGAACTCATCCAAGATGAGAACGAGCGTTTACAAGGGATTCGATAGGCTATGCTGTACTGTACAAGCATCAACTCGCTTTTGCAGTTCGTGATAATCTGAGTGCAAGTCTCTAATCTTTATAACGCCCATTTCAGATACTGTCTCAATCAGAGGCTATTTGTGCAATGGAGCAGGCAAGAGAGGTCTTTCCGCTACCCACTGAGCCACAAAACAGGAGTCCGATATTTTCTTTCTCATCAGCTCATAGTCTTTTACATAAAGCCTTTTGCACGATAAGGCTTCTGATTTTCTTTCCTCCCTGATAGTTTTCTAAAGGTATGTGCCCACTGACATCATCGAAAGTTGAAGTAGCTAGGCTCTTTAACTGTTCGATCTCCAAACTGCTTTTCGATCTTTCTTTTCTTTCTCTTGGCTCTCATATCTCAACGTATGGTAGTAAGCAGTCTGAAGACTACCATGCTACGTAAAGAACTCATCTAAGATCTTTCCCGATCTTTTCTTTCTAAGGCGGCACACTTTACAGAGGCGTGTCCGTCCTGATGTATTCTTTTCAGGAATCAGTGTATATTCCACATCTTCTATCATCACTTTTCTAATTTCTTTCACTCGCAGGTGTCTCCTCCTGTTATCATATCCTCCCCATGTAGGGAGGATATTGGATGTTTTCACTTTACTTCTTCCTGATCTCGGCAAAACCAAGAAAGGATTGTCAGCTTTATGGTACTTCAGAGTAGGTCTGCAGCTGAAGATAGCAGATAGTCTTCCAATGTAGAAGCACGTTATCAAGCTGAGTCCACTATGACTTTGTAAATTCACCCATATCTTCGTCGCCGTTTAAAAAGTACATATTTCCAGGAAATGTCTCCAAGCCCGTTTTCACCAAAACTATATTCTCTCTACTATACTTACTCTTATTATTCTCATATAGTTAGGGTCAAGATTTTGAACTCCTCAGTTCATTTTCTTTTACTTCTGAGGTTAAAATCTTTTACTCTGAAGTAAGTTTTCTGACTCTCGAAAGTCATTTTCTTTTACTCGCTAATATGCTCTCATAAAGTCTTTAACATATATGACATTCGGCTTACCAAGTCCAAGCCTTACTCTTTCAATAAGTCCTAATCTCTACATCAAGCTCATCCAGTCTTTTATGTCAGATGGTTTTGAGATATTTTCTTCTTTTCTATAATTTCTTCAACTAGTGAAAATAGATAAATACTCTACCTCTTTTGTCTCATCCAGTTATTCTTAAAAAGACATTCCTGTTCGTTTCAGAAGCTATTGAATAAAGGATAATTGCTCAGCAGATAATCCTCCAAAACGCTTCTCCATCAACCAATATTTCCGGCACTTTCAAAAGCAACTCTCAGCTCCTGTTATAGAAGATAGTCAAAAGTCCATCGCTTCACCTCCTCCTCATAAAATTTGGAAAAGAAAAAGACGATATATATCTCATCGCCTTTGTGTAACCATTTGCATGAAATTTTTATTTTACACAAACCAAATCTGTATGAATGATGTGAATACTGTATAACATTCTAGTTTAGAGCATAATATAAGAAAGTATCTATAAGAAGACATTCTTGCCCTACTTGTTCTTTAGCATCATGCTTCTAATTAATCTAAAACGTAGATTTCATATATTTCAGGAAATCATTTGATTTTCGTGAAGAACCTCTCGAATACATCTATTTTACTTTTTCTAATAAGCCAAATGTATTTGAAATCTTACTATATTCCTTACCTTTTCTGTGTCCAGATCCAGTAGATCTTAACTTCTGTAAATCCTTTTACTTAAATGATTTTCATATCCAACAGCCTCGTTTGATTTTATCCATTTTTCTAAGTTTACTTATTCCTTTAATATCAGTTTTGAACATCTCCAGGAATGATTAATTGCTTTTCATTAAGTGAATCAACTGCAAAACTGTGAATTAACGATACAAAACTAACTGATCGAATTCTGGCTGACTCTCCCCAAGGGATTCTAATTTGAGTTAGATTATATTGATCTTCCACAGATAATGCAGCGCAATGCACCCAAGCCATATTTTTCTGTTCCATTGCTTTATTAAAGAACCATAAAGATCTTGAAATTTATGATCTTCCATATTTGACTTCCGTAAATACTATTTACGGGAAATCCTTTTGAAAAGATACCTGGGCTTACTCCTTCTTCGCTACTACTATTGTAACTTTTCCAGTATCCACGCTCACTTTCAGGTAAATCTCTTCCTAAATCGCCCAAATAAACTGCTATACAATTTTTATGATGATTTATCTATTTTCAATACCCCTATAAATGATTGACAACTCAAATATCCATCTCTAATCTCATATAACTCAGGTTTATTTCATATTTTTAGCATACATCGCTTACATTGTGTTAAGAAATACATAGGAGCATCTGGATTAGACCCAAAATAATTATTCAACTTATCTGGATTGTACGTGTTAAAAATCTCTTTTCCAAACTCGTCAACACCCAATAATAAAGTCCTCGTAAATCTCTTTTTCTTTTCATACGCCTAACAACTACTCTCAAATTGCGCTGCATAGAATTTTTACCCATTAAGACACTATACACATATGTTGGAAAATCTATATCACCGCCCATAATCCATAAAACAGACCATTATCTCTAGATTCGATATTAAACCTTCTATCCAAAATCAGATATTTTTCCCATCGAAACCCTAGTTCTAATATCAAAAAGTAGAATTGCCATCTGTTTTGCTGCTGAATAATTACGTAAAACTTCATTTTAATTTGAAATCGTGTATCACTCAATATATTTAACTTCGCTTCTTCACTTTCCCCATTTTCATGCAGTAGCCTATATGATTTACTATTTTTGTTATATCGAAGATTATTTATAAGATAAACTCCTGTGATAACTCAATATAATCTTCCTCACAACACCATAAAAATCACGATAATATAAAAATGGATTCAAAACCATCTTTTTAGCAAATTCGCTTTTATACTCAGTATGCGTATCCATTTTTCAAATCCGGATTTCTGCTCGTTAGCAGAAACATCCCACCCAACATCATTATACACTCATCTATATGATTTAGCGAAACTAATCCATACCCAAAATCCTGCATCCAGTACTATTCATATCTTTGTGACCTGATACCTGTATCCCACTGTTCTTTTCCCCTAAATTTCTCTTTATATATTCCACATTTTTGGTCTTCAAAATTCTATTTCACTCCATCCATCAAAAATAACCTCCTAAATAATTTGATTTTTTTAGATAGTCAACAACGTCGTAAGACGTTAATAACCAAACCCCATTATTTAGATCTTTCATGTTCTCTATATCTACCATCGCCTTCTATATTCTTTATTTGATCGATTTTATTGCTCATTGATTCCTGAAGGAATGCCATAACTGCTGCCCTACCATCGGTATTCCATATGACTTAACAAAGAAATCCTAATACCAATGCCTCAATGCCAAGTGAAATATCTTTTTGCAAACAATGATCGCTAAATATGACAACTATACACATCAGCATTAGGAAATACAGAATGAAGTTGTTCCTATGCCAAGTATAAATGTCTGTGAAATGCAGTGAGGATACTGTAGCAAGCTAATTGGAAATAAGATTATTTTTATATCCATCTCATAAATACCTCCATTTCTATTAAATCATCTTTAAAATGCCTTAAACGCATCCATGATAGCTTCCTCTTTTTCCGGTGCATTGTGAATAACCTGTTTTCTTTTTGATTTATTATATGCTCCCCTCAGTGCAATTCCACATTTCTTTTTAATCTGATGCAATATAGAGTGTCGAAACCTTTAAATCAAACTTCTTCAATATATATTTCTTGATTTGTGCATAGTCGCTTTGCTTTTCAGCACTTGTCAAATCAAGCTCATCCAGCTTAATTTCAACATCTATATGTTTATCGACATCCATAGTTTGGACAGACGCTACCGTCTCCACATGGTGCGTCAATGCGAAACAGATCCACGCCGGCTGAACTTTTGTGAGTTTATAGCCCAGTTCTTGATGAGAGCTGATGTCACGCGCCACAGTGGCTATGCATTACAAGATATATAGATGATTTTCTTTGGATTCATGCTGACACTTGATTTGATAAAACTCAGTCAAACCTTTTTGACGTGGCGGATCAACCATGATGACATCTAGGTTTTATACCTTGATTTAGCCTATTTTTGATAGCATTCTCTGCTGAATCACAAACATACGGCGCATTGCTAATACTGTTTAGCCCAGCATTCTTTTTGCTGTTTTCAACTGCTTGAGGGATAACCTCCACGCCATAGACTTCTTTTGACGTGTTTCGCAACTGATAATCCAATGGTGCCAATTCCCTGAATAGGCATCCACTACAATATCCTCTGTACTCAACTCAGCGAAATCAATCGCAGTTTGATACAGTTTCTCTGCCATCTCTGTATTGACTTGGTAAAATGCTGGGGCAGCAATTTGAAAGTCATTATCCACATGCGGTCAGTAATATAATCTTGTCCATACAGTACATGAAATTCCTTCCCAAAATCGCATTACCTGACTGGTCGTTAATATTCTGCATGATAGATTTAATATTCGGAAATTGTGCGATTAATCGCTCCATCAACTGATCAATACGGAAAATTTTAGGGACGAGTTGTCACTAAAATAACCATGATTTCACCAGAGTAATGTCCACGACGAACCACAATATTGCGTAAATCAGACCAGATTGCTCTTTCTCATCGTAAGGTTTTCAGAAAGTCAAAACGACGCAGCAAATCCCGCACTGCCAAAACGACTTGGTCAATAACTGGATCCTGAATATAAAAAATCCTCAATTGGTATTAAATCATGCGAATTTTTCGGAAAATCCTGTTTCTAGCTGTCCATTGACACGGCGAACAGGAACCTGCAGCTTTGTTTCGATAATGTAGTGGGTGCTCCACTACGCAAGGGTCGTGCTACTTCGATATCTGCAAATCCCAGCAATCTTGTAAAGACTATCTCAACTTTCTTGGTTTTAAATTTCAATTGCTCACTATATTTTTAGATGCCCAAGGTCAGTAATACCTGTCCTCAGATAGCTTTCACATCAACATCTTCGTTTCGATAAGGATTTTCGTCAGATAGGCTTCTACCTTGCAAAACCAATTTTATTGACTTTCAGTATGCGCATACGGATACATTCCAGGCAGGCAGTATTCTCACAAAGAAAAACCAGCCCCTCTGCCTTTAGCTACTCCTGCACTCAGTCATGGCTCAAATCCACAATTTCAACTTCTATCACATCATTCTTTTTAACATATATTTCTCTTTCTATCAGCTCTGCCATTTCCCAGCGACAGAATCATCACTTTCATTCTATCATTTATCTGAGTCCCTAATTGTGCTAATTTTTCTTTATAGGCTTCAAAATCAACTAGTAGCTCCTTGACCGCCATACATATCATAGGCATCTATCCAATCTCCATTTTCAGGAATGGTCACCTTTTTCAACACCATTACGAGCGTTGGTGAAAGAGAAGACAAGTCGCGTTAGTAAAAACTATACGGAACATTGGTTGAGGTTAAAGCAAATACTTTCCAAGCGCTTCAGAGCCTGTAAAAAGCTTCGTTGGCTCTTTGACTTGCTGAATAATCGCGCTCATCACCTCTTGTTGGCGACGTGTTCGGCCGAAATCTCCTTCGTCATCTTTACGGAAACGCGCATAATTCAAAAGCGTGCGACCGTCCATTCGCTGTTTGCCAACCTTAATCGTCTGCTCTGGAACCACGCCGTCTTTCATATTGAGGTCGTCCGGGCACCTGTACTTCACCTCACTTTTTTTCACCATTGATAGTTGAAAAATTCGCATTCATTTCAACACCATTTGGGAAAAGGGTATCGATAGCTGTCGCAAAGGTCGAAAAGTCAACCAAGGCATAATATTTAACGTCAATATCAAAATTGTCTTTCAGCACTTGACGTACTAATTCAGCGCCTTGATTATTATTTTGCTCTCCAATGGCATATGCTACATTTAACTTTTGATCATAACCAGAACCTTGGCTGACTCCATCAATGTGAACGAGCGTGTCTCTCATGAAACTGACGAGTTTCATTTTTTTTTTTCCACCGACATTTAAGACCATAATCGAATCTGTCCGTGTTTCTAGAAGAAGATTGCCCAATTCGTCCATCTGTTCCCAAAATAAGAATATTCACACCATCTTTGGTATCTTTCCCATTAAAGACTTCTGTTTGGGCAGCTTTGGCATTTGGATTGCTTTTTGAAGTGTTCAAGCCTTTTATAAACATGAACAACATGCCCCCTACAATGAGAACCAAAATTAAAGCAAGCCAGCTAGAATCCGCTTCACACGTATTTTTCTATGCCGTTTTTCCTTTTTAGGCTTGGGTATATTTTCTACAACACTTTCAGCCACATTAGTTGGTATGCGCTCTGATTTAGCTCGTTTATTACGGCGACTTCTCTCTGGATATTGAGGGAGTCCCTGTTCGGTGTAACCAAAATTCTCAGGTACTTGTTGGTCAGAAAAGGTCGCTCTCGATTCACGAGCTGATTCTACTCTTTGGTCTCCTTCTTGCTTTCTCAGAAGATATTGATATTCTTTTTTCTCGCGTTCATTTAAATAATGGATATTTTTGTAAAGATAGTCCAGTCTCAACTGCTCATGGTGGCTGAGATTATCTGATTTTTATCCCATGATTGCTCCAATCTACTGTTCTGAAATAGTATAAACGGTATAATTTCCTAAAAATTTTTATAAGTATGCCAATCGCTTCTAACTCTTTCATCGCAAATGACACTAAATCCTCTTTTTCATTATTGATGTCCACAATGAAAAATATTCTCCCAAAGCGGTCTTCAACGGGCGGCTTTCAATCTTTGTCAAGTCAATTCCCGCCGCTAAAAAGTTGCAAGAGCTTTGTATAAAGCACCGGGCAAATTGTCTGCAAAGTCAAAGCTGCTATTTTCTTTTCCTTAGGATATAATGACAAAGTCGAATCGACTGTCCCAGCAACCAAAAACGGGGTGAAATTTCTCAGCCATTTCTTGAATATTCTCTGCAATAATCTGCAGACCGTATTCACTAGCTGCACTCTTTGGAGCAATGGCTGCATAATTTTCTTCTGGATGCTGAGCCACAAAACGAGCTGCATAAGCTGTGCTAGCTGTTATTTCGATTTTAGCTTGTGGATAATGCTGGCGAACATATTTTTCCCTGCGCAATTGCCTGCGGATGAGAAAAGATTTTTCTACTGGCTTTATCAGCTGCCGTTGCCAATAATTGTTGTTTGATTGGCTGGACGATTTCGCACAGCATGAATGGCTGCCTGATGAAAAAAGGTAGTCCAATGTCTCATGAACGCTTCCTTCAATTGAATTTTTCAACTGGCACCACAGAATAATCCACTTCGCCTGTCTCGTAGGCTTTGACAACTTCCGTGATATTTTCAAAAAGCCACCAATGTATCTGTTGGAAAATGCTTCTTGCGCCACATGATGAGAAAAAGAACCTTTCGGACCTAAAAATCCAATTTTCATTGCAACACCTCCACGATTTGTTTTCGCGTCAAAGTAGTCATCATCAATAACTTTTGTAGCCACTTCTTCATACCAAGCCTGACGTTGATCGAAAAAGATTTTTCAAATCAGCTTTGCTATTGTTCAAATAAAGTGGACGCTGGTGAGCCTGATCCTCTTCAAGACGCTGATAAAGCGTTTCAAAATCTGTTTTAAATAAATATTTTCAGCGTTCTGCTTTTAACAACTCGCGATTTTGAGCATTACTGATGATGCCACCACCGGTTGAGATGACTTGTTCTGACTGTAGCAATTCTTTTTAATAATTCACTTTCTTTTTGCTGAAAAGCTGCTTCGCCATACTGCTCAAAAATATTCTTTAATCGGTATTTCCAGTCTCTCTGACAAAAGCTCATCCATATCGATAAAAATTTTCATCTAGCAAGCTAGCAACCGTTGACTTTTCCAGCCCCCATGAAACCAATCAAAAATCTTAGCCATGAAGTAAGTCCTCCAAATCATCAAAGAAATTTGGATAGCTCGTATTGATAGCTTCGGCGCGCTCCAACTCGACTTGACCGTCCTTTACCAAAAAGAGCTGTAATAGCCGTCATCATGCCAATTCGGTGGTCGCCAAATGTATGAACTTTAGCACCGTGAAGAGACGTTTTCCTTTGATGATCATGCCGTCTTCTGTCGGAGTAATATCAGCCCCCTATGCTATTTAGTGCATCTGCCACAACTTGGATACGGTCTGTTTCTTTTACCTTTTAATTCCTCTGCATCACGAATCACCGTTTGCCCCTTAGCTTGCGGTGACCAAGAAGTGCAATGATTGGCAATTCATCAATTAAACGTGGGATAATTTCTCCGCCAATTTCTGTGCTGACTAATTCAGATGTCTCTATCGTTATGGTAGTAGACTTAGCAACTCTGTCTATATTGGACAAGTTTATATTCCCCCCCATAGCCTTGACAACATCCAAAATGCCAGTTCGTGTTTCATTGATACCAACATTTTCCAAAATAATCTTAGAATTAGGAATGATAAGTCCTGCTACTATCCAGAAAAGCCGCACTAGAAATATCTCCTGGTACCAACACGTTCTGTCCCAGTAAACTCTTGTCCCGCCTTGAACGCGGATTTCCTTTCCATTGACAGAAATCTGACCGCCAAATTGTTTAATCATGTCTTCTGTATGATTGCGGGTCATTTCTTTTTCCACAATGACAGACTCGCCCTGAGCTTGTAAAGCCGCAAATATCAAAGCAGACTTAACCTGAGCAGACGCCACAGGCAAGGTATAATGAATGGGCTGTAAGTTCTTATTCCCATGAATAGTGAGCGGTGGCAAATCACGCTTGGTTCTGCCCAGCGATTTGCACCCCATTTGACGAAGAGGAATCGTTATGCGATCCATAGGACGTTTAGATAAACTATCATCACCAAACATTTCCGCCACAAAAATCCTGCCCAGCTAATACACCTGAAATCAAGCGAATAGAGGTTCCAGAATTTCCCATATTCAGTTTGTTTGTCGGCGCTTGAAGACCAGCAAAACCCACTCCATGAATCGTTACTACATTGCCGTCATCTTCAATTTGAACACCTAAATCACGAAAAACTTGCATGGTGGATAAAACATCTTCACCACGCAAAATATCGTGAACCGTTGTCACTCCCTTGGCCAAACTACCAAACATAATCGATCGATGACTAATAGACTTATCACCCGGCACACGAATGCACCCAGCTAATCCCTTTGCATTTGTACGTAACTGCATAGAAAAACCTCATACCTGATTCTTTTTACATATTGTACCATAAAAAGAGGAGGGAAACAAAAGAGAGCGGGGAAAAAGCTTCATTTCGTTGAATTCAACTTTTCCTCACCCTCTTAAAATTATAAACTTTCTGCAAATTTTTGCTTGATGAATTGTGCAGAATACGCTAATTTTTCTTCCTCTTTTTCCGTTAAACTAAGTTTGACTTGCTCAAGAATTCCCTCGCGTCCTACAATCGCTGGATAACTCAGGTAGGTGTCTAATGGCTGATAATAATTTGATACTGGCAATTCTTCATGCGAATCCGATACAAGGGCTACTGCTAAACGGATAGCTGCGCTCGCAATACCATAAGATGTGTATTTTTTGCCATAAAAGACGGTATGCCCTCCTTTAAGGGCTTCTAGAGCAATTTCATCCAACTCCTCGACTGAAGCAAATGTAGAAATCGGTTGTCCTTTTATCCGTACTTGGCTCCAAGCTGTAAATTGAGAATTTCCATGTTCTCCAAGATTGTAGCCATAAACGCTTCGAGGGTCGACACCAAAGCGAACACCAACTGCACGTTTCATACGAGCTGTGTCCAGTAGCGTTCCTGTCCCAATAACACGCTCTTTAGGCAGACCAGTATAGTGTTGATAAAGACTGGTAATGACATCTACTGGATTACTAATAACAATGATAATCCCTTTAAATCCAACTTTTTTCAATTGTTCAGCGACAAAAGGAACTTCCTTAGATGTAAAGGGTAATTCAGCAAATCGATCGGCGTTGAGGGTTTATCTTGTAATTTGATATTGCCCAGTGCTGACACCACCACATCCGCATCTGCCAATGCCTGATAATCATTAACAATAATATTTGCGTGATGATTCAAATTTGCTGTGGCATCCTGAAAGTCAAGTGCATCTGCTTTGACTTTTCGCTTCATTTTTATCAATCAACACATAATCATCAAAAGGCTCCTTGCGCAATCAGACCATGCGCGACTGCGGCACCAACATTTCCCATACCAATAATCGCAATTTTTACGTGACATAAAGCACCTCCATAAAATACACCGTTCAGCTTCACCATTAAACTGAAAAATCTGTCTAGTTGATACATTTCATTATACTCAGAAATTAGTAAAAACAAGTATTTAGTGGAAATATTCAGAAAAATTCTCGCATTTGTTGCATCCTTTCTTCTCTATGGATTTCATGCACATAAAAAGCTGACCAAAAATCTTGAATCAACTTGAATCATAACCTTATTTCAACAATTCTTGAACCGGATCAAAAATGATGCGTTCAATATCAGCCAAAGTAAATAGACAATTGTTGTTGTTTATTGAAAAATTCAGTCAGGGCAGGATTGCCTTGAATCTATCCCCAAACGACTTCATCTTGTCTTGCACTTCTTGCGTTGGACATTTGACCTGATTGCGCCATAGCTTGCAGTTCTTGTTGGAAAGCTAGATAGTCCTTTAAAAGGTTCTTTGCTTCACTATCAGCATCTACTGCTTTTTGCTTTCGACAACGGCTTTGTACTCAGGAAGGTCACGCAGAGTACGGCTTAATTCATTCGCTAAATCATAAATATTTGACATAGTTTTTCCTCCTTAATCTAAAAAAGACTTGATAGTGTGTCTTTTCTCTTATTATTTTAGCAGATTTTTCCAAATCTTCGCGATTTTTAAAGGTGATTTGCAAAAATTCCGTTAATATCTTCGCGATTTTCTTCGATTGATGTGAATATTGACAATGGATGTTCCCTTAGAAGTTCCAACACTCCTAAAACAGCATCTTCTTCATCGGGAACATTGATGAAAAATGTCATAAAAGCTATCCACACCTGCTCGTTTATGAATTTCCATAGCTTTTCGCACTTGGCGACCATGCTGAAAGAAATTCCAAATCACATCTTCATTTTTATTCTGAATAGCAGCTGAAATAGTATCCAATCGCTTCTTAAAATCCTCTATCCTCTCTAAAATGGCATCTGGATTTGTCAATAAAATCGAAGTCCACATGCCCGGTTCACTTTCTGCAATCCGTGTCATATCACGAAATCCCCCAGCAGCGAAATGCTGCGTCATTTCGTGCTGTTGAATATAGGCAGCGGCTTGATCCATAAGACTAGAAGCGAGAATATGCGGAAAATGACTAATCTGACTGGTGACCCGGTCATGCTCTTTGGCATCAATCTCGATAAAGCGAGCATGCAGACCAGATAAGAGATTCTTCATTTCTGCTATCGTGCCTTCTTTCGTCAAATGAGACGGAGTAAAAATATAATAGGCATTTTCAAAGAGGTTTACATCTGCTGCACTAGCACCTGACTTATGACTACCAGCCATCGGATGAGCACCTACAAATCGAATAGTTTTTCCTTTAGAGCTTCTTCAGCAGCAGTTACAATTTCAGCTTTGGTAGAACCTGCATCTGAGATAATCACATCTTTTTTCAAATCTAGAGTTGCTAATTGCCTGATAAACTCAATGGTTTGCTTGATAGGGACAGCAAGGATAATCACATCTGCCAGAGGAGCAAATTCAGCAAACTGATCGGTCACTTGATCTACCATGCCTTTTCAAGGGCAATTTTTCGGGATTCTTCTCCACGATTGTAACCTAATATAGTATAGTCTGGATGATCACGTCGAATTCCAAGTGCGATTGATGAACCAATCAAACCAAGACCCACAATATAAATAACTTTCTTTTCCATGCTCACTCCTTACTTTGGCTCAACGATAAATCCCAGAACAATCGACACTAAAATAATAACCATAACAATCGCTGTGAAAAATCGTATACATTTTATCTTTTGTTTTGACAAAATGATAAATGTTGAAATCACTGAAAAATCGGTGTCAAAATAAGCATAAAAGCCCCTAGCAACATAAACGTCACTGCATCAAAAATGGAATGACTCTTTACATAGGCAACTGGATTAAAACTGTTCCAAATTTTTTAAAGAAATGACCTGCTGACCACTAAAAAAGGTAAAGAACCAAGCCAATAAACATAAAAAGAATGGAGAAAAAATCCTATGCGAAGAATTTTTCCCATGACCAAATCTAGCTGCTCTTTTTCTTTCTTGCATTTTATCTGTCATTGCATACCTCGTATAAACATCTGCACACCCAAAGCTAATAAAGCGACTAGAAAAATCCAGCGCAATACTTTTTACAGGCACATAAGGCATGATGCGGCTTCCGATGAAAGAACCTGCTAAAACACCTAAGGCGATTGGCGTAACCAATACCGGGTTGATTTGTCCTATAAAAAGGTAAAAGATAGCTGAAGCCGTTCCTGTCACTCCCATCATAAAGTTAGAAGTCGCTGAACTAGCTTTTAAGGGCATTTTCATAACAGTATCCATGGCCAATACTTTGAAAGCACCCGCACCAATTCCTAAAAGCGCCGACATAACACCAGCAAAAAACATGACAACAGAGCCACCAGGGACATTGGTCACTTGGTACTTGATTGTTTGATTGAGACCTTTGTCAAAATATTCACCACCGAGATTTAATTTCTCTGCGATAGCATCATTGTGACTCACACTCTGATTGTCCTTTTTGTCATGAATCTTCTGGTACATATTAAATGCTTGAAAGAGCATGAGAGCGCCATAAAGTAAGAAAAGGACTTGAGAATCTGTTATTACTGATAACATTGCGCCTACAAAAGCTCCTAAAGTTGTGAAAATTTCCAAAAACATGGCAATGCGCAGATTGAGCATGTCATCTTTGAGATAGGCAATCGCAGAACCTGAACTGGTTGCTAAAACCGCAATAATAGAAGCTCCGACTGCATACTTGATGTCCACCCCAAATAAAAGAGTCAGCACAGGCGTAATAACAATTCCACCTCCAAGTCCTAACAAAGCTCCCAAAATTCCTGCAAAAATTCCGACCAAAGTCATCGTAAAAATATAGGTGAGCATTAAAATCCTTTCACATAATTGCGGTATTGTTGAACAGCTTCTTTTAATTCTTCCAGATTATCCGAAGAGAATTTCTCCAAAACCTCAGTTGCAAGCACTGTTGCAACAACAGCTTCCATAACAACACCAGCAGCTGGAAGAGCTGTCGGATCGCTTCTCTCCACCGTTGCCTTATAAGGCTCATGTGTCTCAATATCAACGCTCATAAGTGGCTTGTAGAGAGTTGGAATCGGCTTCATCACTCCGCGCACTACAATGGGTTCTCCGTTGGTCATACCGCCCTCGAAACCGCCCAAATTGTTGGTGCGACGAGTAAATCCATCCTCTTTAGACCAGATTATTTCATCCATCACTTGACTGCCCTTAAGCCGCCCCGCTTCAAAACCAACTCCAAATTCCACACCTTTAAATGCATTGATAGAAACCACTCCTTGAGCAATTTTAGCATCTAGTTTTCTATCCCATTGAACATAGGAACCAAGCCCAACTGGCACACCACCGACAATGGTTTCAACAATTCCACCAATCGTGTCACCATCTTTCTTTATCTGATCAATATAGGCTTTGATTTCTTCTTCATGCTCTGGATTGACAATCGAAACTTCTGACCGACGAGCGCGTTTCTTGATTTCAGAAACGGTCAGATTTTCCGAAACCTCAATGTCAATACCACCGAAAGTCACGATATGACTAGCTACCTCAACTCCGATTTCTTCTAAAAGACGCTTAGCAACTGCTCCCACCGCAACCCGCATGGTCGTTTCACGCGCAGAAGAGCGCTCCAATGAATTGCGCAAGTCGTCAAAACGATATTTCATACCGCCGACCAAATCTGCATGACCTGGACGAGGTTTGGTAATCTTGCGCAGCTCTTTTTTCTTGTCCTCCACATCTGCTACATTCATGATGTCCAACCATTTTTGATGATCTAGATTGGTCACATTGAGTGTAATCGGTCCCCCCATGGTTCGCCCATGCCGAACACCGGAAGTAATTTCCACTTTATCACTCTCTATCTTCATACGAGCTCCACGACCGTATCCGCCCTGACGGCGTTTCAATTCTGCATTGATATAATCAGTCTGTCAAAGGAAGCCCAGCTGGCACTCCTTCAATGATAGCTGTTAAACGCGGTCCATGTGACTCCCCAGCAGTTAAATATCTCATTCCGTTACCTCATCTGTTGTTGCTATTTAGCACTTACTTTTCTAAATAATCTTTCATCTCTTCTAAAGGATCTGATGAATGGCTGCCCTGCCTAATTCTGGAACAATGACTAATTTGATTGTCTTTCCACGAGCTTTCTTATCATGAAGTAAGGCATGATAGAGTTCTTCTTGTCGCCAAGGTTGATAATCAGTCGGGAGACCAAACTTACAACACATCTTCTCAATATCTGTGGTAATTCCCTTTAGGCATCAGCCCTCTGCCACGCGCTACCTGAACCATTCCAATAGCAAACAGCTTCTCCGTGCATGACTTTGCCATAACCAGCAGTCGCTTCCACTGCATGACCAATCGTATGTCCAAAATTTAGATAAAGACGCACTCCATTGTCAAGTTCGTCTTCTACTACTAACTTTTCGTTTGACATTGCAAGAATGATAGATGATACTTTCTGCGTGCTCCAAAATGGACTCTGGACTACCATCCATGTCAGACAGTTCCTGCCATAGCTCCACGTCCTCAATCAAACCATACTTGATGACCTCTCCCATACCTTCAATCAATTCCCGTTGTCCCAAAGTTTTTAAAACATCTGGGATCAATCAGAACTCCATCCGGCTGAGTAAAAGTTCCCACCATGTTCTTAGCCCACGGTGTGTTGACTCCTGTTTTCCCACCAATCGAAGAATCTACCTGAGCAGTCAAACTCGTCGGTATCTGTACAAAATGAACGCCTCGCATATAAGTTGAAGCTGCAAAACCAGCCAAATCACCAACCACGCCACCTCAAGGCAACAATACCATCACTGCGGGTCATCCCATACTTTTAGCGAGAAATTCATAAACTTTATTGACTGTTGTTAAATTTTTACTAGCTTCACCTTCCAGAAAAATCAAATACAAACACTTCAAAAGCTGCAAGCTCTAAGCTACATTTAACCGTTTCAGCATACAGACTTGCCACATGATTATCTGTGATGACAACGACCTTTTGAGCTGACCATAAACTTGCCAACCATTCTCCAGCTTTAGCTAAAGTCCCTTTTTCAATGACAATATCGTAAGGATGATTTGGGATATTCACATTTAATTTCATAGGCAACTCCTTATTTGTACTTCTTTTTCCAATGCCTGCCAAATTTCTTTAGTTGGCATTTCTTTTCCTGTCCACAATTTGAATGCTTCTGCCGCCTGATACAACAACATTCCCAAGCCATTCACTACTTCAACTTTCTTGTCCTTTTTGCCCATTTTAAAAATGGGGTTTCAAACAGCTGGTAAATCACATCTGCCACAAGAAGTGAATGTGGTAAACGAATACTGCTTGGTATTGGTAAAGCCTTACCGTCCATGCCTAAACTGGTCCCATTGACCAATAAAGCAGAAACATTAATTTTTTCTTGCAATAATTCTTGATTTTCTAATGGTAATACCCAAATCCTCGTTGCAGTTTTCTGCCGAATTTCCTTCATTTTTCTGTGAAACGCGTTCAAAAGAGGACTGGCGCGTAAACACAAAAAAATCTCCTCAACACCATCCAAAAACAGCCTGTATAATAATTGCTGCTGCAGCTCCCACCAGCTCCAAGCATGACCATTTTTTACCCTTTGATGACAAAAAGAAGGCAAGCTCATAAAAATCCCTTGCCATCTGTGTTATAACCAATCAATTTTCCATGTTGATTCACAACAGTATTCACCGCCCCAATCATCTGCGCAGCAGGTGTCGCTTCATCTAAAAAAGGAATCACAGCCTGTTTATAAGGCATGGACAAATTGATTCCAAACATATTATAGCGGCGAATATTTTCAACAGTTGCTTTCAAGTCATCCTGTGAGATTTCCCAAGCCACATAAACACCATTAACACCCGTTTGCTCAAATGCTGCATTATGGATAAAAGGAGAAATACTGTGCTTTGATTGGATTGGCGACAACTGCCGCTAAACGAGTATAGCCGTCAATTTTCATTCAAAATCTCCTGAATTTGCTTCATATTAGCAAGAGAAATTTGACCTGGCGCACTAGGCTCATCTAAACTAGCAAACGACCAGCTGGAACCTGTCAAATCTGCTGTTATTCGTGAAATTTTTCCAATTTGTCCCATAGAAATGGTCACAAAATCCTGATCTGGATTTAAGGTTTTAAAACCACGCGTATAGTTCATCAAGTCCAACACATCTTGCTCGCTGCGCGCCATAACAGAAACTTTTCACTACTTTTGGAGTCAGGCTTGTCAATTCAGATAAAATTTCCATCATATTTTCAGGCGTTTCTTCAAAATTGTGATAGCTCAAAAACAAGATTTGGAAAAATCTAACATTTCCTCAAATCTATCTTTTGTGAGAAAAAATATTCAAAATCAATATAGTCTGGCTGATAAATCGTTGAGATTTCCTTAATGGTAGAAATATATTCATCATCCGTCAATTCAATATTTCCACCTTCGCCAATTGTTCTCAAAGTGAAAAATCAATTCACGACCAGCAAATTTTTTTCAAAAAATAGCAGGTGCAACGGTCAGAAATATCATCTTTTGCTAAAAATCAGCACGCCATTCAATAATGTCCGCGTCATCATAACGCGAGCTATCAATATTCTGCGCTTCCTCTAAATTTTTCGGCATCACTGATACGACTAATTTCATTTGTTCACCTTAATGGTAAATACCTTGAGGTAATTACTTCTTTCATCTTTTTTATTATAAGTAAAATCTGCTGGTAAACCGTATTCTTTCAAATAACGGTGCTTTCATTCCTGCAAAACCTTTTTCAATTTCTTTTTAAACTTACTACGTGAAATATTCGCAGCATTTGTACTAGCAATGATAATCCCTTGGGGATTTAAAATTTCTAAAGACTGAGCAATCAACTTATGATAATCCTTCGCCACAGAAAAAGTTTGTTTTTTATTTCTTGCAAAACTCGGCGGATCTAACACAATTACATCATAAGTCAAACCATGTCGTTTTGCATATTTAAAAGTAGTCAAACACATCCATCACAAAAAATGTATGGTTGCTTAAGTCAAGATTATTCTCTCTAAAATGTGCTTCCGACAATTCACGACTGCGTTTTGCCAAATCAACAGAGGTCGTCTGGCTGGCTCCTCCCATGGCTGCCGCAACCGAAAAAGCTGCCGTGTAGGAAAACATATTTAACAGCGACTTGCCAGCTGCTAGACCGTCTACCAAGCTACCACGCACCTCATGCTGATCGAGGAAAAATTCCCTGTCATCAATCCATCGTTTAAAAACACTTTGATAGCGAACACCATTTTTCTAAAAATCGTGAAAAAAATGCTGGTGCTTCTTGCCCATACAAATGAGCGGATTCAACATTCAAACCCTTGAAACGAATTTTCTCATACGCTCCTGTAACTTCTGGAAAGACCTGTTGAAATGCTTGAACAATGGTATCCTTAATTTCGTAAACAAAGGGATTATACCAAGAAAAAACAGCATATTCTTGATACAAATCTATTGTCAACCCACCAAAACCATCTCCTTCTTGATTAAAAAGGCGGTAAGCTGTTGTCTCTTTTTGATTGTTGATAAACTTGTCGCTTTTCTTTCACAGATTGGAATAACTGACAGAAAAACGAGACATCTAAAAGTTACTTTCTTCTGTGAGATAAACCAGCCGATACCCTTTGTTTTTGCTCTGATAAGTATGCGATGCCTACAAAATTTCCTTTTGCATTTACCAGTTCTACAACTTGATGATGAAAAAGAAAGTGAAGGAAAATCTTGTTTTTCTAAAACAAATCGTCCTTTTTTTATGTTTTCTTCAGTATAAGAAGGAATCGTAAGCTGTTTCATAAAGCTCTATTATATCAAATGTTATGAATTTTTCTCAAAAAAATGTACTACTTATTACAAAATGATTGCAAAAAAATGTGTTCATACGTAAAAAAATTCTATTTATTCTCAATGGATAAAAATCCTTTCTCTGTTTTTTTATCTAGTAAAAGAAAATGCAACATTTTAAATTACCAACTTAAATCAAAAATATGTTATACTTAGTAGTGAAAATTTTAGGAAATAAGACAAGGAAGTATATATTTGTGAAAAACTATGACTAGGAAGATACTCAACTTCATGAGTACAAGACTAGGTTTTGTCTTGACCTTACTGACTCTTTATTGGCTTAAAAACCATGTGGGCCTATTCTGTTGATTTTAATCTGGATATTCAAGGCGCTTATCAAGTCTTTCTCTATAATCAATCCTCTTCCATTAGGGATTATTACTGATTGGGCTAGCACTTTATATTAAAGAGAACCAAGGTTTTTACATTCTCGCAGTTACGCTTTACATTTTATTATTTGTTTGGCTCATTTCAAATTCAATCTATTATCGCGAGTTTAGTGATTTTGTCACTGTTAATACCATGTTGGCTTCAAGTAGCGTTTCTGCTGGTCTAGGAGAAGCTGCTCTTGAGTTATTTAGACCTGGAGATTTGATTTACATCATTGATTTTTCCAATCTTAGGTTTTCTTTTTATAAGAAATGGATTCGTTTGGATGATCGGTCGTTCAACAAGCGAGCTAGCTTTGCTATTACTGCTCTGTCTAGTATGCTTTTTTCAGCCAACCTCTTTTTAGCGGAAGTTGACCGTCCAGAGTTATTGACACGCGGCTTCTCTAATTATTATGTTGTCCGCGCCCTAGGGTTGCCAGCCTTTCTTGGCTATAGTGCTAATCAGACTTATAGCGCCAACAAAGAACGCTCTAAAGCAAGTGCTGAAGATTTGAAACCAGTTGAAGAATACGTCAAGTCACACTATGCCGAGCCAAATAAAGAGTATTACGGAATTGCTAAAGGTAGAAATGTCATCTATCTTCATTTAGAAAGTTTCCAACAATTCCTGATTGACTATAAATTAAAGTCTGATGGCAAAGAATACGAAGTAACACCTTTCCTCAACTCACTATATCATTCCAACTCAACTTTTTGCTTTTTCTAATATCTTTAATCAAGTAAAAGCCGGAAAAACATCTGATGCAGAAACCATGCTAGAAACTGGTTTGTTTGGTCTCAATCAGGGTTCCTTTATGGTAAACTATGGCGGAACAAACACGCAACAAGCTGCTCCGTATATTCTCTCAAAAAATGGATATAATTCTAGTGCCGTTTTCCACGGAAATGCTGGTAGCTTCTGGAATCGAAAACACCACCTACAAACAATGGGGGATATAACTATTTCTTCGATTCTTCTTACTTCTCTAAGCAAGACAAAACAAATTCATTCCAATACGGTCTGAACGATAAGATTATGTTCAAAGATTCTATTAAATATCTTGAACATTTGCAACAACCATTTTATGCAAAATATATCACCGTTTCTAATCACTATCCCTATACAACTAGTTTGATTGGAGACGAGACTGGTTTCCCACTTGCTTCGACCAAAGATGAAACAATCAATGGTTATTTTGCAACGGCCAATTATCTAGATTCTGCCGTTAAATCATTCTTTGACTACTTAAAAGCGTCTGGTCTTTATGAGAATTCAATCATCGTTCTTTATGGTGATCACTACGGTATCTCTAATTCACGGAATCCTTCGCTGGCGCCATTACTAGGCAAAAACTCTGAAACTTGGTCTAGCTACGACAATGCCATGCTCCAAAGAGTTCCTTATATGGTTGTTATTCCTGGTATGACAAAAGGAAAAGTCGTTAATACCTATGGTGGGCAAGTTGATCTTTTACCTACTCTGGAACATTTGCTCGGTATAGACTCTAAACAATACTTACAAGTCGGTCAAGATTTGTTATCATCTAAAACATCAACAAACCGTTGCCTTTCGTTCATCAAACTATTTTGTAACTCCTAAGTATACTAGCTACAGTGGACGTACTTACTACACAGAAACAGGAGAAGAAATTACCAATCCAGATGAAACAACTAAGGCAGAATTGGAAAAAATCCGCAATACAACCAATGAGCAGTTGAAAATGAGTGACCTGATTCAAACCGGAGACTTGCTTCGCTTCTATACTGGAAATGATTTAGGGAAAGTGAATCCTAAGGACTATTCTTATACCAACTCACTTAAATCATTATTATCTATTGAAAAGAAAAAAGGTGATGAATCTACAAGTCTTTATAGCAAACGAGGTGGTAATTCAACTGTTGATCTGTTTAATTCCCCAAGTTATCGTGCTCTTCACCCTGAACAATTTTGAATCAACAAGTAGCGGTTCTTCCTCATCAACAGAAGAATCCAGCTCTTCTTCTAATAACTAAAAATCCCATACAAGTAAAATGAACTGTATGGGATTTTTATAATGAAAGAAAAGCATTCAATCTATCAATGTTTTGATGACTTGATTGACCTGATCAAAGAAAAAAATTGCTCCTCGTCATAAGTAATACCTGTTGCTTTTTGCCAACAAAATCAATATTTCCATAAAAATTGAGAAGAAAAACCTGTAGTGGAATGCAATTCTTCTTCATCAAAATGTTTAATCAAATGCGCTAATGGGTTCCGAACGGATTTCTCCAACTTTCAGTAGTTCTTTGACCATGATTTTTAACTTGCTCTGGCAAATCCAACAGTAAAAATCAAGCTAGCTAGACTAGAAGAATGAACTGGACTTTTCAGCATGAAAAAGTACTCAAAAATAGGATGATCTGTATTTTTCATCTTTTCAAAATTCCAACGATCGTAACTCGCTTCTCTGGAATTATGAATATAAGATTCAATATCAGGAATTTCCAGCTTGATCAAAACGCATAAAAATCCGATAAATAGCTGGACTAACGGCACGAATAAAATCAATCACTTGTTCATTTTTGAGCTTTGCTTCTAAATCATAGAGGTAGTTTGCTAATTGTTCATCTTCCTCAGAATCATGACAAAAAGTTGAAAATCATTTCTAATTTTCAACTGATATTCCATAGCAGGGCGAATATTTCAACTCTCTCCGCTCTGCCATGATATACAAAAGTTCAACTAGCTTTTGATTCTGCATCGTTCAGTCTTTGAGCCAATTTATAGGCATGAGCATAATCATAGCGAGAAATAGCATACACTATTTCTTCTTTTATATCTAAATTTCCAAGCATCACTCTGAAATAATCGTTTCTAAGCCGACTTTCATCATATCTGTGAAAGTCGTTTGACGTTCTTCTGCTGTTGTATCTTCATCTGGATTCACCAAGCTATCTGAAATAGTCATAATGCCAAGTGCTTCGACATTATATTGAGCAGCTAGATAGTAAAGAGCTGCCGCTTCCATTTCCACAGCCAGAACTCCCATTTTACCAAGTTCAATATTTTTTTCACCATAGTTTGAGTAGAAAACATCTGATGATAAGACACTTCCAACGTGCGTAGTCATGCCAAAATCCTTGGCAAGGTGATAAGCCTTATCTAAAAGACGAAAACTTGCAATTTGCGGAAAGTCATATTGAGGCCAATCATTACGAATGATATTTGAGTTTGTCGCTGCTGCTTGCGCTAATACCAATTCACGTACGTGAACGTCTTTATTCAAGGAACCAGCCGTTCCTACACGAATTAAACGTTTCACGCCGTAGTTAACAATCAACTCATGAGCATAGATAGAAATAGACGGAATTCCCATTCCAGTTCCCATAACACTAACACGATGCCCCTTATAAGTTCCTGTATAGCCAAACATGTTGCGAACTTTATTAAAACATACAGCATCTTCTAAAAAGTTTTCGGCAATAAATTTGGCACGAAGTGGGTCTCCAGGTAGTAAAATTTTATCGGCAATTTCGCCTTGTTTTGCTGCAATATGGATTGACATAAGTAAGATACCAAGCCCGTCAAAAACCCAAACTGAAAAGTACAAAGCGCTAAAAAACTTTTTCTTAGGAGCTTATTCATCTCAGAAAGGATTGCGTGCGGGTTTTTATTCCTTTCGTTTTTAGTTGAGTTCAGAAAGAGATGTGATTGTAAGTTCAATCTTCGACTCTTTTTACATTTATGTTTTTTTATAGTTCTGCAAGGATTGCTTTTACAAGTCCTTTGAAAGTCTTCTTTGATTCGTTCAGTCACTTCCACCACTTCTTCATGGTTTAGCTCGCTTTGGAAACCAGCTGCAAAGTTTGTGATAGCAGAAATTCCCAATACTTTCAAGCCTGAGTGGGCTGCCACAATTACTTCTGGAACAGTTGACATACCGACAGCAGCTAGCTACCTAAGGTTTGGAAAGCGCGGATTTCAGCTGGCGTTTCATAGGGTTGGACCGGTAACACCCAGATAAACTCCTTCTTTCAAGTCAACACCTAATTTTTCGGCTACAGCATGCGCTTTTTCACGATAAACTTTTGTATAAGCATCAGACATATCTGGAAAGCGTGGTCCAAATTCATCCAAATTCGCTCCAATTAAAAGGATTTTGTCCAGTTAAATTGATATGATCTGAAATAGCCATTAAACGTCCTGGACCATATCCAATCCCTCCAGCGGCATTGGTAACAATGACACCTTCACAGCCTAGTGCTCTCATCACACGAACAGGGAATGTCACCACTTCCATCGGATTTCCTTCATAAAAATGGAATCGTCCTTGCAAAGCTAATACTTTTCCGACCTGCTAAATCACCATAGACCAATTTACCGGCATGCCCCACTACTGTTGAGCGACCCCCAATTTGGGAATATCCGCATAGTCAATACTGACAGCATTTTCAATCTCACCAGCTAATTCTCCCAAACCAGAACCGAGAATCAAACCAAATTCTGGTGCAGTAATTCCTTTATCTTTTAAAAACTGTGCTGTTTCGTTAATTTTATCCATTAAATTCATATCTTTATCCTTTTATATCTTTTTAATTTTCACTCGAAAAAATGTTGAATGACACAATTACGTCCCACTCTTAGAGCATATTCTAATCTTTCTTATTCTTTTTGAACATCAAGCATTTAGTGCAATACTAATTCGGACTGAATCCATGACAATGACATAAATATAATAACATGTGACATAAAAATTCTATTCTCCTTTTTGATTTTGGTTGATTTTAAAATTTGCACGCCATTTCTTCCAGCAACAATGACCATATCCACCATTTGATTAAAAGAGTCCATGTTCTACAACACCAACTACATGATCTAGCTTTTGCCCAAATTCGACTGGATTTTCAATCACGCCTAAGTCAAGATCAATAATGAAATTCTGCATATCCGTGACATAGCGCTTCCCATTTTTTTCACGAAATGACGGTTTATAGCCTGCATGTTCAAAACGACGGAAAAAGCTGTTCTGCTCCGTATTGTACGACTTCTACAGGCAATTTGAAAGTACCTAATTTACCAACCATTTTACTTTCATCAACTACCCAAATGTAGGTTTTGGTCGGAGTTGCGACAACTTTTTCCATAAGCAGAGCGCCGCCACCGCCTTTGATACCATTGAAGTCAGTATCCACCTCATCAGCTCCGTCAACGGTCACGTCTACTTCATCTACTTCATCAATTGATTTCAAAGGAATATCTAAACGCCGAGCTTGTTCACTCGTTGTGCTTGAAGTTGTAACTGCTGTTATTTTCAGTCCTTCTTCCTTGATACGCCGTCCAACTTCTTCCACAAAATAATAGGCAGTCGAACCCGTTCCTAAACCAACTATCATACCGTCTTTTCACATATTCTGCAGCTTTGATTCCTGCCATTTTTTTGAGGTTTTCCATTTTTGCTCCTTTTATTCAATCTGCTTCTAGTATACCATGATTTGCCAACTTTAGCACCCCAAAAATGAAACCACTTTCTTTTTAAATGATCCCTTTTTACAAACATTCTAAAAATCCGAATATTCTATTTTTCTTGATTATAAAACACTCAAAAATTCCAAATTTTTCTTTGCTATAATTTGATATATCAAACGAATAAACGAATGATGATTTGAACCTTTTCTTAAAATTTATTTTATTGTATTAAAAGAGATGATGAACTTATTTTGAACAAAAATAGTATGTAAAAATCTTGCGACGAACTTTGTTTTGCGTTACAATGAATATAGATTGCATAAACACATTATAAGGATTAAATTGATGATAACCAAAGAATTTGATACGATTGCTGCCATTTCCACTCCTCTTGGTGAAGGAGCTATCGGCATTGTTAGACTGAGCAGGACGAATAGCTTTGCCATTGCTCAAAAAAATCTTCAAAGGAAAAAGATTTAAGTACGGTTGCCAGTCACACACTAAATTATGGGCATATTATTGACCCAGAAAAACGAAATTTTAGATGAAGTTATGATTGGAGCTATGCGTTCTCCAAAACCTTCACACGTGAAGACGTGATTGAGATTAACACCACGGAGGGATTGCTGTGACCAACGAAATCCTCCAATTAGCTATTCGAGAAGGAGCCAGAATGGCAGAACCTGGTGAATTTACCAAAGCGCGCCTTTCTCAATGGACGTGTGGATTTGACGCAAGCAGAGGCTATCATGGACATTATTCGAGCAAAAACGGACAAAGCCATGAATATCGCTCGTCAAACAACTGGACGGCTCTCTATCCGATCTCATCAACAACACACGTCAGGAAATTCTTAACACACTGGCTCAAGTTGAGGTCAATATTGACTATCCAGAATATGATGACGTTGAGGAAATGACTACCAAACTGTTGCGTGAAAAAACTGCTGAATTTGAAAAACTGCTGACTCAACTTTTAAAAACAGCTCGCCACGGTAAGATTCTACGCGAAGGAATTTCGACTGCTATTATTGGTCGCCCTAATGTTGGAAAATCTAGTCTCCTCAACAACCTGCTCCGTGAGAGATAAGGCTATTGTAACGGACATTGCTGGAACCACTCGCGATGTCATTGAAGAATATGTCAACATCAACGGAGTGCCACTCAAGTTGATTGATACTGCGGGTATTCGTGATACAGATGATATTGTCGAACAAATCGGAGTAGAACGTTCTAAAAAGCGCTCCAAGACGCTGACCTTGTGCTTCTTGTGCTAAATGCAAGCGAGCCATTGACAGAACAAGACCGCAAACTGTTAGAAATCAGTCAAGACACCAATCGTATCTTGCTGCTCAATAAAACCGACTTAGAAGAAAAGATTGAAGTTGACCAGCTCCCGATGACTTTATCAAGATTTCTGTTCTCCAAAATCAAAATATTGATAAAATCGAAGAACGAATCAACCAACTTTTCTTTGAAAATGCAGGTATTGTAGAACAAGATGCTACTTATCTCTCTAACGCTCGCCATATTTCTCTGATTGAAAAAGCTGTCGAAAGTCTCCACGCTGTCAATGAGGGACTGGATTTGGGAATGCCTGTTGACTTAGTGCAAGTCGATCTCACCCGAAACATGGGAAATCCTCGGTGAAATCACAGGTGACGCCGCTCCTGATGAACTCATTAGCCAACTTTTTCAGCCAATTTTGCTTAGGGAAAATAATAGTAAACAAATTCGAACAAAAACAAGTAAGCTCTATGATTCCTATAGAATAACTCAGAAATCATAGAGCTTTTACTCCTCATCAAAAGAGAATAAGACAGAACTAAAAATTTTAAATGTTTGGTTCGTAGTTTCAATCTTTCATTACTAAACCGATAAAATGGCAGAAACTTCATTCTCATAGAGCAGACACAATATTATGCTCTGATTGTCATGAATGGAGAACCTTCTGTATTGTCAATTGGATCCAAACTCCGTACTCTAAATAAATAATCTACTGAATAATAGCCATTATTATTAGCATTATACGGATCCATTACGTAAGTCATTCCGTTGTTATAGCCCCTCATGACTAGCTCATGCGTAACAGGATAATTTGCAAATATACTGGTTCCTACTGCTCCAAGCACATGGTGTCCCATAGCAAGTGCTTCTCGCACAGCTGCAGTTGACCCTAAAGTCTCTGTTTTTAGGCCCCAATGTCGAGCTGCTAATACAATACCATGGCTCGTTGTGCCGTAGCTTCTCTTATTGAATTCATTCGTAGAATGATAGAGATAATCTGCCACAGTCGTTGGTAAAACAGTCTGTCCTGTAGTACCAGAAATTGCCATAGCAACCGTTGTTGGCACGCAACCCGTTGCAGCAAATGTGTAGCCACCATAAGTTCGTCCTGCCCAACGACCATCACGTTGAGAAAAATATGGTGTCGGATAAGACGTTTTAGAAACTTGTACTGTTGTACCGCCTACTCCAACCAGCTTACCATTGTTTTGAATGTAATACAAATGAACATTGTATTCGCCGGTTGAGTTCTTATGGTCACTCGCTTTGACAGTTATCTTATAGGTACCATCAGCTCGTTTTGCAGCAGTATACCAAATGATGTCATCTTGACCATTTACACTAGACCAAGTTGGCAGCTTCACTTCACGAACACCATTAGGGCTGGAAACATTAGACACTACCACGTCAAATGTTCCTGTTTTAGGATTATTATTTTGGATCGTGATTTTTCCAGTTAGTTTAAGGTTTTCCGCAGAAATTGTCACATTGGTTGATGTACCGCCTACTCCAATCAATGTTCCATTGTTTTGAACATAGTACAAATGAATATAGTACAAACCGGTTGAATTCTTATGATCACTTGCTTTAATGAATGCCTTATAAGTTCCATTGGTCTGTCTAGTGGCAGTGTACCAGATAATATCGTCCTGACCATTGACATTAGACCAGGTCGGTAATTTCACTTCACGAACACCATCTGGATTAGAAACATTGGAGACAATTACTTCAAAAGTCCCTTTATTGGCATCTTTATTTTGAATTGTTAATGTACCTTTTGGACGTGCAATTGAAACTTCTGTCGTTGTGCCACCAATCCCAACGATTTTACCATTGTCTTGGATGTAGTAAAGATGAATATGGTACAAACCTGTGCTTCTTTTATGGTCACTCGCTTTGACAGTTGTTTTGTAAGTTCCATTGGCTTGTCTAGTAGCGGGATACCAGATAATATCGTCCTGACCATTGACATTAGACCAGGTCGGTAATTTCACTTCACGAACACCGTAGGGCTAGAAACACCTGAAACAATCACATCAAAGGTTCCTGTGTCTAGGATTATTATTCGCAATGGTAGATTGCCTTTGCTCTCGTTAAAGAAACAATTACTTGCTGTTCCTGCTACTCCAACAATTTGTCCATTGTCTTGATATAATACAGATGAACATTATATAGACCTGTTGAATATTTGTGATCACTTACCTTGACAGTCTATCTTATACGTTCCCATCAGCTTGTTTTTAGCGATATACCAGATAATATCATCTTGACCATCTACATTAGACCAGGTCGGTAATTTCACTTCACGAACACCATCTGGACTGGAAACGCCTGAGACAATCACATCAAAAGGTTCCTGCGTCTGGATTGTTATTTGTGATAGTCAAAAGTACCTTTTAGGATGCGCAATCAGAAACTGTTGTCGTTGTCCCTGTTACTCCTACCAACTGATTATTTTCTTGGATATAATATATGAATATTATACTCTCCAGTTGATTTTTTATGATCAGTCGCTTTAACTGTTACTTTGTAAGTTCCATTGGCTTGTTTCTTAGCAGTATACCAGATAATATCATCTTGACCACCGATGCTGGACCAAGTTGGAACTTTTCACTTCACGAACGCCATAGGACTGGAAACATTGGAAATAAGGACATCAAAAGGTTCCTGTGTCAGGATTATTATTAGCAATAGTCACTTTTCCTTGAGGTCGTCCAAATGAAAGCTCGGTAGTTGTTCCACCTACGCCAACCAATTTCCCATTATTTTGGATATAATAAAGGTGAATGTGATAAAGTCCTGTAGAAAATTTGTGATCTACTGCCCTTACTGTTACTTTATAAGTTCCATCAGCCTGTTTAGCAGCTGTATACCAAATAATGTCATCTTGACCATTGACATTAGACCAGGTCGGTACTTTCACTTCACGAACGCCGTAAGGCAGAAACGTCCGACACAATCACATCAAAGGTTCCCGTGTTAGGATTCTTGTTTTGAACCGTGATTTTTCCCTTTATTGGCTGATTTACAGCACGATTGCTTGGAGTTGCCTTATTCGTAAATCGTCCAGTATAATCCACGCTTTGGTCAAAAACATGACGACCAAGTAGTAGTTCAGCTTGCGAAGTAAACTGCCAAGCACCTGCTTCACTATTATATTTCAGTGTTTTCGCATCATCTGCACTTAATTTTGAAGTTGGATATTGCGCTACCCAGAAATTTCTCCAAGCCAAATTGCTCTGTTTGGATTGGTCCTTTCGTTCTGAGATTGTTTCGATCAAGCCAACTTGCACTTGTATAGTACATCAAATTTGAAAAGCCCATACGTCGCATTTCATCTGCCCAAGCTTGGGTAGTTGCATTGATATTTGGACGCATATCAGAATCTTCAATATCATTTACCATAACAGTTGAGGAAGGAAGGTTCAATCGCCTTGCTTCCTCTGCAAAATAGCGCGCTTCTGCTCTTGCTTCTGCTTCATTAGTATAATGAGAAAAAGCATAATCCGACACTTGCATACTACCGCTTGTGCATTCTGTGTTTGAGAAGCCGCATAAGGATTTTTATAACTCGTTCCTTCTGTTAATTTAACAACAATGCCATTTACCCCTTTTTCTGCTAAATGTTGATAATCTTCTTTGCTGATATGCCCATTATGACTGCTAGCATCTACAAAGGTTGATTTTTACTTGCGCATCAGGATTACTTCTAGCTGTTGTTTGATTATTCTGCGCAGCAAAAGTTGACTTGTTGTCTTTTTAGTCTCAGTTGTAGTTGTCGAATTTTTCTTTTTACAACATTTTGTTCTTCTGAAACTTTAGCTTCAGTTGAAGCGGTTGATGAAACAGTTGATCATTTTTAGATGAAGAAGATGAAGTTGTTTGATTTATTGGAGCAGTTTGAGTTACTTCTTTTGTTTGGAGTTCAACTGAAGAATGAGCTTCTGTTTTATTGACTTCTACTGTCGGCTGTGGCGTAGAAGTTTTTACAGGTTCATCAGCAAAAACCTGATGTGAACTAGCTGCAATTAAAATAGCTGTGCTTGCTAAATAAAAATAAACTTTTCTTTTTCATTTTATGTTCTCCATTTTAAAATAAAGCCTGCCATAAAAATATGGCAAACTAATTATTTCTTTTTAAGAATTATTTTACAAAAGTCCAACAATGCAAAGGAAACTTTCTGCTTCAAGTGATGCTCCACCAACAAGGGCACCGTCAACATCTGGACATGCCATGTATTCAGCTACATTGTTCGGTTTTACTGAGCCGCCGTATTGTACACGTACTTTGTCAGCCACTTCTTGACCAAAGTCAGCTGCTACAACATCACGAACTGCTTTACACATTTTTTGAGCATCATCTTGAGTAGCTGATTTACCAGTACCGATAGCCCAGATTGGTTCATAAGCAATGACAAGAGAAGACACTTGTTCTGCTGTCAATCCTTTAAGGGCTGCAGATACTTGAGCACCTACAAATTCCACTGCTTTACCAGCTTCGTAAGTTTCAAGAGATTCACCACAGCAGATGATTGGAAGAAGACCGTTGCGGAAGATAGCATGAGCTTTCTTGTTGATATCTTCGTCTGTTTCATGGAAATAGTCACGACGTTCAGAGTGACCAATTACAACATAATCAAGACCCATTTCAGAAAGAACTTTGGGACTATTTTCACCAGTAAATGCACCAGCGTCTTCAAAATAAGTATTTTGTGCAGCAACTTTAAGATTTGAACCTTTTGCTGCAGCAAGAACTGTCGTCAAATCAAGCGCAGGAGCTGCGATACCTGCTTCAACAAGATCAGATGAAGGAAGTTTACTTGCAACTGCTTCTACAAAAGCTTTAGCTTCTTCTGGATTTTTGTTCATTTTCCAGTTACCAGCAATAAATGGTTTACGTGACATTTCACATACCTCTTCTTTTTATTTACATCTGATATTTTTACCATAATTTAATAGAAATAAAGACTGAGTCAGAATGAAATCATAAAAGAAAGCCCCGCAACAGCGGAGCTCATTTGTCTGACTTTAATTGTTCATCTGGGAACTTAATTGAATTAAGCTTCGATTTCTGTAACCATACCTGAACCTAGCAGTACGTCCACCTTCACGGATAGAGAATGTAGTTCCCTTTGTTCTACGGCAATTGGGTGGATCAATTCAACGTCGATTGTTACGTTATCACCAGGCATTACCATTTCAGTACCTGCAGGAAGTTCGATTGAACCTGTAACGTCTGTAGTACGGAGTAGAATTGAGGACGGTAGTTGTTGAAGAATGGGATATGACGTCCACCTTCTTCTTTAGTAAGGATGTAAACTTCACCTTTGAATTTAGTGTGTGGATGAATTGAACCTGGTTTAGCAAGAACTTGTCACGTTCGATTTCGTCACGTTGGATACCACGAAGAAGACCCTACGTTATCTCCAGCAAGACCTTCGTCCAATTGTTTACGGAACATTTCAACACCAGTAACAACTGCTTTTTGGATTTCGTCACGGATACCAACGATTTCAACTTCGTCGTTGACTTTAACAGTACCACGGTCGATACGTCCTGAAGCAACAGTACCACGTCCAGTAATTGAGAATACATCTTCGACTGGAAGAAGCAATGGTTTGTCAGTGTCACGTTCTGGTTCTGGAATGTATTCATCAACAGTATCCATCAATTCCATGATGATGTCTTCATATTTTTCATCACCTTCAAGAGCTTTAAGAGCTGAACCTTGGATAACTGGGATTTCATCACCTGGAAATCGTATTCTGAAAGAAGGTCACGGATTTCCATTTCAACCAATTCAAGCAATTCTTCATCGTCAACCAAGTCAACTTTGTTCATGAAGACGATAAGGTATTTAACACCTACTTGGCGTGAAAGAAGGATGTGTTCACGAGTTTGAGGCATTGGTCCGTCAGTTGAAGCTACTACAAGGATAGCTCCGTCCATTTGAGCAGCACCAGTGATCATGTTTTTAACGTAGTCCGCGTGTCCTGGAGCGTCGATGTGAGCGTAGTGACGTTTAGCAGTTTCGTACTCAACGTGTGCAGTGTTGATAGTGATTCCGCGTTCGCGTTCTTCTGGAGCAGCATCAATAGATGAATAATCTTTTGGTTGGTTAACTGAACTTGGAAGACGACGTGCAAGTACAGTCGTGATAGCTGCAGTTAGGGTAGTTTTACCATGGTCAACGTGTCCGATTGTACCGATGTTAACGTGTGGTTTTACTACGATCGTATTTTTCTTTTTGCCATTTGAGTAAAAGCCTCAATAAAATATTTTTATAGATAGACAGTAGGCAATACAGTCTAACTTTCCTTACTATTTTATCAAATTTTCTTCAAATTGCAAGCATTTTACACCTTTTTATCAATTTATTCTTTTGTCCAACTTGTAGTATGGTTGATTTCGGTATAAAGCTCCAATGCTTGATGCATAAATCCACTCCTTACCTTCCAACTGTGCAAAATTTTCAGCTGTTCCTGTTAGGATAACGCCTGAGAATTCTAATTTTTCTAGGTCTTCTTTCTTAGACAAGTCTAGCTTACCAAATTTTTTCAAGTAGGTTTTTAATGTCATCTGACGGAGTTACATTATTAGTACTCTTTTTCCAAATCCACTTTTAATATATTTCTTCAGATTAGCCAGAATCCATCTACATCTTTCATTTGGGCAAGTCTGTTACTCAGTCTCTCTCCTTCTTTGAGGTTTTTAATAGCTTCTTCTGCTTCCTTTTTGTGAACATATTCTTTTTGCGTTAGATAATCTGGACTCGTACCATATAGATTGCTTGGTTGCCACCAGCTTGGATCGCTTGTTGAATTTGTACCAATCCAATACCAATTGGTCTTGAGGTTCTTAGGGATCATTACTCGAATTTCTTTTTAAAACTATATGGTTTATCAAAAGTCAGAGCCACTTCTACCAATTGATTTTTGCATATCTTTTACGTAAGGAAGCTCTTTAGTTGGTTCATGGACAGATTCTCCTTTCTCCTCTTTCACATTTTTATTGTAGAATTGTGGCACTTTTTGGTTATTTTCTATTTGAATAGTTGCCCCAGATTCTGTATATCTGTCAGAATTTGCATGAAAAAGGGATTCCTCGATTGATATTAAAAATTCCAAAATCTGTCTTGTATTCACCATAGTCTGTGGAATCCCATAAATATCTTTTAGCTTGTCTACCTTTAATACCACCGTGAAACATATCTCCACCATTAGCAGACCAGGTATACGTTTCAATATTAGGAAAAGGCGACGCTTTTCAACTAGCTGTACCTCATTGACCACCTTCCAAAGCTTGGTCGCTGATGAGTTTTTCCTGTAATCATACGAGACAGCAATATATATTCCAAAAATACTACCACTACTGTTGTTGACCAGAGGATAATCCGCTTGGTATTTCGCTTTTTGTTTTCTTTGCAACGATTTCAAATGTTTCCATGATGATATCCTTTCTTTTTCCCAAAATCTGTCGAAAGTTTCTTTCGACTGCGCAAGACTGAACTTTGACTTTGCTCTTAGAATAATGGAGTACTTCTGCTATTTCGCCTGTTGAGAATCCTTGAAAATAATAAAGATCCAACATGATTTTTATCCTGTGGGCAACTTTTCTACTCCTCCATGAGAAAGTCATAATCTGCTCCTTCAACAATCAATTGATTTTCCTTTGTAAAAAAATCTCGTCGCAGGATTTCCATATAATGCTTATCGCGCCGGTATTTGTCAATATAGCGGCGAATAGACACACGATACATCAAGCTCGCATTTTTGAGCAGGGATGACAAAATCAGACTCTAGCATTTTGATAAAAACATCCTGAACAACATCTTCTGCTTGCTCTTTTGGAACGCCTGAACCTTGCAGATAATAGACGATTTCTTTTTGCAAGGGTAATCAAGACTTTTTCATAATCATCTAGTTTGATATCCTCATCCCCCTTCCTTCACTAGTATAACGAATTGGAAGCGTTTTTGGGTTACAAAGATATATATCGGAAATAATCCGATTTTATTCTTTATCAGCCTGAGTTTCTCAGTCCTGTCGCAATTCCATTGATTGTGACGTGAATCAACCTTTCTTCGTCAGGAGATAACTCTCCACGGCGTTGGCGTTTGATGAGTTCTAGCTGAATATAATTCAAAATATTAAAATAACGCATGCGGTAGTCTAAACTGTCTCGCAAGTAGGGATTTTCCTCTAACAGGTCATCATAATCTTCAATAGCAAGAATAACATTCTTGGTTAATTGCCACTCATCCAAAATTGTATAATAAATTTCTTGTACTTCTTTATCTTCACACAATTGAGCATATTCAAAGGCGATATTCATATTCGACTTTGATAACACCATGTCTACATTGGACAAAAGCGATTGGAAGAAAGGCCAGTTTTTATACATCTTTCTCAAGAAAGCTAGATTTTCTTCTGGATTTTCATCAATAAATTCTTTAAAGCTGGATCCAACACCATACCAACCAGGAACATCACCCGACTTTTGCGACCATGAAAAGACCCACGGAATGGCACGCAAGCCACCGATTTCGGTAATTGTTTTACGCGCAGCCGGTCGCGAACCAATATTAAAGCTGGAAATAGCTTTGATCGGACTTGATTCAAAGAAATAATCATAAAAATGCTCATTGCCAAAAACCAAATCACGATAAATTTGGTAGCTTCGTTCTACTACCTGATCCATAATATGCTCATAGCGGTTAGATGTGCTAGTATCGCTCTTTTTCTTGGTAATCATACGGTTAATCGTTGCCGACACCAGCATTTCTAAATTGTAGTACGCAGCGTCTTTATTTCCGTATTTATTGCCAATAACTTCTCCTTGCTCTGTCAGGCGAATTCGGTCATTGATACTGCGGAGAGGCTGAGAGGTAATGGCTTCATAAGTAGGTCCGCCACCACGACCAACCGTTCCACCACGACCGTGGAAAAAGGTGATTTTTACACCAAATTCATCTCCAATAGCTGTCAGTTGCTGTTGCGCTTTATAGAGAGTCCAGCAGGATGATAAGTAACCACCGTCTTTATTGCTGTCTGAATAGCCCAGCGCAGTTTCTTGATAGTTGTTATTAGAGGCAATCCATTTCTGAGCGATTGGAAGAGATAGTATTTCTTCATCGTGTCGCGGAGATTATCCAAGTCTTCAATGGTTTCCAAAGAGCGGCTACAATCTGTACGCGCGCAAATTCTTTGTCAATGAGACCAACTTCGCTTGTGCATAACAGCCAACTCTAAAGATCGGACACGCTCGTAGCATGAGAAATAATGGTTTGTGTAATGACCGCATCTCTAGCTTGTCTTTCAACTCACGCGCCGTTTGAAAATCTCTAATTCTTTTTGCAAAAGGGCAGATTTTTAGCATGTGTAGCAGAAAGAATCCGCGGATCATAGAGAAGTTCATTTAGCAGAACGTGACATTTTTCGTCTTCAGAAAGCTCGCTATAATGCTCCACAATTCCTGCGCTCGCTAATAACTCCGCAACGCAGACTTCATGAACACTGGAATCTTGACGCATATCAATGGAAGCAAGGTAAAAACCGAATACTTCTACTGCTTGAAGCAACTCAGTAAACTCACCAGAAATCATTGCTTCGCCTTTATTTTCAAGAAGAGACTGCTTGATAGCTAGTAAATCATGTTTAAATTCTTCAATTTTGTGGTAATGTGGCTCGGTTTTTATCTGATCAATAAAGTAAGTCTTTGTATTTTTTAGTTTTGTTTGAATATAGTAGAAGGCTCGACGATACAATTCTTTTTCGCGGTAAATAGAATTATCTTCTGACAGATAAGCCATTTCCTGCACCGCTTCACTTACTTTTACGATACCTGTTGACAAAGAAAATTCACGGTACAAATTAGCAACTTTCGTATCGTAATAGTTCATAATCACTTCACATTGTGTCAAAGCGGATTTTTCAATGTTTCAGCTGTAACATAAGGATTTCCATCTCGGTCACCACCAATCCACATTCCCATCGTAATAGGGGTAGAATTTTTCAGGTCAATCCCGTGCTGTTTGGCTAAGCGCTTGTATTCTTCTGTTAAATTAGTCACCGCCTGCAAGAAAGAGCTATTGTAGTATTCCATCACATTGGTGATTTCATTGGTCACTTTTAATTTCTTCTCACGAATCATATCTGTCCGCATGATAATTTCAATATATCGACGAAGATTATTGTGCCATTTTTGCTCATTGAGCAAGCCATTCGCACATCGCTGTATTTACGCAATAAGACATGAATATGATTGGTCAAATCCAACATAGTCGTTCGTTGCACTTGAGTTGGGTGAGCTGTTAAAACAGGAACCACATTCAAATGCTCCAAAATTTCAGCAGCGTTTTCCTTTTCAGAAACCAAATCAATCGTTGTGGATAATTTCCCAAGATAATCTTGCCCCACATTATTTTGATAGTTAATCTCAAAAGCCAAATCACATCTTCTGAAATATTGATTAAAAGAGGCAGAGATTGAAAAATAACGAGAAATATAGGACATTTCCTTGTTCGATAGACTTTGAACAATCTCATTTAACCCTTCATAATTTCCAGCTGCTGCTAATTCTTTTTAAAAGCAATGATTTTTCAAAGGTTTCAGGACTCAGCATATTTTTTGTAACTTCTTCTAATAAGTCCGTCAGAATCGTAACTTCTTCTTTGATAACTTCTTTATTGTTGTAATTTTCTAATTTTTGAAGTGACATAATCTACACCTTTTCAATAAGCTTTTTGCTCAATCTAACGTTAGCGAATAATTCTTAAACTCGTGATTGCTTTCTTCGATTTCTCTATACAAACTTTCTCGTTTTTCATTGGCATCAATGTTTTAAAACAAAAAGCAATCGCTACGGATAATACTAACAAACTATTTCCACCTTTGTGATAAGAATGGGAAGGTGACACCCGTCGAAGGAATCAAACCGGAAATTCCTCCAATATTGACAAACGTTTGTGTCAGTAACATTCCACCAACACCAAGAGCCATCATAGAATTAAATGGATCTTTCGCTCAATTCCCACAGGATAATCCGCAAAATAAGGAAAAACAAGAGGCTAAAATCAAGCTGGCACCGATAAATCCAAATTCTTCAATAACAATGGAAAAAGACAAAAGTCTGTCTGTGCTTCTGGTAAATAACCACGTTTTTCGATAGAATTTCCTAATCCTAAGCCAAACCAACCGCCATTGCTCATGGCATAATAGAATTAGCTAGCTGGTGACCTGCGCCTGATAAATCTTTAAAAGGATTAAAAAAGGCACTAAAGTCGTTTTGCTACATAGCCAAACACAGGAACCAGGTAACTTTTTCCACACGCAATCAACCAGATGCCTGCTAAAAACCGCTGTGGAAAGAGTGACCAATATCCCAAGAAGAGTTGAAAACCAGCGATAACCGATCCACTAACCGTTACCATGATTAAGGTCGTCAGCAAAAGAATGGTCGCATTTCCCCAAGTCAGGTAGTGCTACGATTCCAATTAACACACGACTAGGATTCGCCAGTCGTTCGGTGCGCGTGGAATCAGTTGATTTCGTGTTAAAGCCTGATGAGTCATACGTTGCGATTTCATCTTGCTGATGAGAAAAACCGCTGTGCTAAAAAACCAAATCAGAATAATTTTTAAATACTCAGCCGGCTGGAGACTAATCGGACCAAATCAGTAACCAACCATGTGCACCATTGATTCGGGCACCAAGGAAGCGAGATAAAAATTAAAAGTAAGATTTCCACAAAAATAACAATGACAATCAGTCGATTGTCTTTTAAGAAATCTAACTTTATTTTGTAAATTAAAGCAATGGCAAGTAAGCTGATTGCAGAAAAATTCCTTGATTTAAAACAGATCTGAGCGAATTTGCTCTACCTGTACTAAAGTGGCACTTGACGTTGAATAAACAACTATCAATCCCAAAATAGATAAAACCAAATAAGGAATCAAAATGGAATAATTCAGCAGGTGGAGTTTATCAATTTTTCATAGTTCACCTAATATTATTAAATTTTTCACCGAACATTATACCACTTTTTCAAAGGGTAAAAGTATTTGACGAACGGTATTTTTTTAAATCCTTGCAGTATCTAGGCTAAACTTTAACTAAAAAAGAACAATAAGCTGAGTCTATGAATAGGATTTATAAGCATTCTTCTCATTATGTCCAATAAACCGCTTTCTTTAATATTTCAATTTGATGACAAATACTTATTTTCTACTAGTTTATTTTGCTTTTTATCTGACTTTACGTTAGAATGAAGTTATATGAGAAAGAGGATTAAACCGCTTGTTGTCTTTGTTTTCTTTGTTAGCTTCATTGTGATTATTTTAGGAGCGAAGCATTATTCAGAAAACAAAGGAAACTAAACAGCAAAAGGACGCTATTACACAAACATCAGCTACTTCTCAGTCAACTGATACTTCAGATTCCGATGAAGCAGACAAAAGCCTATAAACCAATCATTGACTTGTCCGGCTGGCAATGTGCCAAGTGATATTAACTATGACGTACTAGCAAAAAATGTTTCTGGCGCCATTATACGCGTGCATAGCGGAGCACAAGCAAAAAGAAAATGCAGCTACACGCCCTAAACGGGATTGATAAATCCTATCAACGCCACATAGAAGAATTTTCAAAAAGCGAAAATATTCCTATCGCTGTCTCATGCTTATGTGGCTGGTAGCAACAAGAAAGAAATGCAAAAAGCTGCCGAAAGTTTTTATAAAGCCGCTTCAAAATACAAACCTACCTACTACTGGCTAGATGTTGAAGAAAAACTATGGATGACATGAATGCTGGTGTCGAGCTTTTTCGCGCTAAGTTAGCATCATTAGGGTGCTAAGAAACATCGGGATTTATGTCGGAACCTATTTCCTTGAAGAACACAGTATCTCAACTAAGAAATTCACAGCTATTTGGATTCCAACTTGCAGCCCATAATGATGGTTATTACAACGCTGCCCCTAAGACAGACTTAAAATACGATTTACATCAATACATCCACAAGGCTCAATTAGTGGTTTTTGCACATGATGTTGATCTCAATCAGGTATCTCCTTTAAAAAATCAGAGAAAACATTTTAAAAATTATTTGGTAATGGAAAATAATAACTCTGTAATAGTTTGAATCGAAAACTTTGCAGAGTTTTTTTCTTTTCTTCTCGTCAATTATCACTACTTTCTTGTTTTCTAAATATGTTATAATGACTAACAAAGAAAAGTTTAGGGAGTAATGAATGATTTCTTGGTTAATCAAATTTTTAAAGAATTATCATCGCGCTAGGATTTATTCTTCCAGGGGTATCTGGTGGAGTTTTGAGCCCTATTTTGGGATTTACGAGCGGATGATTTATTTTTAGCGCATATAAAGAGAATTTTCGTGAAAACATACTCTATTTTTACCCGTTGGCATTGGAATGGTTTTAGGAGTGCATTATTTTCCTACCAGTTGAATATCTCTGAGAGCATTATAAAATCATTGTTTTATGGGGATTTGCAGGAGCGATTATCGGTACGATTCCAAGTTTACTAAAGGAATCTACCAGAGAATCTGATCGCGACCGAACAGATGTTATTTGGTTCGTAGCCACTTTTTTCATCTCTGGGATTTGCCTTTATTTCCTCAATAGTTTAGTCGGAACATTACGCAGCAAATTTCTTGACTTTTATTTTTAGCTGGTGCCCTTATCGCACTAGGGAATTCTCGTTCAGGATTAAGTCCTTCAAATTTGCTCTTGATTTTGGGTCTGTATTCCCCGATGCTAATTGGTTTTAAATCTTTAGATATTTTGGGAACCTTTTTACCAATCGGAATTGGCTGTCTCCTCGCACTAGTGATTTTTTCCAAGTCTATGCACTATGCTTTGGAAAATTATCATTCTCAAAGTATATCATTTTATCATTGGTATTGTCTTGTCTAGCACTGTTCTCATCTTGGTACCAAACCCTGGAAATAGCGAAAGTATTCATTATGCTAATACGCCTCATCATCACCTTTGTTACTGCTGCGTTCTTCTTTGGATTAGGAACTTGGCTCGGCGCTTGGATGAGCCAATTGGAGGAAAAAGTATAAATAATGGCTACAAAAATTAAGAAAAACCTTAGTAGAACAAATTTTGACAAAAAGCAAAAATTCCTCACAAAGGCCTCCAAATCAATGCTTTAGAAGGACAATTACCTGGAAGGAATAGAGCGCTCACAGATTTACAAAACATTGGCTCTAACAGGCGATAAAACAGGGACAATTATTGGGATTTTGCCCATAACAGAACATCTAGCTGAAAAAAAGCTGGCCAAAATATCTGGTAACAAAAAAGTAAGCATGATTCCGCAAAAAGATTTAGAAAAAGACGACTGGCTACATTCACGGAGCAAATAATCCTGTCGGCATTCGTCAAAAACACCACTTTCCTATTTACATTGACAATTCGGCTTTAACAGACGAGACTATTATCGTATCGGCTGGAGAATTAGGGCACAGTATTGAAATTAACGCAGAGGATTTAGCTCATTTTGTCAGAGGGACCTTTTTGCAGATTTAAAAGAGGATTCAAAATAGAGAAAGGAAACTGATGAAACTCTACTTCGTTCGACACGGAAAAACTCAATGGAATTTAGAAGGACGCTTTCAAGGAGCCAATGGTGATTCACCGCTGCTTGAGACTTCTATTGAAGAATTGCACTTGCTTGGAAAACACATGGCTCACATTAAATTTGACAAAATTTTTTCAAGTGATTTACCACACGCAATGGCAACTGCACAGATTATCAATAGTGAAAATCATTTTTCACAAGTCGTTGAGCCACATGCCGAGCTACGTGAATGGCAACTAGGCTCCCTAGAAGGACAAAAAGTTTCTACGATTACGGCTATCTATCCTCACCAAATGGAAGCTTTCCGTCACAATCTAGCGAAATTTAACAACTCTATTTTTGGTGCGGAATCAGTCTACAATACTACACGACAGTACAATAGACTTTCATTAATCACAAAAGGACAATCTTATGAAAATCTTCTTTTTGTTGGTCATGTGAGCGAATTTAACTGCTTCTTTACGTTTGTTACTAGGTTATGACTTTGCTCAACTTCGCCAGCAGGGTGGTCTTACAAATGGAAGTGTCACCATTCTTGAAACGCAAGATTTTGAGCATTTTACACTTCTTGATTGGAACAATGTTGATCACTTAAAACAATTGAAACGCGTGAGCGTATAAAATCACGGTTTTTCTTTATTTATAGATGAATTTCTGCCTTATTTATGATAGAATGAGGGAAGGTAAACTTTAGGAGGAAAGAATATGACTACTGAACATATTGAAGAATTAAATGACCAGCAACTGATTCGTCGTGAAAAATGACCGCTTTAGCAGAACAAGGCATTGACCCTTTTTGGTAAACGTTTTGAACGTACTGCAGATTCTGCCCAATTAAAAGAAAAATATAGTGATAAAAACAAAAGAAGAACTACATGGATTAGCGAAACTGCTACCATTGCAGGACGACTTATGACCAAGCAGGGGAAAGGCAAAGTTGGTTTTGCTCATATCCAAGACCGTGAAGGTCAAATCCAAAATCTATGTCAGAAAAGATACTGTTGGTGAAGAAAATTATCAAATTTTTAAAAAGCGGATATTGGCGACTTCCTTGGTATCGAAGGTGAGGTTATGCGCACAGATATGGGAGAGCTGTCAATCAAAAGCAACTCACATCACACATCTCTAAAGCACTTCGTCCATTACCAGAAAAATTCATGGACTAACAGACGTTGAAACGATTTATCGTAAGCGTTATTTGGATTTAATTTCCAATCGGGAAAGCTTTGAACGCTTCGTAACTCGCAGTCGTATCGTTTCAGAAATCCGCCGTTATCTTGATAACCAAGGATTCCTTGAAGTTGAAACACCGTTTTACATAATGAAGCTGGTGGTGCTGCTGCTCGTCCGTTTATTACTCATCACAATGCACAAAATATTGACATGGTACTTCGTATCGCAACCGAATTGCACTTAAAACGCCTGATCGTCGGTGGTATGGAGCGTGTTTATGAAATGGGTCGCATTTTCCGTAATGAAGGAATGGATGCCACTCACAATCCTGAATTTACTACAATTGAAGCTTTATCAGGCTTATGCAGACTTTGAAGATATCATGGACTTGACAGAAGGGATTATCCAAAGGGTGCAGCTCAAAAGCCGTTACAGATGCTGAAAAGCGTCCCTTTATCAAGGTACTGAAATCTTTATCGGTCGCAAATTTGCACGCAAGCATATGCTAGAAGCCATTAAAGAGCAGACGGGCATTGATTTCTGGAAAGAAATGACTCTCGAAGAAGCGACTGCACTGGCTAAAGAACATCATGTAACGGTTGAAAAACACTTTACGGTTGGTCATATTATCAATGCTTTCTTTGAAGACTTTGTTGAAGATACCTTAATTCAGCCTACATTTATCTATGGTCATCCAGTAGAAGTGTCTCCGCTAGCTAAGAAAAATGCAGATGACTCACGCTTTACAGACCGCTTTGAGCTCTTTATCGTTGGACGCGAATTTGCCAACGCCTTTACAGAGTTGAACGACCCAATTGACCAATTATCGCGTTTTTGAAGCGCAAGCCAAAGCTAAGGAACTCGGAGATGACGAAGCAACTGGCATTGACTACGATTACGTAGAAGCTCTTGAATACGGCATGCCACCAACTGGAGGTCTCGGAATTGGAATTGACCGCTTGATTATGCTGTTGACAGATGTCACTTCTATCCGTGATGTATTACTGTTCCCTACGATGAAATAAATCAACAAAAACGAGCGGCTGTCTTCAAGCTACTCGCTATCAATAATAAGGCTCTATAATTTCTATAGTGGGTAACTCCATTTGGATATTATAGAGCTTTCTTTTTATTTATATAGATTTATAAACGCTACAGTATAAAAACTCAACTTATACTTAACAAAATCAAAGATTGACGTATAATAGATATATGACACAAGCAACATTTACTACCAATGACAAAAACATTCTCACAAAAGCTCTCAAAGATAAGAAAAAAATCTACGCTTTCATAAACGAATTCAATGTGTGCTATTTCGGATGAGACGGTTTAGTTATCGTAAAATCGCTGAGTTGACAGGTCTTTCTCCTCAAAACAGCTTCCAATCAAGTTCGGCGTTACCAAGAACAAGGACTAGCTGGACTCTTAACAGACAAGCGTGGTGGGAGCTTCCGTTATTACATGACTCATGATGAAGAGATTCATTTTCTTGCAGAGCAGTTCAAGAAAGGCTAGCCAAGGTGACCTGTTAACAATTGCCTCTCTTCATGAAGCCTATCAATCCAAAATCGGTAAGAAATCGACTAGAGAGGGATTTTTACGCCCTTCTCAAGCGACATGGTTGGCGAAAAAGTTATCCCAAGACCAGAACATCTACAAAAAAGCAGACGCTCAAGTAATTGTGACGTCTAAAAATAAAAATCCTTGCGCGAGAGCACATGCAAACGATTGCCTAATAAAAGAGTTCGACTACTCTACCAAGATGAGGCAGGATTTGGACGAATCAGTAAACCAAGTGCCTGCTGGGCTCCTAGAGGAATGAGACCTACTGTTCCTTGTCACCATGTTCGTGAATTTCGCTATTGTTACGGAGCTGTTGATGCCCACACAGGAGATGCTTTTTTTATCATTGCAGGAGCTTGTAACACTGCTTGGATGAACGAATTTTTACAGCAATTATCCGCCTATTATTCGGATGATTATCTGATTTTGATCATGGATAATGCCACCTGGCACAAGTCTCAGGCTTTGGAGTTGCCAGAAAAATATCACGTGTACATTTATTCCTCCCCACACTCCAGAAATGAATCCCATTGAGCAAGTTTGGGCAGAGGTACGAAAGCGTGGATTCAAAAACAAGGCCTTCAAATCTTTAGAAGAAGTCATTTTGAAGTTAGAAACAGTGATTCAAAATTTGGAAACAGAATGCCTGAGGAGGATTGTTCTCAGAAAATGGATTTACCCATAATAGATTTTTGTTGAGTATTAAAACAGTGTTTTGAGCAGCATGCGGCTAGCTTCTAGTTTGCTCTTTTTGAGTTTTCATTGAGTATAAAAAGAAAACTTCAGACCAATCACAAAAGGTGAATATCTGAAGTTTTCTTTTATTTATAGTTATCACCATAAAGGTTAATAGTAAAACAATAAGGCCAAACTCACTAATAATGTGAGCACCTTGACCAAGGTGTTGCTCTGCCAGTAGCTTGGTTTACCAATATTACTAGTGGCATCCATGGAAAATAGTTGATTTTGACGAGGTTGTATAGTTACCAATACAATCAAAGCAAGAGATGGATAATAGCTAAAACAATTAGTATTTCAATCATAGACCTACCTCAAAATTCCCAGCAAAGTAAAGATCAAACCAATCAGAATCATCAAGCCCAGTAAAGTGAAAAAGTCTTACTAATCTTTTCCCCTCGGGTTTCTTTTTCCTTCTTGATGGGTTTTTGTTTCAACTCTTCCATGCGACCTTCAACGTCTTTGTAAAATAAATCTTCGTCTGACATGTTAGCCTCCTAAAACAGTTTGCATGGTTTCCTGATATCGCACCAAGTCAACATAGTTGGCATGGTGGCCTTGCTTTCCAAGTGCCTGACGCATTTGATCAACATCTGAAAGAGCCAATTTAATGGTCTCAACCAAAGCAGCAACTTCACTACTTTCAAATAAATGATCTGGAGCAATATAGAGTCTATTGTGCACCGTCTGATTAAATCCAAGAATCAAGAGATTGTGCTCAAAGGCCTGACGCACTGCCTGCAACAACTCATTGCTGTGGTTTATATCCAAGTAAATATCCGACAATTGATAGAGCTCCTGAATCTTCTGCGGACTAGCATTCTGGTAAAGAACCACATTAGGATAGCGAAGCATGTCTAAGAGCTTAGAAGACATTTCTGTCACCGCTGCGATACGGAAGGTAACATCAGGCAAGGCTTCTACGATTGCTTCTACTTGCTCAATTTGATCGGAATTGGTCAAGATTAAGGCATCTCGTCTTAGGAAATTATCTCGTTTAAACTGATAATGGTAACCCAAGTGCACAAACTGATCATGGTATTTCTCGTCAGTCAACTCTAAAGCGCGCTCATAAGTCGCCTTGTTGGGAATGATGATCTTCTTAGTACGCACATCATCATTTTCCAAAATCAACTGCATATTGCCTGGAATGCCATCATAGAGAGGTTCTTGCCAAACCAAAACATCTGAGCCAGACTTATCTGGATGATGGAAGGAAACCAAGAAAGCAGTCGCTAGAGTATTAAAGATAAGCTGACTGGTATCTATTTCCAAATCTTGCAAAAAGAAGGTGATAAATTCAACCTTATTTGCAAAGTAACGCATGGACTGATCAGGCAAAGTCAATAAGATATCACCCGTCACATGGTTTTCAAGTAAAACTTCCTGACCATTGACATCTTGGTGAACCGTCATAATCGGCTCACTATCAGCACTATAGGTCGTTGTAGCAAAGCAAGCACCAAAGCGATTGTAATGGTCAATCTGGCGTACTCTTCCTTCCAAGTCTTTCCAATCTACCTGTTTAACCAAGCGAGCCTGCATTCCATCAGCATAATGAATAACGGCTCTCTCCTGTGTCATATCTTCAATGCGAGCAGACTGATTATTTCCTGAAATTTCCCAAAAAGCTGGAACAGGAACTTGGTTAAAATAAGAGGTTTTCCATCCTCGTAACCTAAATAATAGGTAAAAGGAGATACCAGACCATCAGGCAGAAAACCATCTGCATCGATAACCACTCCAAGTTGAGAAAGACCAGTAGCTACCAGACTTTCATGTAAATCTCGACTTTCCTGACTATAACGATCATAAAGTTCAATCATGGAGCACCTCCTCTACTGTTTTTCTCCCACTTTTCTAAAATTTCTCTGGTTAGAAGCCTTCTGCAATTTGATAAGAATGGGCACGCATGGATTCAAACGATTTTTCTTGATACAATTGACAAATCTTAGTTGCATAAGCCTGCTTAATTTGATCTTCCACATGGTCAGATGAACTTGGGAATCAAATAACCATTTTGCCCATCTTCTATAAAGGTCTGATTGCCATAAGGCACATCAAAACCGATTAGTGGTAGACCTGAACCAATAGCTTCCATCAAGGTCAAACCAAATCCTTCACTGGTAGAAGCCGTCAAGTAGACCTCATACTGACTATAAATCTGCGAAAGTTCCGCATGTCCCTTGAGTTGGATATAGTCCTCCGCCTGATGAGTTGTAATAATGTCTCTAAGCAGAGAATCTTCTCCACCGCTGCCATAGATATCAAAGGTTAATTCAGGAATTTCCTTACGAGCTTCAATGACCGCCTTGACCAACCAATCAATGTGTTTTTCTTTGGCAAGACGTGAAGCCGTAATCAATGAAAATGGCTTACGTCCCTGACTTGACTCAGTTAATGCATCAATACTTCCTACAGGAATAGTAACAATCTTTGGACGATGCTGAGTATATTTGGCAAATTGCTCTTGCAAAACTTCATTCTGTCTGTCAGTTGATACGATAAAGAAATCAACCTTATCCGCATTAGTAAACTGATAGTCGTAATAGTTGTTCCAAAGGATATAGTCCTCGTTTGTAGCATTTTCACTATAATGCTCCGCGTGAACAACTACCGCTAAATGCGCCACTTGCGCTTCCTCAAAAACAACCTGTCCAATGCCTGTCTCCCTATCAAGAATGACCAAATCAGACTTGTTCAAATTCAAAGATTTCATAAAAGGCACGCATAAAAGCTTGCTTCCCATAGAAAATCTTATCCTTGAAACGATAAACTTCTTCCTTCCCTTGATTCATCAAGATATCATAGGCTGGAGTCCCGTCTTCATTATAGAAAGTTCTTTGGTATAGGACTGCAACATTATCCTTGGGAGCAAAATACTCGCTACCATAACGCGTATAAGAAAAGTAATCCTTGCGAATCAGTTTTCCTTTAAAAACATACTCTGCATGTTGAACCAAGTCCTTGTCCTCATCCACCAAATAACAGGTTACAAACTTATCTTGGTCAGAAAAGAAGACACGCAATACCTTACCATTTTTTTCTCTGTGACTTTCTTCACCACCGAAATAAGCCAGAACATCATCCACTGTCACGCTAGTCGGTGCAATCTTTATGTCTGTAAAATGATTATAAAGCCAGATTACTTGATCATCATCAAAACCAATATTGGCTGTTAAGTGCTGAATATTATCGGCTAAAATCATATCTGTAAAGATAAACTTAGAGGACAGATTTAATTTCCGAAAAATACCAGCACGGTAGGCTTGGGCGTATTCAACACCGCTACTAGCCCATCCAATTCCTAAATTTATATTGTAAATTGTCATATATTCCCTCTTTGTTATGGAAAATAAGCCATAATTTCCCCATCAGGTGAAATATCTACTCGACTCAATAATAGATTTCGAACCATATCCTTCTTGACTTGCCTTTTCATTTCTTCGAATCCATGATAGGCTTCTTGGTAATACTCGACAATAGGATTCTTTTGAGCAGCTGACTGCCCACCAATCGCTAGACTCAATTGTTGAAGGTAGTCTACCTGCTCTACCCAGTTATCATCTATTGCTTTTAGCAAGGCTAAACGCTGAAAATCTGAAAAGAAGTCATGAGTTTCCAGAAGCGTTCGTTTCTCTTGTAGACTCTTTTGAACAGTTGTCTCCAGAACTAGCTTGATTGCATTCGTATCCGTCATATCTAACTCTTGCGGAACTGCATGGTAAAGAAAACTGATATTTTTAACGATAAAATGATACAGCTCTTCTCTACTTTCAAAGGGTTCTTCTGCCAAGCTTTTTCTTACGAACTCATCCAGAACATCTACAACAAAACCATCAAGATCCTCGGTTCCATCAATCAAACGATTTCTTTGACTATAGACCATCTCTCTTTGGATATTCATACTCTCAGCATACTCTAAGGTTTGCCTTCTTGATGATCTAGCAGTGCTATCGCTTGCCTTCTGAGCTTTTTCTACTAATTTTCGATAGCGTCTTCCTTCTAAAAGTTCTGGGCTTATCTGTTTATTTACGGTATAGTCCTTATACATCTTATGGACCCAAGAAGGTCCATACTTCTTGATCACATCATCTTCCAGTGAGACAAAAAAATTTCGACAAGCCAGGATCTCCCTGTCGACCAGAACGTCCTCTAATCTGTAAGTCAATACGTTTACTATCCATCCGTTCTGTACCAATGACAACTAGACCACCCAGCTCAGCAACCTCTGGACCAAGCTTTAATATCAGTCCCACGGCCAGCCATAGAAGTCGCAACTGTCACGGCTCCCCATACGACCTGACTCTGCAATCATCTGAGCTCACGCGCTGCATTATGGGCATTTAAAAACGTTATGAGCAATTCCTTCACGTAATAATAGAGAGGAGTAGAGTTCCGACATTTCTACGGATCCAACAAAAATCAATAAAGGATTACCCTTTTTCATGATAATATTTAATCTCAGCAAGCGATGCATACACTTTCTCAGGTAGGGTAACATAGAGATTGTCTGGATAATCAATTCGCTGATTCGGACGATTTGTAGAATTCGAATGACTGACATCCCATAAGTTTCTAAAAACTCTTTCTCTGCAACTTTTCCTGTCCCAGTCATCCCAGAGATTTTTAAACTTCTTAAATAAGCTTTGGTAGGTAATGGAGGCCATCGCCCGTGTTTCTTCAGACAAGGGAACATGCTCTTTTGCCTCAATAGCTGGTGTAAACCACCTTGTAATTTGGTCATTTCTAATAAACGACCTGTACTTTGATCTCAGCAATACAAGTTCTTCCTCTTTCTCACCCTTACGGATAATATAGTCTTTATCCCTTTTAAACAAAGTATGAGCTCGTAGAGCAAAGGTCAAGTGTCTTGCTAGTACGCCATGTTCTTCAGAATAGAGGTTATCAATTCCAAGGAAGTTTTTCCGCAGTTCTGGCCCCCATAGTAGTGAGCCAGACTTCTTTTTTCTCTTCTTTAAAGATATAGTCTTGACCCTCGACTAGAGTTGTCATCAAGGTATCAATAATTCCATAAAAATTGGATTGAACCCTAGGCGAACCTGAAATGACCAAGGGAGTTTGAGCACTATCCAGCAAGACTGAATCTACCTCATCTACGATAACAAAGTTAAATTCTGGGCATGTACTTTTTATCTTCACTAGAAGCTAGATTATCAATCAAGTAGTCAAAACCAAGACCACTGTTTGTCGTATAAACAATATCCGCACTATAAATTTCCCGCTTATCTTCAGGCGTTAACTCTTCATCATCGTCTTCAGAAAAGGGAATGCGAATGGTCAAACCTAAGAACTCATAGACTTGACCCATTTCCTCTGCATCACGCTTGGCAAGGTAGTCGTTGGTCGTCACCAGCATACACCTTTTCCCCTGATAAGGCATTGAGATAGACTGGCATCGTAGCGGTCAAGGTTTTACCTTCACCTGTATTCATCTCCGCAAACATTCCCTTGGTGGATGACAATCCCACCCATGACCTGTACATCATCAGGAAACATTCCCTAGGATCCGCTTTATCGGCTTCACGTACAACTGCAAAAAGCTTCCACTAAAAGATCGTCTAAGCTTTCTCCAGCAGCAATTCTATCTTTGAATTCTAGAGTTTTACCTGCTAATTCATCATCTGTTAGCGAGGCCATCTCTTCTTTTTAGATTGATTTGATGCAAGATTTTGTTCACCTTGCTCAATTGTCTATTCTTGTTCCACATCTTGCTCAGAATCGTCCTCTTCTATTGAAAAATGAATGAAAGTCAACTGCTTGAAATCCTGCACTCAACAGCTGTACTCTGTAATGATAGGCTTCTTCTGGATAAGTAAAGGTGAAATCCAAGTCTTTTTCAATCACTTGACCAACCTGCTTATCATAACGATCCATAAAGATGAGCCTAAAGTATAAACCATTTTGAGGTTGCACAGTCATCCGACTAGACAAACGGTAACGATGTCCCTTTTAAAAGAGGTAAAGCTGGGGTTAATCGATCTCTTGAAAATTAAAACTTGAGGTCCACTCATGAATCATCGTACCGGAATTCACCATAGCATTTTCCAGATAAACATGGTCTCTAGAATGATAAAGGACAATAGAACCATACAAAAATGAATTCTGCCTGATATTTCCTAAACTAGCTCCCTTAAACTCTCCCCAGTATATTTCTTTATTCCGTTTGATCAACATTAAAACTTTCTCCCAAAATCCTGCTCTAAAATCATCTTATAAAAATTCTTGAACCAAATTATAGTCGTATCATTATCATCGTTATGTCGACCCGAGGTTCCTTTTGCCATAATACGAGCTCCCGTATGATAGAGGGTTTCTACTAAGTCATCATAGGCACGTGGATCATAGTCTTCCTCTTTCATATAAGAGAGGCCAAAAGATTGTTTGACTAAAATCTGCCTGTTTTAAAAGGGGTCCAAAAACGGTCATCTAAGGCTCTCATAGCATCTAAGCTAGCATCTCCCTTAGAATGATGACGTAAGATATCAAAGGCGGTTGGGAAAAGTCCAGGTGCCTCAAGTCTGCCTCTCTCTGCTATCAAGCCCAAATTGGTCAAGGGTTTTGAAACAATCACAGCTTTAGGTTCAAAGAAAGAGCTGTAATACATAGCACCATAGGTCCCCATGGATATGCCAGAAAGGATAAGTTCCTTATTTGAGAATCCTAACAAATCCAGATGTTCTCGAATGACATTTCGAACACCATTCTCAAGACAGTCATCACCCAGATGAAAGCACCCTCCATCAATTCGAGGATCTTGAAAGAGAAGGAAAAGGCGCTCCAAAGGATCTTATCATTCCAAAAACCCTCAAATCCTTCCGCACGACGATAACCAGAGAAATAGATATTCAAAGGAGGCTTAAAGTCTCCTGGATAGAAAAAGTAATTGATTTCCTCACGCTTTTGTCGTTATGGATAATGCCTCCACCAAGAACATATTTACTAAATTGGTAGCGCGTTAAACGCTGGTGAAGAGCTCCTATTTTCAAATGTCCTGCTCCTCTAGCTTCTAAAGAAACACTGATAAATGAAGAAAAAAATCATCATCCAATACCAGAGCTGTCTTCATATCTTCAACAGTGAAAACTCGCTCTTTTGACAAAAGTTAGCAGTGGATCCATCTTGGATATTTCAGAACAATCAGACGAATATCACAAGTCCAATCTTTCTCATATTCGAGCCAGAGTTCAACTGGGTTAAATTCGCTAGCTCGGATATTATCTTCCAACTAATTAAGGGGCGAAGTCGTCGCCGTACTTTCCTAGGAGTTCTAGATTTTTCATAACCGTTATATCGAGACCTTTCCGTAAAAGCAGGATTGACAATCATATCAATTGGAACTAACTTATCTCCATACTGCCCTCTAAACAGGGCCTTAGATAAGAGTCGCAAAAGTTTCTACTGGGTTTGAAAAAATCTGTTGCTTGAGCACAGGTTTTTTCAAAAATCTTTGAACATCTTTCGATTGAGGCTCATCTGTATCAGGGTAGAAAATAGTATAAGGAGTGATCTTTTCATCAGTGGCATCAAATCCGATAAATGCTCAGGATTTTTCAACCAAAACTAGCTGAAAAAGTTCTTAAGCCTTTCCATTTTCATGACCTTCTTTATGGCGGTCGTTGATCTTGGCCAAAAGAAGTGCCACTCCATATTTTCAGGAAGTTCATAGATATGGCTCCAGTTTCGCTACCCTATCTGCAAAATCTGTAATTTATTGCTCACTTTTTGCCTCCTCTAACCATTTTTCCCACTTGTCTACAAATTGATCACCCGTATTTTGTCGAATCTTATCAATTGAGTAAATTAAGGCCTGATTCCAATGTTTCAGGGGTATCTAAAAAGTAGTGCCCAGCTTTACTAAACTCTGATAAATCCGATAGGATATACCCATTTTGTAAATGGGTAACATATTCTGACTCGTGTCGGTTGATTTGAGGGATTCCCGCACTAATCCCTGCAATCTGTGTGTAGATATTAGCGACTGGATTCAAATCAACAATCAAACGAGTATACTCTAACTCACGAATTAAGCCCCATCTCATCATTTAGATTGATAATCTTAAAGCGATAATCATCTCTGTATTTTCCTCTAATGTATTTTTCCGCATCAGATACCACAGTATCCTTTAACAGATCCCTTGAGGTTAAGACGTTCCATAATCAGCGAATCGAGTTGCTTCTGCAAAGCTCTATCTGATAACCTTCTGCATTGAAATACTGAAAAACAACCTCTGTCAAAGGATTTTTCGAGACAAAATGCATGACTTTCATACAGGACTTCTGGATCTTGTTGCATCTGTATATCTAATTGGACATAAATTTTTGATTCCTTTTAATCGTTGACTAATGCCCTAATTTTAAGCGCGTATCAAAATGACGGTAAATGATGCATTTTAGAAGCAAATTGAGGGATAGGTCTCTTGTAATCGCTCAAGAAAATCTCTCCGATCACTAATCAACAATCTAGACTGTTCTACTACCTGGCAATGAGCTTTGTAAATCATCTGCTTGATTTCTTTCAATAAAGAAACTTATAATTTTTAGGAGCTTCTTTCTGGTAATCTTTTCTAACAATTGATTTTGAAACTTGGGTATTAGCAGCCAATACAAAATGAATCTCCAACCTCATAGTCTTGATTTAAAAATGTTGCTAAGAATTCCCAAATGACTTCATCAATACTGTCATAAACTAATTTTTCCAAAACGATAGCTTACTGCTGGGTTTACCTTTCACAATTGGCTCTTCTCCCTGCAAAGTTTTCCCTAGTTGCCACTGGCCTTTGGCATTGTAATAATAGCGAGTAGCTGGTCTTTGATCCTTAAACTCTACAAGACTAGATAAAAAGCCTCGATCATCAAAATAGCAAATAAAAATCAACTTGGTCATCCTTTAAAAGTACGTGATGTAGCTGATAAAAGCCTTCTGAACCATATTCAATTTCAGCATAGAGTTCTCCCTGTTGCTTACTAACTACAAAAGGAGTATAGATAGTCACAGTCTTCATCCCATGCTAAATCCTTTAATTGTAAAGGATGCATCTCCTCAACTTCAATATTTTGAATAGCATCAAAAACGAGAAAAACATCAGACTCCAATAGATCTTGTCTGTGTAACAAATAGCGTAGATGAGGATGATAAGTCAACCATAGCATCTTAGATTCTAATTCTTGGCGTTTAAAGATACGAATTTGGTGTAAGATATCATCAAATTCTAAGCGATAAGGAGTTCTATACCAAGGGCACAATACTCAGCTTGCCAAGATGGATTAGTTACGCTCAAAAAAGGAATGAAATAATACATATATTCTCCTCACAATTATGAATCTGATTTCTAAGAGTGGTCGATAATTCTCGTTTAATGTCAAGGCATCAATTTCTTCCTTGATATTAAACACCATTCCATTAAAATATCAAAAATAAGCCTGAAAAGCATACTTAGTTGCATATAGCGCGGATCATATAAAGACAATCAACATTGGAAAATCCTGCCATAAAATCACGATATAGATAGACCCAATGATTGCAAAACGAAATATCAATTTTCCTAGATAACGACTAGTATCTTCTCCAGGATAGATATTATAGATATATTCTCCAGATTTTCTTTCATTCTCTCAGCAATTTCTTCACTATTCATATTTACAAATGCAAACGCAATTCCTAATATAAATAAAACAACAATATAAGTGAAGACCCAAATTGGCTGACCAATTGCAAAGCGGCTAATCCACTCTCCAATCCACGATTCTTTCGGTAAAACCATCTGAAGAAGCAACAAAGCTATATTGTGGGATGGATACCAAGGAGATGGCATACATAAAGGGCATTCCTCCAGCTGGATTTCAGCAAAATATCCAAATAAGAATAACGTTGAAAAACGATTGTGAATCATAATCTTATTTACCAGAATTCGATAACGAGCCCGCTGAACTCTAACTGCAATCGCTAAAAATACCACTGAAAGCATCAAAAAGAGCCACAATCAATAAGGGACCAACTTGTAATTCTTTGATACTTTTTAAGATGTTTTCTGGCATACTAGACACCATACTTGACATCAAGATAACTAGAGACCCTCCGACACCAAAACAAAGAATTCAAATCCGATAACCAGACTAAGAAAAAGTGCCCGCAATCAAGAGTAGAACATTCATGGTCAAGACTAGCCCATAATTCATCCCTGACTGAATAGGAGATTTAGAGTAATGGCTAATGCTTGGATTAAAAGCAATGACAAACGTTAATATCATTTTTCGTCGATCTTGAACTTCTAGTGGTAAACTACCCAGACCAAGTTTTCTTTAGACATACTAAACATTTGCCATAAAAATCATCGCCGACATCCATGGGAGACAGTCCAACTGAAAATAGGGAAAGACTCCGAAGATTGCCACCTGTTATAGACGTAGAAAAGGCTAAGAAAGCTGCAGTTCCACCTAAAAACTCGTGTCATTAACGTTTACAAAGGAAGGGTCAATCTACTTCCTAGAACGTAAAATGAACAAGAAAGAAATCGTCCACATAACCCTGTTTCACGACAACTGATGTTAATTTTTCTTCAAATTTTTTTCTCTACCTTTATTCGAGTGATGAGATATTCTGATGAACATAGCTAATACTCAATAAAAATCAAAGAGCAAACTAGGAAGCGCGCCGCAGGTTGCTCAAAGCACTGCTTTGAGGTTGTAGATAAGACTGACGAAGTCAGTCACATATGTAATCCAGGCGACGCTGACGTGGTTTGAATTTGATTTTCGAAGAATATAAATTTATAAATTAATCTTTTTGCTAATAGTGGCATTCCTCATCCTAATGGATGAGGGCAATCTAACGATTCTATTCTAAACATCCAAAACCCTGCATCACTGCATCAATCAATAGTTTTTGTAAAAGTAGCCTTGTTTCAAGGCATAACTCACTTTATATACATTTTCAACCATTTGTTGATAAGCTTCTACTGTCGTTCCTCTACAAGACGACTGGCTTCTTCCAAGCTATCTACTACATAACCTAAGCCTTTTTCCTTTATGAAACTGGCATTTGAGAGATAGGATGGTACTACTACTGGAATTCCTGCTGCAAGATAAGTGCTGACTTTATGAGAGATATTCAAGCGATAGTAATCTGCCTCTTCAGCTGGATTTTTACTTGTTCCCCACACTAAGCCAAAGCCCCCCTCTGACAAAGCAAAAAGTAACTCTGGATCTGTTTTCCACCCTTTAAAGAAAACACTTGGATTATGATTTTCCTGATTAGACTCGGAAAAAATATCGAGTGGGGTTGAGTAAGCCCAGTTGGATAAGTGGTCAAAACGTTCTACACTACCCGCAAAAGATAGTTTTTTCTGAAAAGCAGGCTGTCTCAAAGGATAGTCATGAACATGATCCCACATGCCTTGGATAATAATCTTTTGAACTGTCAATCCTTCCTGAATCAGGCGTTCTTTCATGTTTTCTGAAGGAACAACTACTAGATCTGATTGGTTGTACATCTCAATGTACTCAGGCATTAAGTAATAATTGGATGGAAACATGAGGGGTGGCACATCATGGATAAAGGTAATGATTTTCGTGTTTAAAATCTTACATTTCCTGATAAAGGCCTGGTCATACTCCCTACCATTCCATGTAGGGGATTGATAAACAACGATATCCCCATAACCCAGCTTAGCTAAAACACCATCTAAACGGCTATTCAACTCGCCTTGACTATCACTATAGATATTGTAGAAAGTAAAAGCTAAGCTCGTGAAAGTCTAACTTTTTGCAATTTTAACGGTTTTCATTCTGGGCAGATCAAGGCTGTACTCTGACCAGACATACCGTAAATATTTGTAATATTAATTTTTCATTTTGAATCTCTAATTTGGTATTTTTAAAACAAATCACTCCACAGACTTAAAAGTTCCTTCAAAAATCGACCATAGCCTTAGGATTATCATGAGGAAATACTTGATCTACATGATGAGGATTAGCCACATTATCAAATGCTAAAATTGTTTTCTTAGCTTCTTGCACCCATTCTAAAACATCAGGAAATTTAAACTCATGATTGATATCCAGATAAACATCACATTCTTCAATCATTTTTCCTGCACATCCACCTCATAACAGTTGGATGCAACTTAATGTTCTCATAACTAGCTAGACTTCTGAGAATTTCTCCCATATCCGTAAAAAGTTAAAAATATGAATATCATACTCAGGTAAATGTTTAATGAGATAATCAATTTGTTCTAATTGCTGACTGCCTGTAATGATCAATGCTTGATATTTAGCTTTTTTCACGACAAGTTCTTCTTGACTATTTATTTGAGACCACTCTAGTTGATTATATTTCCACCAAACTTCACGTGAGGCGACCCTACCGAATAAGTATTCCAAGGTTTATCAGCAGACAAATAATGAATAATCGCTGGTAATGGGGTCAAAGAGCAATTCAAAAAAATAAAATATTGCCCCCGACTATCAGCCAACTGATCATATCCAATCTGAAAATTATAGGTATCATCTAATAATACATAATTTTCTCCCATCACTAGATTGAGAACTGTTTGATCAGCTTCAAGTAAGTGTTCATGTTCTCTTTCAGTAATGTTAATGAGTTCCTGCTGGATTCCCTTATCCTTCCAATAGGCATTATTGATCAGTAACACTCCTGCATTAAATCTGTCTTCTAAACCATATATGATTTTTGCAGCAGCTAGAGGTTTATTGGTTAAATCAATAGAAAATAGATCTGTCAAATCACGTGTAACTACTAAGTCACAATCTAAATATAAAACAATATCTTCTGACACAAAAACTCGGTATAAAAATAACGAGCAAAAGGTCATAAAAGTTTATGTGCTGTCCAACAGGTGGTAGGCTCCAATTTCGCATATTACCTCCAAACAGCTTGATATCAACTATCTCACTATTTCGGTATGCCATTTTTTCCCGGACGGAGACAAACCACTCTTGGGGAATATCCTGATTAAAAATATAAACCTTGACATCACTATTGTGATAGCAAATAGATTTTAAGGTAGTTTCGATTTGACAGAATGTAACCGTAATCTCCAGCTAACACAAATACTTTTTTATTCATTCACTACTCCTTGACTATAGCTTCACGATGATAGATGCATCATAAGCCGCATCGGCAACTAGCTGAATTTCTTGATCAAAATTATGCTCTGCGGTATGCTTGTGTGAGAATTTCACTTTTGAAGTTGCTCCCATCTTAAACCACTCATATTCGGAATCAATATGACCTAAATCAATCGCTTGTATGCCTTTTTTGCTTAAGTGATACGCTAAAACCTTGGCTGTAGGTCCAAGCATCAAGAATACTAATTTACCAGCCGCATGCGTTTCAATCGCTTCTTGAATAGCCTGAACTTTACTGTAGGCATTTCTAGAAGGGCAGATGATCCGCTCAACTGACTGAGCATTGTCAAAAAGGTCATTACCAGCTCCTGAACGTGAGTTTTCACCTTCGACTATCAAGATGTTTCGTTTATCCCAAAGTTTCTTTAATTTTTCAAAGTGGGTTACCGAAGCAGACTTATCTTTGAGGTCCATATAAGGGCGAGATATGAAAGTTGAACCATAGAAACTTGCTGTACAAAAATCTATGATAAGCTTCTTTATAATGCTCTAAATGCTTTTGCCAAAAGTTGACTGCTTCGGGATTGTAGCGTTCCAAGCCTTCAAAAACATCTGAAAGACAAACCAGCAATTCTGGAGAGCTTTCTAGTTGGATCATACTTCTAAGCTGTTCTGCCAATGCCTCATCGTAGTCTTGATAAGAATCCCATGCCCCATCATAATATCCATTTCCCCATCTCCATAACGAATGACAGAAGAATGGTGTTCTAGTATATAATCAAGACTCTGCTGGATATCCAGTACCTTTAGGTAGGCTTGCAGCTTTTTTACAGGTAGTTCTCCATTTTGGCAATAGTTTTCAATAGCTAGAACCATCTCCTCAGGATGTGCTTGGTCATAAAGAAACTGACCTTGTTCACCATGGGCTACACTTTCAAAAGCAAATACTGGTTTTCCAGCTTGTCGGAAACGCCCAATGATCCCATCAACTTCGGATTCAGCATTGATATCCAGTAAAAAGTCACAGCCTTCAACCAAGCTATCAATCAAAGCTGGTTGCCCAGCAATATCTGACAAGACAGAGACATTTGGGTAGGCTAGTAGAGCTGTAATACTATCAGCCACCATAACGGGAGCTGCCACATAAAATTTGACATCTGGTAGATGTTCAATCAAGTAGCCCATATTTCTCAAGTCGCTTGAGAAGGTATAGACTAGAGCCGAATGTTGAACCCCTGTGTATTGACTCACCTGATCTTTTGTCAGACAAGGCGTTACCTGACTCATATCCGACCACTCTTGAGCGTTATAATACCACCAAACATCTCGATAGATGGAGCGTTCATACAATCCCCACGGTTTTCTCTCTGTCAAATAATGAATAATCGGTGGATAAGTCCCAGGTTCTGGTCGATAATCTGAGAAATGTGTGTGCAAGGTAATGCAGTTATATTTAAAGTCCAAAGCCAACCAACGATCTTTAAATAAGAGATTCAAAATACTTTGATCATCTTGAGCAACCTTATCATGCAACTCATTAGTCATTTCAATCAACTGCTTGCGAACTTCTTCTTGCTTCCAAAGACGATTATTGATGAGCAAGACACCTGCGTTAAAGCCATGCTCATTAAAATATACTTGAGCCCCCAGATCCTTGACTGCTGCCAAAGGATAGTCTCCTAATTCGACATCAAATAGAGGACTTAAGTCTCTTGTGACAACCAAATCACAGTCCAAATATAAGACCTTATCTTCCTCAACAAAATCTGAGATAAAGTAACGTAAAAATGTTGCATAGTGAATATTGGTCTTATATTGGCTAATGTGAGAGCTATTGACACGGGCATTGATGATTTCACAGTCTAGCTTCTTCAACTTACGATTGAGATTATAGAACCACTCTGTCGGAAAAATCGCTGTTAATCAGATAAAAAAACGAAGTCCTCGATTATGGCAGCAGATTGATTTGATTGTCGTTAATACCTTATCTGCATATTGGTAGTTGGCTCCGAGTACAATTGCTTTCATATCCATTTTATCTTTCTTTAACTCTTTAATTACTTCTATCATTGGCTGTGGTGACTGAGAGGAAACAACTATTTGTTCCAATTGATTTTTATTGGTCACATCAAAAGTCAATACTGGTCTACCTGCACTGGTATAGCGATTGACAATAAAGTCCATCGAACTTCCCTTATGGATATCCAGATAGGCGTCTGACTTCTCAATCATTTCATCAATCACTGCCCCAACCATGCTGGGATACAAGTAAACATTTGGATATTTATCCAAAGCCATTAGAATCGGACCCATATCTGTATAGGCTCCGATATGGAACCCAACATCAGGCAGAGCTTGGGCTAGTTCATCAATATACAGAAAATCCTGCGAATCTGTGAATGTAAATAGATTGACATTATGAAGGTCATAAACTCTCTTGATGGTAAAACGTCCTGCATAATGGTCAGCAATCTGTTCATAACTAACATCCCGAAATGCCCACCATAAGTCTCGATAACGATAGCCCATCAGAGTAGACCATGGTTTCCGATAGGTCGTATAATGGATGATCAAAGGTTCTTTATCCAACTCAAAGTGTGAATCCCAGTGGCTATAAAAAGCAATGACATCATGACCAACTTGAAGATTAAAATGCTTATACAACTCTAGCCAATGATTCTGGAAGACTAAATTGAAAAATGGTTTGATCCCCATTGAAGCCTTCTGTAGTCGTCTGCTCCAGGTAAGACATGTGCTCCACTGTCTTATCAAACAACAAGGAAGTAACATCTTTTTCTCTCCACTTTTGGCTATCGATAACCAACATTCCTGAGTTAAATCCATTGCCATCAGCATCCCTAACTGCCGCTAAAGAGTAGTCACCCAAATCCAACTCAAATAATGGACTCAAATCCCCATGCACAATAATATCACTATCTAAATAGACTACTCTATCCTCTGTAATCAGTCGTGGAATTAAGTATCGAGCATAAGCTATGGGGAGATGTGCCCTTGGGTTTTTCCACTCTGGATCAATCACATCACCGATAAAAAAATATCCTCTACAAGACTGCCTAACCTTTCCACTTGAATCTTGACTTCATGGAACCAATCGCTAGGGATATTCTGATGTAGAATGTAAATCTTAACCTGTTGATTATAATACAAAATAGACTTTATCGTCGTAAGTATTGAGGGTAAGATATTGTTTATCCCCTAGCAAGTACAATTGCCTTCATATGAATCCTTTTTATCTCTATTTTAAAAACTAACTTAATTATTCTAAGTCTTTCAGGTAATTCTGATTATAACGGTTTACATCTTATGACTTATCTCTAATAAATATAACAGTTCTTCAATCCACCTCAATGTATCAGTTGAACTTTCCATTCCTACACTTTCTAATAAAATATATTTTGAATATTTCAAATGTTCGATAAAAATTCTCTATATATTTTCCTATATTAAAATTTTTTTAACAGCAAGAAAAAGTAATAAATTTTAAACGTTGTTCTACATCACTACGAATTTTTCTGGTGTAAAAATATCTTGCGGCATTCATATCTGTACGATAATTATAACTATCTCTATTGATATAAACAATTTTTTTGAACAATTAAGTATAATTTAAACCAAAAATTCCATATCTTCACAAAAAACTAGTACTATTATTAAAAACGAATACATCCGATACTATCCTTACGAACCAATTTACAACTTGCAAAAGCCATAAGACGAGATCAAAAACATTTAAATCTATCAATTCATTAATCAATTCATCATTTTTTTAAAAACGCGCTTTTCGTATCCTCTTTGAAAAGAATGCAGATACCAACAATTCTCTTTAGTATTAAATTGCTTATAAGTAGATACAGATATATCGGCTTTTTCTTGAACAATAATAGAATATAACACTTCTAAATAATCTGGTTCTACCCAATCATCAGAGTCAACAAAAGTAATGTACACCCCTCCGAACGTTCAATTCCTAAGTTTCGAGCTGATGATACCCCACCATTTTCTTTCTCAAAATAGCGAAAACGAGAATCTTTAGCTACATATTCTCTACAAATCTCTGCCGAATTGTCTGGAGATCCATCATTGATTAATAAACACTCAAAATTTTTTTATAGGTTTGATTTTTGAATGCTATCTAAACACATTCTCAAGTAGTTCTCAACATTATAGATGGGAACTATAACACTAATCAATTCATTTTCCATTCAATTCTTCCCCTAAAAATTTCCGAATAGCTTCTACCATCTTGTCTGGTTCAGCTGATGAAAATACGCGACTTCTTCCACTTGAATCATGACTGGTATTGTCAAAGGTAAAAATCGGTTTATCTCGTTTCTGAACTTCCTCGATAATATTGGCAATCTCACCTTCGTGATTGATATCTAGGTAAAAGTCCATCTTATCAACGTTTCTTTCATGTTAAAAGGGTTAAAATTTGGAAAAAGTGACAGATTCAGATGTGATTGAAAGTCAACGACAAAGGGAGCAAAGTTTGTATGCGCCAAGATCGTAAAGTGGACTTCTGGAAGTTCAGATAGAAGATATTCCAAGGACTCCATTGCAGCACTATTTGTAAAAATACAAGTATGATATAAAGGAGCACCTACTAGCTCCCCAAAAGATCGTTTGGTGATGTCTGAGCTTAACAATACGTCGTTCCAGTTCAATCCATAATAAAACCACCATATCTTACGAAAACGCGTTAAGCTCAAGTGAGTCCAAGGTTTGTGTTCTGCAGTATAATGGATAATCTTTGGTTCATGATTTCCATAATAGTTAGATTTGTACCAGTCAGTATTTCCTTTTAAATGTAAAAACTGATCCAAGCCAACCATGAAATTATACTCTTTATCCAAATGAAGCCACTGATCACCAAAATACATATTGAGAACACCTTGATCCCCATAGACATGTTCATGGTGTTGGGCTGTCAACTCTAGTAGACTTTGTGTTGAATTTTTTTCTCGCCATTTTTTTGCATCAATCAACATCACACCTGAATTAAAAGTTGTTAACCAACCTTCGTGATTAAAATCTTGAACAGCTGCGATAGCGTAGCCCTGTAAATCTAAGGTGAATAAGTCATCTAAATTTGCATTAACAATCGTATCCGAGTCTAAATAGAGAACCCTGTCTTCTTGTACTTCATCTGCTATGAAATACCTAAAGAAAGCAGCATAGGACAGGATTGCATTTGGCAAGTGGAAATCTCGAAGATTATGAGCTGTTTTTTTGACATTGACAATCTCAGACCCAATAACCTTCAGACGATTTCTCATCAATAAAAACCATTCGCTAGGTAGATCATCATTAAACACATAAAATTTCACTTCATGATTATGAACCGATACTGACTTTATCACGGTTTCTACCTTATCAAGGTAATGAAGATCAGCTCCAAGAGCTATCGCTTTTTGATACAATTTCATTCCTTTTCTCCACTGTCAATTTTTTCTAGTTGGTGACGAATGGCCACCACCATATTTTCTTTATCTTCTAGGCTAAACACTTGTACTCCTTCAGCAGTTCGATGGACTACTGTGTCAAACGCAAATATCGGCTTCCCGATTGCCAAAGCGCGCTCGACAATATTATCTACCTCACTCCAATTGTTGATATCTAGATAGACATCCGCCAACTCTAAAATGCGATCTGAAACCTCTCTCGATTGGCAATATTCATATAGTTGAAAATTACTAAATCTGGAAAAGCTTCTTAAAAAATCTGAAACATTCGTTGGTGCCGCAACATGAAAATCAACTTCAGGTAAACTAGCTAGCAAATACTCCAAACCTTCCAACTGATCTGAGTAAGTATAAACAAAGGCATGGAATTTGGCAATATTCTTGGGCTTAATCGTTAATGTTTCACTATGAGTGACGATTGAATTACTAGGAATATCCTGGTGGATGAGACAATTAGCACCTATGATGACATTATCACCAATAGTAACTCCTCTAAGAATAACGGTATTGGCACCAATCCAACAATCCCGACCAATACGAACAGGAGCGCCGCTCATTGCAGTTTTAAACACATGATAGTTATTGAATTGATGATTCGAATCAAAAATTCGTACTCCATCCCCAAACATTGTATCATGACCAATGGTGATTTCTTCAGTACAGCGGATTGAACAATGGTCATTAAAAAGACCCTATTTCCTACTTTCAAATTGCACCACTTGAAACTTCAATACTTGCAAACGACCGAATTGTGATATCTGCTCCCAAATCAAGACGAGCATCTGGTGACACTTCAACATGATGAAAAATCTCAATTAACTGTACTGCATTTCTAAAATCCATACCTTATTCTCGATTCTTTTCATTTTATATCATTTGTTGACCAAAAACATTGTTCTCATTGTTTTAGAGCAATTGATTGTTGATAACCTAATTCTCCTATAATCTTCATGTGATAGCAAATCAAGCATCTCTATATAATACATCCATTTTTAGATGCAAAAATCTACTATATATTATACCATTTTGCACACTTTCATAAAGTGAGATAAAGCTCATAACCTTATTTTTTTCTAGCTCTAGACAATAAATATTGAATTTCAACTGATTTATACTCAATTAAAATCAAAGTGCACTTTTTGTTAACATGTTACTTAAGAAATATCGTAGCTTGGAGATTAACCAACTAATTAATGAACCTTACTCTATTCTAGGAAAAACAATGAAAGAGTTTCTAACAAAAACTATGATATATGTATTTTTGGAGGTGGAAATTTCTGCTCTTTTTATAGTGGATTGAACCTAGAATAGTACGCTACAGATTTTAAAAACATTATTAGAAATTGATTTGAATTTCCTAATCTCTTTGTTCACAACTTATTTCAATCTACTATATTTTAAACGAGTCTTACGAATCAACAAAACTCCAACCAGCTAATACTCACTTTCCTATAGACAAAAACCTCCAAGAATTTTACAATCCTTGGAGGTTTTCTCCTCTTACCCTAGTCTTTTTAGCAACTTTATAAAAACAAGGCTTACTCTTCATCATCGCGCTTACGACGTTTAGCTACTAATCCTAATCCTGTTAGACCTGCTACAACTCCTAGGAGTAGATTTGTAGCCGATGTTGCTGTTCCAGTATTTGGAAGTTGCTTACGTGTCTTAGTTGTATCAGTTTGAGGAGCTTGACTAGTCGAATGAATCATAGATGCGCTTGTGCTTGCTGATTCAGAGGCGCTTGTTGACGCTGACTCTGAGGCACTTGTTGAGGCTGATTCAGAAGCTGATGTACTTGCTGATTCTGACGCGCTTGTGCTTGCTGACTCTGACGCGCTTGTGCTTGCTGATTCTGATGCGCTTGTGCTTGCTGACTCAGAAGCTGATGTACTTGCTGATGTACTTGCGCTCGTTGAAGCAGATGTACTTGCTGACGTACTTGCACTGGTTGAAGCGGACGTGCTTGCTGACGTGCTTGCGCTCGTTGAGGCTGATGTACTTGCTGACGTGCTTGCACTGGTTGAAGCCGATGTGCTTGCCGATGTACTTGCACTTGTTGAAGCAGATGTACTTGCTGAGGTGCTTGCGCTCGTTGAGGCTGACGTACTTGCTGACGTACTTGCACTGGTTGAGGCTGATGTACTTGCTGACGTACTTGCACTTGTTGAGGCTGACGTACTTGCTGATGTACTTGCGCTCGTTGACGCCGATGTACTTGCTGACGTACTTGCGCTCGTTGAAGCGGATGTACTTGCACTTGTTGAAGCGGACGTACTTGCTGATGTGCTTGCGCTCGTTGAGGCCGACGTACTTGCGGATGTGCTTGCACTTGTTGAGGCCGACGTACTTGCTGACGTACTTGCGCTTGTTGAAGCGGACGTGCTAGCCGACGTACTTGCGCTTGTTGAAGCTGATGTACTTGCGGATGTGCTTGCACTTGTTGAGGCTGACGTGCTCGCTGACGTGCTTGCACTTGTTGAGGCTGACGTACTTGCTGACGTACTTGCACTGGTTGAGGCTGATGTACTTGCTGACGTACTTGCACTTGTTGAGGCTGACGTACTTGCTGATGTACTTGCGCTCGTTGACGCCGATGTACTTGCTGACGTACTTGCGCTCGTTGAAGCGGATGTACTTGCGGACGTACTTGCACTTGTTGAAGCGGACGTACTTGCTGATGTGCTTGCGCTCGTTGACGCCGACGTACTTGCGGATGTGCTTGCACTTGTTGAGGCCGACGTACTTGCTGACGTACTTGCGCTTGTTGAAGCGGACGTGCTAGCCGACGTACTTGCGCTGTTGAAGCTGATGTACTTGCGGATGTGCTTGCACTTGTTGAGGCTGACGTGCTCGCTGACGTGCTTGCACTTGTTGAGGCTGACGTACTTGCTGACGTGCTTGCACTTGTTGAGGCTGACGTGCTAGCCGATGTGCTTGCGCTCGTTGAAGCCGACGTACTTGCTGACGTGCTTGCGCTCGTTGACGCCGACGTGCTAGCCGATGTACTTGCGCTTGTTGAAGCAGATGTACTTGCTGACGTACTTGCACTTGTTGAAGCTGATGTACTTGCTGATGTACTTGCGCTCGTTGGAAGCAGATGTACTTGCTGACGTACTTTGCACTGGTTGAAGCGGACGTGCTTTGCTGACGTGCTTGCGCTCGTTGAGGCTGATGTACTTGCTGACGTGCTTTGCACTGGTTGAAGCCGATGCTATGCCGATGTACTTGCACTTGTTGAAGCAGATGTACTTGCTGAGGTGCTTGCGCTCGTTGAGGCTGACGTACTTGCTGACGTACTTGCACTGGTTGAGGCTGATGTACTTGCTGACGTACTTGCACTTGTTGAGGCTGACGTACTTGCTGATGTACTTGCGCTCGTTGACGCCGATGTACTTGCTGACGTACTTGCGCTCGTTGAAGCGGATGTACTTGCACTTGTTGAAGCGGACGTACTTGCTGATGTGCTTGCGCTCGTTGAGGCCGACGTACTTGCGGATGTGCTTGCACTTGTTGAGGCCGACGTACTTGCTGACGTACTTGCGCTTGTTGAAGCGGACGTGCTAGCCGACGTACTTGCGCTTGTTGAAGCTGATGTACTTGCGGATGTGCTTGCACTTGTTGAGGCTGACGTGCTCGCTGACGTGCTTGCACTTGTTGAGGCTGACGTACTTGCTGACGTACTTGCACTGGTTGAGGCTGATGTACTTGCTGACGTACTTGCACTTGTTGGAGGCTGACGTACTTGCTGATGTACTTGCGCTCGTTGACGCCGATGTACTTGCTGACGTACTTGCGCTCGTTGAAGCGGATGTACTTGCGGACGTACTTGCACTTGTTGAAGCGGACGTACTTGCTGATGTGCTTGCGCTCGTTGAGGCCGACGTACTTGCGGATGTGCTTGCACTTGTTGAGGCTGACGTACTTGCTGACGTACTTGCGCTTGTTGAAGCGGACGTGCTAGCCGACGTACTTGCGCTTGTTGAAGCTGATGTACTTGCGGATGTGCTTGCACTTGTTGAGGCTGACGTGCTCGCTGACGTGCTTGCACTTGTTGAGGCTGACGTACTTGCTGACGTGCTTGCACTTGTTGAGGCTGACGTGCTAGCCGATGTGCTTGCGCTCGTTGAAGCCGACGTACTTGCTGACGTGCTTGCGCTCGTTGACGCCGACGTGCTAGCCGATGTACTTGCGCTTGTTGAAGCAGATGTACTTGCTGACGTACTTGCACTTGTTGAAGCAGATGTACTTGCTGACGTACTTGCGCTCGTTGAAGCCGATGTGCTTGCTGATGTACTTGCGCTCGTTGAGGCTGACGTACTTGCTGACGTGCTTGCGCTCGTTGAGGCTGATGTACTTGCTGACGTGCTTGCACTGGTTGAAGCCGATGTGCTTGCCGATGTACTTGCACTTGTTGAAGCAGATGTACTTGCTGAGGTGCTTGCGCTCGTTGAGGCTGACGTACTTGCTGACGTGCTTGCACTTGTTGAAGCGGATGTACTTGCTGAGGTGCTTGCGCTCGTTGAGGCTGACGTACTTGCCGATGTGCTTGCACTTGTTGAGGCTGACGTGCTTGCACTTGTTGAAGCGGATGTACTTGCTGAGGTGCTTGCGCTTGTTGACGCTGACGTGCTTGCTGACGTACTTGCACTTGTTGAAGCTGACGTGCTTGCTGACGTACTTGCGCTCGTTGATGCAGATGTACTTGCACTTGTTGAAGCTGATGTGCTAGCCGACGTACTTGCGCTCGTTGACGCTGACGTGCTTGCTGATGTGCTTGCACTTGTTGAAGCTGACGTGCTAGCCGACGTACTTGCGCTCGTTGACGCTGAGGTACTTGCTGATGTACTTGCACTTGTTGAAGCCGATGCACTTGCGCTTGTTGAAGCTGACGTGCTTGCTGACATACTTGCACTTGTTGAAGCTGAGGTGCTTGCCGATGTACTTGCTGACGTACTTGCACTTGTTGAGGCTGACGTACTTGCCGACGTACTTGCGCTCGTTGAGGCAGATGTACTTGCTGACGTGCTTGCACTTGTTGAAGCTGACGTGCTAGCCGATGTACTTGCACTTGTTGAAGCTGACGTGCTTGCTGACGTACTTGCGCTTGTTGACGCTGATGTGCTTGCTGATGTGCTTGCACTTGTTGAAGCTGACGTGCTTGCTGATGTGCTTGCGCTTGTTGACGCTGATGTACTTGCTGATGTGCTTGCACTTGTTGAGGCTGACGTGCTAGCCGACGTACTTGCACTTGTTGAGGCTGATGTACTTGCTGATGTGCTTGCGCTTGTTGACGCTGACGTACTTGCTGAGGTACTTGCACTTGTTGAAGCTGACGTGCTTGCTGACGTACTTGCGCTCGTTGATGCAGATGTACTTGCTGATGTGCTTGCGCTCGTTGAAGCCGATGTGCTTGCTGACGTACTTGCGCTTGTTGACGCTGACGTGCTTGCTGACGTACTTGCGCTCGTTGATGCAGATGTACTTGCTGATGTGCTTGCTGACGTACTTGCGCTTGTTGAAGCCGATGTGCTTGCCGACGTACTTGCACTTGTTGAGGCTGATGTACTTGCTGACGTGCTTGCGCTCGTTGATGCTGAGGTGCTTGCTGATGTACTTGCACTTGTTGAAGCCGATGCACTTGCGCTTGTTGAAGCTGACGTGCTTGCTGACATACTTGCACTTGTTGAAGCTGAGGTGCTTGCCGATGTACTTGCTGACGTACTTGCACTTGTTGAGGCTGACGTACTTGCCGACGTACTTGCGCTCGTTGAGGCAGATGTACTTGCTGACGTGCTTGCACTTGTTGAAGCTGACGTGCTAGCCGATGTACTTGCACTTGTTGAAGCTGACGTACTTGCGCTTGTTGACGCTGATGTGCTTGCTGATGTGCTTGCACTTGTTGAAGCTGACGTGCTTGCTGATGTGCTTGCGCTTGTTGACGCTGATGTACTTGCTGATGTGCTTGCACTTGTTGAGGCTGACGTGCTAGCCGACGTACTTGCACTTGTTGAGGCTGATGTACTTGCTGATGTGCTTGCGCTTGTTGACGCTGACGTACTTGCTGAGGTACTTGCACTTGTTGAAGCTGACGTGCTTGCTGACGTACTTGCGCTCGTTGATGCAGATGTACTTGCTGATGTGCTTGCGCTCGTTGAAGCCGATGTGCTTGCTGACGTACTTGCGCTTGTTGACGCTGACGTGCTTGCTGATGTACTTGCGCTTGTTGACGCTGACGTGCTTGCTGATGTACTTGCGCTCGTTGAAGCTGATGTACTTGCTGATGTACTTGCACTGTTGAAGCTGACGTGCTAGCCGACGTACTTTGCACGCTGCTGAGGCTGATGTACTTGCTGATGCTTGCCGATGTGCTTGCGCTTGTTGACGCTGATGTACTTGCTGACGTGCTTGCACTTGTTGAAGCTGACGTGCTTGCTGATGTGCTTGCACTTGTTGAGGCTGACGTGCTAGCCGACGTACTTGCACTTGTTGAGGCTGATGTACTTGCTGATGTGCTTGCCGATGTGCTTGCGCTTGTTGACGCTGACGTACTTGCTGACGTACTTGCACTTGTTGAAGCTGACGTGCTTGCTGACGTGCTTGCTGACGTACTTGCGCTCGTTGAGGCTGATGTACTTGCTGATGTGCTTGCGCTCGTTGAAGCCGATGTGCTTGCTGACGTACTTGCGCTTGTTGACGCTGACGTGCTTGCTGATGTGCTTGCGCTCGTTGAAGCTGATGTGCTTGCTGACGTACTTGCGCTTGTTGAAGCCGATGTGCTTGCTGACGTACTTGCGCTTGTTGACGCTGACGTGCTTGCTGATGTACTTGCGCTTGTTGAAGCTGACGTGCTTGCTGACGTACTTGCGCTCGTTGATGCTGATGTACTTGCTGATGTGCTTGCGCTCGTTGAAGCCGATGTGCTTGCTGACGTACTTGCGCTTGTTGAAGCTGATGTACTTGCTGACGTGCTTGCACTTGTTGAGGCTGACGTGCTAGCCGATGTACTTGCGCTTGTTGAAGCTGAGGTACTTGCTGACGTGCTTGCGCTCGTTGAGGCTGATGTACTTGCTGACGTACTTGCGCTCGTTGACGCTGACGTACTTGCTGACGTGCTTGCGCTCGTTGAAGCAGATGTACTTGCACTGGTTGAGGCTGATGTGCTTGCACTTGTTGAAGCGGACGTGCTTGCTGACGTGCTTGCGCTCGTTGACGCTGACGTACTTGCTGACGTACTTGCGCTCGTTGAGGCTGAGGTACTTGCTGAGGTACTTGCGCTCGTTGAGGCTGACGTGCTAGCCGATGTACTTGCGCTTGTTGAAGCAGATGTACTTGCTGATGTGCTTGCGCTTGTTGAAGCAGATGTACTTGCTGATGTGCTTGCGCTTGTTGAAGCTGATGTACTTGCTGACGTACTTGCACTTGTTGAAGCAGATGTACTTGCTGACGTACTTGCACTTGTTGAGGCTGATGTACTTGCTGACGTACTTGCGCTCGTTGAGGCAGATGTACTTGCTGACGTACTTGCGCTCGTTGAAGCTGATGTACTTGCTGACGTACTTGCGCTTGTTGAAGCTGATGTACTTGCTGATGTACTTGCGCTCGTTGACGCTGACGTACTTGCTGACGTACTTGCGCTCGTTGAGGCTGAGGTACTTGCTGACGTACTTGCACTTGTTGAAGCCGATATACTTGCTGACGTGCTTGCGCTCGTTGACGCTGATGTACTTGCGCTCGTTGAGGCAGATGTACTTGCTGAGGTGCTTGCGCTTGTTGAAGCTGATGTACTTGCTGACGTACTTGCGCTTGTTGAAAGCAGATGTACTTGCTGATGTACTTGCTGACGTACTTGCGCTCGTTGAGGCTGACGTGCTTGCTGATGTACTTGCACTTGTTGAAGCTGACGTGCTTGCTGACGTACTTGCGCTCGTTGAAGCTGATGTACTTGCTGATGTGCTTGCCGATGTGCTTGCTGATGTACTTGCGCTCGTTGAAGCTGATGTACTTGCTGAGGTGCTTGCACTTGTTGAGGCTGACGTGCTAGCCGACGTACTTGCACTTGTTGAGGCTGAGGTACTTGCGCTCGTTGACGCTGACGTACTTGCTGACGTACTTGCACTGGTTGAGGCTGATGTGCTTGCGCTTGTTGAAGCTGACGTACTTGCTGAGGTACTTGCACTTGTTGAAGCTGACGTGCTTGCTGACGTACTTGCGCTCGTTGAAGCTGACGTGCTTGCTGACGTACTTGCGCTCGTTGACGCTGATGTGCTTGCACTTGTTGAGGCTGACGTGCTTGCCGACGTACTTGCACTTGTTGAGGCTGATGTACTTGCTGACGTACTTGCACTGGTTGAAGCAGATGTACTTGCTGATGTACTTGCTGACGTACTTGCTGACGTGCTTGCGCTCGTTGAGGCTGAGGTACTTGCTGACGTGCTTGCGCTTGTTGAGGCTGACGTGCTTGCTGATGTGCTTGCGCTTGTTGAAGCTGACGTGCTTGCTGACGTACTTGCGCTCGTTGAGGCAGATGTACTTGCTGATGTGCTTGCGCTGGTTGAAGCGGATGTACTTGCTGACGTACTTGCGCTTGTTGAAGCAGATGTACTTGCTGACGTGCTTGCTGATTGACTTGCGCTTGTTGATGCTGACTGGCTAGCTGAGGTGCTTGCGGATTGACTTGCGCTTGTTGAAGCTGACTCAGATGCACTGGTCATTGCACTTACTGATGCACTGGTTGAAGCAGACACTGACGCACTGGTTGACGCTGATGCTGACTTATGATCCGAATCTGACAAGTCAGGAGTTACTGTGTTTTTTGTTCCGTCTTTGTAGGTAATCGTTACGGTTCCATTGCTAGCAATATCGTACGATTTAATACGGAAATCTGACTCAGGGTTGACTGTCTTCACTGCAGCAAGAATCTTCTTAAGATCATCTGGTGTCAATGAAGTTAAATTAGAAACTTGGATAGCACTACTTGGTTTAATACCTGGGAATTTTTCATTCAGTTTCCCTTGTGCAACTACAGTTGTGACTCTACCCGTATTATCTGATAAATCTGTAGCATTTGTTCCACGCGTCCATTTGTTTCCGTCAGCATACTGTACATTTTCCCCATAAGTAGCAGTGTACTCTAGGACTTTTGGATTTGTTGTTGAAGCTTCAGTGGTAATATCCTTAATTCCTAGTGCATCATCATCTGAAGAATAACCTGTTTGGAAAATACGACTGATATCAGAAGTTCCATCGTTTAATTTCAGAGTTTTAATCTTACCACTATTATCTTTAGCAGTTAAAACAACTTTAATCTTGTCGCCTGCGAAGACTTCGTAACCGCTGACTCCTGGACGAACATTATTCTTGATCGTTTGTTTTTCCCATTGGCCAGTCTTATCATTCTTAATATAAAGTTCAAAAGTTACTTCAGGTGCTACAGTTTCCTTGGTAATCGTTGCAGTCGTTGTAGACGAACTCAAGGTTTCAGTTCCACCACTTGGAAGTGTTACTGTTTTTTCTTGCTTAGCTGTCACATCTCTAGTCGGAAGGAGACCATTGTTGCCATCATAAGCATCCTGCAATTTTGTTGGTTCAAATGTGACGCTTGTTTCATTGTCCTTAGCAGTCTTGGTGAATGTATGACCAGCTAATGTTAATGTTACAAGAGCTCCAGGTGTGACATTGGTCACAACAATTGAACGATTTGGCAAGCCACCAGTTTCATTTGTAGAATCAACTGAGATAGCTGGTGCTTGTGGGTTTACCTTAATAGTCACGTCTACTGTTCTGCTATTTCCAGGAGCTCCACTATAGGAACCTTGCGGAAGAGTGACTGTAACTTTTTTCGTATAAACCCCAGGGTTTGCCAGCATAGCGTCATCAGGAGCCTGGACCCAACTAAAGGTTGTTCCTGTTGGGAAAGCTACACTTGTATTCGAATTTTTAAGTGCCTCTCCTGGCTTCGCAATAATATTTGCTAATGGAGCCTTATTTCCCACAGTTGTAACATACTCCTGTTTAGCTACAGGATCAACAACTGTATAATCAAAGCTTGTCTGACTTGTCAAGGCTGGATTGCTTGTTGAAACATCCCCAAAACGTCCTTTTGGATAAGTGGCAATTAGCGTATAGGTTGTATGGTGACTGACAGGTTCCAGATTCACAACCTCTTTAGTCGTATACCATACTTCACCAAAAGTAGGAGTTCCAACATTAGTTGTTTGTTCAGCCCCTGTGTTATTTAACTTATATTTATAAGACCATTTGGTTCCTGTTGGAAGTTCATTAAGATTGGTATACAAATCAGAATCTCTACCAATATTATTAGCCCAATCTCCTCCAGAAACTTTACTTAGCTTATCACCTGTCGTTCCTTTAAAGGCATAGAATTTACCTTTTACACCATTATAAGTTTTAACTTCAACTTTTGGATAAACAGTATAGTTAACTGTTACATCATCAGTCGAGCCATCAGAATAAGTAACCCGTGCAACTGCACTTTTTGTCCCAGCAGATGTGTTGTCAATCCGACTAACCCATGAAACAGTCGTTCCTTGAGGGACTGTCCTCCGCCATCAAGCTGGACAAAGTTCGTAGCATCGTTTAAATCTGTTGCCGTTTCACCAGTATAGGTATAAATAGTCGACGCCTTCGCTACAGCAGTATATTTATCAGTCTGGCTTTTGATTACAAACTTGACATAACCGTTATCAGAAACACCATTTTTAGCATGGTCACTATCAGATGTGTTTTTATCATCTGTTGCTATTAAATAGCGTTCAAATGACCCTAACGGTACAGTTTTACCTAGAGTTCCTGTCAGGGTAATCTTTGCATCCGCCTGATCTGTCAAATTTGTGATTGGAGTTGAACGATTGAGACCGGTATATCCTGCATAGTTTGTACCATTAGCATTGTCAGCTGTACCTTGCATTTCAAACTTCAATGAAGAAATCTTGCCAGAATCATCAGTTGCTCTAAAGGTTACATTAACTTCTTCCCCACGGTATAGATAGATTTCCTTAGTTGTAGCATTATCATAATGAATCTCCAGTTTTGGTCGTTCATTGACTGTAACATCTCGAGAAATAGTATTGCTTGTTAAATCCTTATAAATAATCTTTGCAGTTCCATCGCTTGCAACTTCAATGTCTTTGATGCGGTGAACTGTCTTATCATTCTTAGCGTAGATGGCATTCTTGACATCTGTCTTTTCGTTATCTGTTAAACTGTTTTTATTTACTACAGGTGTAAAGTCAGGATTTGTTACTTTAAGACGGTCTTTCAGTTGTCCTTGGGTGATACGAACATTGCCAGTACCATTCACTCTGTTGAAGTTGCCTACTTGGTCAGTTGCAACTGCATTCCGTTGCCAAGTATGTCCTGAGTTCCACTCCAGATTATCATTCATATGAGCGTCGACTGTGATAGTCGCAGGACTTTCTGGCGTAGCTGTGATATTTCCTGTCAAGAGCCCTACAGTTCCTGTACCATAGTTAGAACCTTCAAAGTAGTTTTCTCTCAACCCTGGTTGGTTCCCATCTGCTCTAGGTACAATCTTGAACTCTCTTAATTTACCACTATTATCAGTCGCAGTAAATTTAACGGTGAAATCATCACCTGCATAGACAATATGTTCCATCCCACGACTAGAGTCGGGACTTTGAGTAGCTGTAATCTGCTGACCACCACGTGTCACGGTTACAGCAGGTACAGGCACCTCAGTTTCCCGCTCTTACGTTAGCTCGAACGACATCCACAGTGTTATCACGATAAGTAATAGTGATTTCACCCGTATTAGACACCGTTATTTCATGATTACCTTCAGAATTTTTCTTGTAATCAGAACTGTTGAGGATAGTGGCATTTTTACTATTGTTCCTAAAGTTTGCAAGGATTTGAGTTTTCTCAGTCTCGCTCAAAGATGACGGATTATTTACCGTAACAGTATCACCACTCACAGGCTCGTTACGCTCGTTGAAACCTTTGATACGAACAGTCATCCGAGCCGTAGTGGTTTGATTGTCAGTATCCGTCACTTTATATTCGAGAACATATGCACCAGGTTTATACGGTTCCCAAGCCCCATCTGCAGTACCGGTTTTTCCTACTCCATTGTTTCGACCAATTGTCCCAACAATTTGTACATTATATGATTTCTGGTATCCTGTAAAATGACCACGTCTATCATATATTCCAAGATCTCCATAACCATTTTTGCTAGTTGCTGGATAGTTAGGCGCATTCAAGCCAGTAATGATCGGATTACTCTCTGCAGCATCTAGGCGCTTCATCCCTACATCATCATTGAGTGGCATATTTACCGTAGCGATTTGTCGTCATTATAATAGGTAATCTCAGTTGGTAATGTAATAGTTGGTGGTTTACTACCCAGTCGCTGACCTGTTCCTGTTGGAACAGTACCAGTCATTACACTGGTATAGTTTCCAGCAGTAGCAGCGCTATCGAACGGTTTACTACTTGTAGCCACTTGGGCATTCAAAGTAGCTTCACTAGAATTATTATTCACCGTTGCATAGATTAAAATAGTTGCATCTAAGTTTCTATTCAAATCATGGCGCTTGTTAAAAATGTACTCATTCCCAGAACCACCACGTTTCTCCATAGGTTCACCATTAAAGTAAACTCGTGTAATGGTCGTGTTTTTATCCACTTGTGCTATTAAACCAGCATAATTAAGTGGACTCTGCGAATGCATATTGATACGCCAAAGAACCTCACGGTTAGCGCTTGCAAAGGTTCCTTGCTCAAGTGATGCAGTCGTCTGCTGATTTAGCGTTACTGGTGCAAAACCTCTGAGATTTCCCCCTGTTGGCATCGCTTGCCCGTTACGGCTATCACGTTGGCCAGAGGTTGCACGTGAAACCGCATTGGCGATAGAGTTGCGAGCTGAAGTAGCTGTCTTGACAACTGTTCCTAGGTCAGCGTTTGGATCCTTGAGAGTAGACTCAATCTCAGCAATAGCAGATTTCACCTTAAGAATGGCTGAGCTTGTATCTGGAAGGTCCACGGCTTTAGCCAGGTATTCTCCCATTTCTGCTGAAAGGGCTGCCAGTTTCTTACGGTCTTCTGCTTGCTTTTTAGCGCTTGTTTCTGCTGTTGTTGTCGCAGCAAGAGTCGCTGTAGTCGTAGCTGTCAGACTCGCATTTTGACTGTAAAGTTTTCTGCTGTTGAAAAGAGCACTAGAAAGATCAGGGATTGACCTGAACATTGCTAGCGTCTACTGTAGTTCTTGATACTCTGTCGTTACTGATAGTGTTTTCGCTAGAAACCCTTTGTGAACCTTCTACATGCGAAGTCTCAGAGTGAGAACTGCTTGCAACAGTTGAAGCACTATCTGATGTTGAAGCAGAATCGTTCAATGAAGACGAGGTGCTAGCTGAAGTTGAAGATGAAACACTGGTGCTCGTGCTAGCTGAGGTCGAAGCACTTACGGACTCAGATAGACTTGTTGAGACTGAGGTCGAGGCACTTGTAGAATCTGATAGCGAGATGCTCTCACTGATAGAGTTAGATGTTGAAACAGACGTTTGCTGCTCCTCATCCTTATTGACAGTTCCCAAAACAACCTGATCAGAATTCACTAGATTGTCAGTACCATCCACGACTTTCTCTACAGCCAGCTGTTCATTGGCATGGACTTGCGTATGAGTGGCAACTCCACCACCAACAACAGCCCCCGCGGCAGCTATCCCCTTGAGGACATCTATCCCAGTTAAAGAAGTTGAGACACGATCTTCCACAACTTCAGTTGTCACCTGAGCAGTATCAATACCACCACGAAGAACCTTAAATAGCCCGAATAAAGACGTTGAGGCACGCAACCAATGTTTCCCTGACTTAATCAGTTTGTATCTAGTTACACGATCGGTTTCTCGATACTCTCCTTCTTGACGTCTAAAAAACATGTTTTTTTCTCCTTGAGTTCATTTTTTATAAAAAAACTAAATACCAAAACATTCTTAAGATACACAGTCATGTTACATGGATATTTTCTCTTTTTTCACCCTGACAAGCACTGGTGTACTCTTAAAAAATTTTGATATAGAGCTCAATCTATAACACCTTATTATAGCACATTAGAGCCTGCTTTTGTCCAAAGATTTGTATAAAAAAATATTAATACAAATGACTTGTTCTTTTTGTAGATTTTACCTGAATTTAAGATTCTTTTTATCCAATAATCATCTGTTTCCCTTTTAAAAAATAAAAATATTATTGTAAAAATTCAGTAGGATGAAATAAAAATATAAAACAAATTGACCAGAAAGAAAAAGTCAGATCAATTTCTAGCAATGTTTTTAAAACCCGTAGCGTACTATTCTAGGTTCAATCTACTATATATCGAATCATCGCTCCATCAAAAAGCCGCCTGATTGGGCGACTTAATTTTTATAGGGAGATTATTATGAAAAAAGTTTTAGGAGTATAAGTTAAGGTCTTTTTAACTTATGAGATAAGTATACAACTCCTATCTTAAAAGTTTCCTTAAGTATTTTTTTAACGGTAAGATTTTTCCATTTTTCTCGCCAATTTTTCTTGGATAAACGCTTTTGATAAAGATTCATTCGATCTTGATTTTCTAAGAAATGGGGAGTTGGACGAACCTGAAAGTTTAAAAATATCCTCCAAACCATAAGGAGCAAAAGAGCTCTAAAGTTGCGTCAGCTTGCAAGCGAAGTCCTACTTCCGTACAACGTTCAGGATACTTACTCATGGCATCGCAGGAATTTCTATACGGAGATGTGTGGGGACTGTGTTGGTGCATATAGACTTGATTTTTCAGCTCCCACTGATACTGGGGAAAGTCCTCTCTCAACTTGCTTTCTATAGCCAGCGTTTCTTCGTAACTCACATCTGGGTCAAAGAAAATCACATCCACATCCGTTTCACGGTCAAAGGATGGCTTATCTGACAAGAGATTCCAGATAAAATTTCGGACCGAACCAGCTGCTAACCAGGAATCTTTCAACTCCAAGTCACGGATGATAGTCAGAATAGCCATCATGTCAGGATCTTCTCTGAAAGAATCTAAAATTTCAGCCTTATTTTTCAATGTATTCATACCCCAAATGTTCGTAAGCCTTGGCTGTCGCGACCCGTCCTGAACGAGTTCGCATGATAAATCCCTTCTGGATTAGGTAAGGTTCATACATATCTTCTACCGTCTCACGCTCTTCGGCGATATTTACCGAAAGAGTTCCTAGACCGACAGGGCCACCACCGTACATCTCAATCATGGTGCGGAGAATTTTCTGGTCCACATAGTCCAAGCCTTCATGGTCTACATCCAGCATGGTCAAAGCCTTATCGGTAATCACATCATCGATAACCCCATTCCCCATAATCTGGGCAAAATCGCGCACGCGCTTAAGAAGACGATTGGCAATACGAGGAGTTCCACGGCTACGGAGAGCCAACTCAGCAGCAGCTTCATGGGTGATTTCCATCTCAAAAATATCTGCCGTCCGCTCGACAATCTCTGTCAAGTCATCATGGGCATAATACTCCATGTGGCCAGTAATCCCGAAACGTGCACGAAGAGGATTTGAGAGCATCCCTGCTCGTGTCGTCGCACCAATCAAGGTAAAAGGTGGCAATTCCAGATGGACACTGCGACTACCTTCCCCCACACCAATCATGATGTCGATGTAGAAGTCTTCCATAGCACTGTAAAGCACCTCTTCTACTGACATGGGCAGACGATGAATCTCATCGATAAAAAGCACATCTCCTGGCTCCAAGTCATTCAAAATCGCTACCAGATCACCAGCTTTTTCGATAACGGGACCAGACGTTTGTTTGAGATTGACTCCCAGTTCATTGGCAATGACAAAAGCCATGGTTGTTTTCCCGAGACCTGGAGGGCCAAACAAAAGAACATGGTCTAGCGCCTCGTCACGCATTTTTGCTGCTTCGATAAAGATTTGAAGCTGATCTTTGACCTTGTCCTGACCGATATATTCACGTAAATATTGGGGACGGAGAGTACGTTCTACCAACTCCTCATCGCCCATGATTTCATTATCTAAAATTCTACTCATATTCCTATTATAGCAAAAATCCAGCCTACAAACAAAAAGCCACCTGACTTGGTGGCTCCCGAGTTTAATACTGATGTGGTATAATATTTTGCAGCACTGATACACCGCCTACGAAAGGAGGTGAAATAGCCCATGATGGAACTAATCCTTAAAACTATCATCGGACCAATTGTGGTCGGTGTCATTCTTCGCTTAGTCGATAAATGGCTAAACAAAGATAGATAGTGTCAAAAAAAGACCCCAAGCTTAATGTGGAAGTTAGCTTGGGGTCTTTTCTAGTCCATGATATAGAACTAATCCTTAATTCCCTTATATTATCCCACAGTTCGCGATTTTTGTCAAAGTTTTACTCCCTTGTCCAATAAGACTTTCAACATTAAGAGAACCTTAGGAATTATCAAAGAAAACAAAAGATTACATCACTATCAATAAACATGGGCGCTCATCAACTCAAATCAGCCAAACAAATGTTTTAATCCACTAAATGAAACGACAGACTTTCATATGATGTACCACTTCCTCACATTATTTCACGAGTTCCAACCTAGCAGTTCGGTCAGGCACTAGGTCATACAAAGATCTATATGACAGATCGTTATAACTAAGTTGAGGATAACTCGCTGAAACGACTACAGACCTATTTCTTAGTCATATTCGCTAAAAAGTCCCCGCCAATTCCCCTGACCAAAATCCGAAAAATTATTTTTAGGGAAATTCCCAAAAAGCCTGAAATAGAGTTAAAAAACTCCACCAGTTCCGGTGGAGTTAAGGGAGATTATTATGAAAAAGAAAAGTTTAGGATTTCTATTAAATAAAGTTAGAGGTCTTTATTTAATGATTATATGATACAAGAGAAGGCTTAAAAGTTAGCTTAAGATTTTCTAGTTTTTAATTTTGTTCAAAAATAATAAATACTAATTAAAAAAATTGCTAAAAGCAAACAAGAAAAAAAGCCACCAAATTGGGTGACTTTATTAGGGAGATTATGATGAAAAAGTTTTAGGATTTCTATTAAATAAAAGGTTACTCAATGAAAATCGAAATCAAACTAGGCAGAGCGACGCAAGCATAACTAAAAGTTAGGTAAGTCGACTCTAACGAAGTATGGTGAGATTTTCGAAAGATATTAGGAGGTCTTTATTTAATAATTACATGATACAGGATAAGACTTAAAGTTAGCTTAAGATTTTTGAACTTTTTATTGTCTTTTTGTAGCAAGGTGACATAGTCACTCTTGGTATGAAATAAATGGGAGAGAAAAACAGTCTGTTGTGTCTGATCAATAAAGTAAAGCAAAACGTATTGATCTATAATTTTTCCTCGTGTAGGATACTTACTATTAATCTTTACACCGATTTTCACATCAGCATCAAAACCAGCCTCAGGAAAGACTTCTAAACTTTTTAAACCATCTAAAAATTTTTTTGTCACAGTATTTTTTAGCAGATTGAGGGATTAAAAGTACCGTAGCTATATATTCGTGTATATTGTCGATAGCTTGTTCAACTTCTTTTGAAAGAATCACTTTATAAGCCATAGCGTGCCCTCACATTGTCTAGGGAAGTTCCTTCACCTGCCTCATATTCTCTCAAGGCACGTTCAGATTGGGCTTGTAATTCAGCAATTAACTGCTCTATGCAAAATCTTCGGCCGTCTTAATAGGCAAATCTTGCTCTAGGACTATTTGCTCTACAAATAAAGAAATAGCATCTGTCATTGTCATGCCCTTTTCCTTGATAATATTTCGAGCTTGTTCCATAGTAGCTTCATTCAGTTTAAAAATTGTATTGTTTCGATAAACTTATAGCTATGATATATCTCCAATCTATACGATATAGATTGATTATATACTAGATATAGATTTTTAATCAAGAAGAGTATTTTTCTCATAGCCTTACCTCCTCACTAGATGGTATATTTTTACGCGAGATTTCCTCGACAATCTTCTTTTTGAAAAATTCAATCGTTTCATATTTCGATACCTTTTGATAAAATCACGATAAATCAGATACTTTTTATCAGGATCTCAAGTAGGTCATTAAAAAGTTTAATGACACCAATTTTAAAGGGCATCAAGTTTCTAAATAATAGAAGATTCGGCGATCTTTTGTATTATGTGGATATCCGCGTTATCCTTGACACGAACTTTTACTTTTGTTCAAAACAACGAATACCAATGAAATATCGCTGAAAGTCACGATAACAAAAAGCCACCAAATTGGGTGGCTTCATTAGAGATATTATTATGAAAAAAAGTTTAGGATTTCTATTAAATAAAGTTAGGAGGTCTTTATTTAATAACTAAATGATACAGGACAAGACTTAAAGTTAGCTTAAGTGAAAAAAAATTATTTTAATTTTTTTCGGTCCACCAAAATCATACCCGTACACTGAAAACTAGATAAGGTTTCAAAACCTAAGGAACGATAAAATCCAAGAGTCTTTTCTGACTCATCTGTCGCTAGTTGTACTTGGTAGGCATCCTTATAATCAGCTAGAGCTTGCTTCATCAAGGCGCTACTAATCCCTTGGCGCTGATAGCTTGGCAAAACAATCAAATCCTGGACAAAAACGGATGAAAAACCATCTCCAACCAAGCGAACTAGACCAACGATTTTCTCGCCATCACGCGCTAGATAAATGGCTAGCGAATGAGACAAGGCCTGCTCCAACATCTGTGGCTGATTGGTATAGTTTGTCCAACCAACTGCCTGATAGAGATGTAAAACGTCATCAATTGAAACAGATGTTTCTTTTGTAATCTTAATCATAGCAAACCTTCCTAACATTCTCGTAGAGATTTAATCTGTTGTCCATTTTCATCAAAATTATCTTGCTTCAACCATGCTTCAAAACGAGCCTTAACCCTTGGCCAATCCTTGTCGATCATAGACAACCAATCCGTATCTCTAGTACGCCCTTTATAAATAACAGCTTGACGGAAGGTTCCCTCGTAGATAAAGCCCAAACGTTCTGCTGCTTTTCTAGAAGGTAGATTTAGCGCATCACATTTCCACTCATAACGGCGATAGTTAAGCTCTTCAAAGACATAACGAGCAAGCAAATAGTGGGCTTCTGTTCCCATCCTTGTCTGTTTGAGAGCCGGAGAAAAGGTCACCGCGCCAACTTCAATGGTGCGATTGACTTGGTCAATACGCATGAGAGAAAAAGTCCCCAGCGCCTTTCCAGTCGCTTTATCAATAATCGTATAATAGAAGCGATCCTTGCGCTCAATCATCTGCTTTAAAGCTACCATTAACTCTTCTAGATTAGCCACAGGTGGTTGAAAAAGATAGGTCCAAATCTCTCGAGGTGATTCTGGGCCATAAACAGCTAACAAATCTTTCGCGTGCTTTTCTACTGACAGAGCTTCGATAATCGTATACTGTCCTTCTATCCGTACAAGTGACGGTAAAACTCCAGGTGTGTCGTCTACAGGTTCACCAATCATCTGACCATATTCATTTACTGGCATAGCTTTCTCCTTATCTCACACTTATAAGTTTAAAGATGTGAATAGTATATCACATCTCACAGGTAATCTACAAAAATCCTCCAGTTTATGGAGGATTGATCAAATATGGAAACAAGTGAGTTAATGCCCCCTGTGCTTCTCTCTACGTTTTTGCTGTTTGCGTTCGAATTTCTCTTGTTTGAGCAATTGCTTTTGGACACTAGATTGATGTTTTGAAATCTTTTTCCTTTCCTCATACTGCAACTGCAATAGTTCTTTCGACTTGGAAGAAACTTTCTGCTTTACTTGTTTCTTCACAGCTCGCTGTAATCGTTTAGGATTCTTGATTTTTACATGTTGCTTAACTGTAGCTTCTGGACTAAAAAGATAATTGAGTAAACTGAGTCTGTAAAGATCTCTGAATTTCATCATCTTTTGGCTCCTGACCAAATGTCACACGACAAACTTGATAAGTTTCTCGATACACTTGTTCGAACAAACCATGCCAAAATCCATCTTCAAAATAAACTGTCAATCCAATTGAAATTGTTTCCACGACAGCACCTCCTTAAATCTATCCCTAAGAATGGACAACCAAGGAGGAAGGTTACTGATAGGCTTGCCTACGTCTGGACTACCAACCAGAACTGTGTTTTTATCTTAGTTGGAACTATTATAGCATATAGCAATACAAAAATCCTCCAGATTCTACTCTGAAGGACTTTTTAAATTTATTTCGTTACAATATTAACCAATTTATTTGGTACCGCAATCACTTTCACGATTTCTTTGCCGTCGATCTCTGCTTTGACTTTTTCGTTAGCAAGAGCTACTTCTTGCAACTCTTCGCGTGAAAGATCTTTAGCGACCATCAATTTGGCACGGACTTTACCTTTGATTTGGACGACGATTTCGATTTCGTCTTCAACCAATTTGCTTTCGTCCCATGTTGGCCAAGCTACGTAAGAGATAGAGTCACCTGTTGCTGCGACTGTTTGCCAGAGTTCTTCTGCCAAGTGAGGGGCAAATGGGGCTATCAATTGGATAAAGCCTTTGGCGTATTCCGCATAGAGCTTATCTTCCTTGTTAGCAGCATTGACAAAGACCATGAGCTGGGCAATGGCTGTGTTGAATTTCATCGACTCGATTTGCTCTGTGACAGATTTAACCGTTTCGTTATAAACCTTGTCAAGAGCGCCATTGTTTTCCGCAACGATTTCTTTACTTGTGATCAAACGGTAAACACGGTCGAGGAACTTACGGCTTCCTTCCAAACCTTCTTCAGACCAAGCGATTGAAGCATCAAGTGGCCCCATGAACATTTCATAGACACGAAGGGTATCAGCACCGTATTGTTCCACCACGTCGTCTGGGTTGACCACGTTCTTGAGGGATTTAGACATCTTGGCTGGCGCTTGCTCCAACTCTTCCCCTGTTTCTACATGGAAGAAAGAACCGTCACGTTTTTCAACCTTATCAGTTGCCACAAGAGCCCCACGGTGGTCACGGTAGCTTGTTCCCAAAATCATTCCTTGGTTAAAGAGTTTTTGGAATGGTTCCTTAGTTGGAACAACACCGAGGTCATAGAGGAATTTGTGCCAGAAACGAGCGTAAAGCAAGTGAAGAACAGCATGCTCTGCACCACCCACGTAGATATCTACTGGCAACCATTGTTTGAGAAGATCCTCATCAGCCAATTTCTCAGTGTTGTGTGGATCGATATAGCGGAGGTAGTACCAGCTTGAACCGGCCCATTGTGGCATAGTGTTGGTTTCACGACGACCTTTGACGCCATCTTCACGAGTCACTTCCAGCCAGTCGGTCAAGTTAGCCAATGGGCTTTCACCAGTACCTGAAGGGCGGATGTCCTTGGTTACTGGCAAGACAAGTGGCAATTCATTTTCTGGAACAGCTGTTGAAGTTCCATCTTCCCAATGAATGATTGGGATTGGTTCACCCCAATAACGTTGACGGCTAAAGAGCCAGTCGCGGAGACGGTAGGTCACTCTCTCTTGACCACAGCCTTTTTCTTCCAACCAAGCTACAATCTTGGCAATCGCTTCTTCTTTGTTGAGTCCATCTAGGAAGTCTGAATTGACGTGAAGACCATCTTCTGTGTAGGCAGCTTCTTCTACGTTTCCACCTTCCAGTACTTCTACGATTGGAAGTCCAAATTGGTTAGCAAATTCCCAGTCACGTTGGTCGTGGGCAGGTACGGCCATAACAGCACCTGTACCATAGCTAGACAAAACGTAGTCTGCAATCCAGATTGGGATTTCTTTACCATTGACAGGGTTGATGGCATAAGCACCAGTCCAAACCCCTGTTTTTTCCTTGGCAAGGTCTGTACGAGCCAAGTCTGATTTAAGCTAGCTTGGTGTTTGTAGTCAGCAACAGCCTCTGCTTGCTCTGGACTTGTGATGGCGTCTACTAATTCATGTTCAGGAGCCAGAACGGTGAAAGTCGCCCCGAAAAGGGTATCTGGACGTGTCGTAAAGACGGTGAATTCCTTGTCTGTTCCTTTGACTTTAAAGGTTACATTGGCACCAGTTGATTTACCAATCCAGTTACGTTGCATGTCCTTGATAGACTCTGGCCAGTCCAGATCATCCAAGTCAGTCAGCAAGTGCTCTGCATAGGCAGTAATTTTTAAGCATCCATTGTCGCATTGGTTTGCGAACAACTGGATAGCCACCACGCTCAGATGTTCCGTCAGGAAGGACTTCTTCGTTGGCGATGGCTGTTCCCAATTCCTCCACCCAGTTTACTGGCACTTCAGCTTCATAGGCCAAGCCTTTTTCGTAAAGCTTGGTGAAGATCCATTGTGTCCATTTATAGTAGTTTGGGTCTGTAGTATTAACTTCACGGTCCCAGTCGTAAGAGAATCCAAGCGCATTGATTTGACGTTTGAAGTTGGCAATATTTTCCGCAGTGAATTCCGCTGGGTCATTACCAGTATCCATAGCGTATTGCTCTGCAGGCAAACCAAAAAGCATCCCACCCCATTGGGTGAAGGACATTGTAGCCTTGGGCACGTTTGAAACGACTGAGGATATCCGTTGCTGTGTAACCTTCTGGGTGTCCTACGTGCAGACCCGCTCCAGATGGGTAAGGGAACATGTCAAGTGCATAAAACTTAGGTTTTGAAGCGTCTGTTCCTGTCTTAAAAAGTGTGATTGTCAGCCCAGTATTTTTGCCACTTAGGCTCGATTTCTTTATGATTGTAAAAACTCATGCTGTCTCTCCAATTTTCGTGATGCTCCTATTATACCATTTTTAGGGGAATTTAGTCTCTTTCTTTTCAACTCTTTTCTCTTTTGGTAATTTCTCAAAGTAACTTCCACTTTCCTGACCAAAGTGGAAATTAGTCTAAAACGGATTTTTTTATGGTGGAATTAAGTGTGAGACGTTTGTGGTAGAAATGAGGCCTACTATGATCAAACATAAACACCTTACCCTTTTCAGACCGTAATGATATCCAATTAGGGTTTTAGAGCGCGGTGAAACCTTCAAAGCTATCAGGGCAACTTATTCTAAAAGACCCGACTACTGTTTCCAAAGAAGTCAAACGAAACAGACTAGTCAGAGAGTCTACGTGTGATAACCTCCCTTGTCCTTTACTTGCCAAAGCTCCCTTTGTCTGTAATGGATGTCCTAAAAGAAGACAAAACTGTGGCTATCAGAAAATCTTCTACCTCGCCAAACAAGCTCAAAAAGCAGTACGAACAAACTCTTGTCGAAGCTCGTGAAGGAACTCCTCTTAATTCTCAGACTTTCTGGAACATGGATAAAATTATTTCTGATGGGGTTAAAAGGGACAACACATCTATCATATCCTCAAAACTCATAACCTTGATGTTAGCTCCTCAACTGTCTATCGACACATCCGAAAAAGGTTACCTGTCTATCGCTCCGATTGATCTTGCTAGAGCTGTTAAATTTAAAGAAAGAAGAAAAATAATCTACCTTCCATCCCTAAAGAAGCTAAAAAGGCCGTTCCTATGAGGATTTCCAAAAACTATTTAGCCCTTTAATCAACTAGACTCTTGGCTGGAAATGGATACAGTTATGGGCAGAATGGGAGGTAAAGTCCTACTCACCTTCAACCTCTCTTTCTGTAACTTTATCTTCGCTAGACTTCTGGTTAATAAAACTGCCCTTGAGGTTACCAAACACCTTTATAAAATCAAGAACACTCTTCACCAAGCGGACAAAGATTTCTTCCAACTCTTTCCTGTCATTCTGACTGATAATGGTGGAGAGTTTGCCAGGGTTGATGACATCGAAATGGATGTTCGAGGAGAGCAAGCTCTTCTTTGCGACCCTAATCGCTCTGACCAGAAAGGGAGAATTGAGAAAAATCACACGCTGATTCGCGACATTCTACCTAAGGGAACTTCCTTTGACAACTTAACTCAAGAGGATATTAATCTCGTCTGTTCGCATGTCAACAGTGTCAAACGCGCTGCTTTGAATGGAAAAGTCAGCCTATGAACTCTTTTGCCTTTTACTTACGGAGAAGAAATTCCTAAACTTCTCGGCATTTCTAAAATACCTGCAGAAGATGTCTGTCAGTCTTCTAAATTACTCCAACATAAAAATCTAAAAACTAACCAAAAACCCATTCAAACGTCTCATACTAACTTCCACCATAGCGGAACTTAATCTGAAACGCTTTCAGATGAGGGGATTTTGTGCGCTCTTTTTTCTATTCCTTTCGACTACAAAAGCGATGAAATCAAGCATGAGTAAAACCAGTGGAACTTACCCTGACACGGAATTCCACTGGTTTTTACACTTTTTATCAGACTAACTTCCACTTCTACTAGCGGTGGAACTTAGTTTTGGGAATTTAGCTCTTTTCTCTTTTCACCTTGCCTTCCATTTTTAATACTGCTATACTTACTTTAGCAAGCTCTTTATAAGAGGTGATTTATGGCCCATTCTTTCAAACATTCTCTCCAAAAAGAGATTCTTCACCGTAGTTCTTTGGCTGCTTTAGCGACCTCGTTTTTACTCCTCATTCTCTTGTTTGGTTTTTCCTATTTCCTGCAAAAGCAACAGCTCACCAAGGACACTCAACAGATTGTCCAACATGTTCGCAATATGAAACAAGCGAACTATCAATTATTGGAGACCATGAATCAAAAAATGGTCCCAGAATTTTTAGAGGGTAAACATACTGACCGAGAACTCTTTAGTCTATTTTATGAAACAAAAGCTCAACTGAAACTCAGTTCTGATTTTATCATCCTTGATGACACAGGAGAACTTCTCTTTAGTACCAATCGCAACCATCAAGAAACTATTTTAGCTCCTTATTATTTAAAATTATTAATTCAAAATCCGATTCAAGGAACCATTACAGAAAAGGTTGCTTTGTCAATAGATAAACAACATTACGCACTCTTCATTATGCCTATCGTTCAAAATCAACGAGTTAAGGCTTATAGCATTTCTTTTGTAAATGAAAATGAATTTGTGTCCAGTATCCCTCTCATCAATTCAAAAATACGCTATTACAGATACTTTTTGGAAACATCTACTCTAGTAATACTAATCAATTTACTCAATCAACTCTGGAAAAATTTGATGAAAAATTACTCCAATCTAAAACCCATTGGTATGTTGAAAATCCACTTCTGATTGAAAAACGTAAAATTGAACCGATTTTCTCAATCTACACCTTTCAATCTTTTCTTTTCCCATTCCGAGTTTACTAGGGCTTGCTTCTGTCTTAACACTCTGTATCTTTCTGTTATACTTCTGGCAGGGCAGACGAATTGCTTATAAAATTGCTACGCACAATGCCGGCCTATTGAAAGTCTAGTCTATCAACTGCAGGAAATCCCTAAGAAAAAGGACAAGAAGCTGATCCTCCAGACAGGAGACGAATTTGAACTGATTGCTGAGAAAATCACCGATATGCTCCAAGAGTTGGATGAGCTCCATCAAAAGATGTTGACCATTGAGAAGGAAAAGTGGATCTTTGAAAGAAAGATGCTGGAAGCTCAGTTTAATCCTCACTTCCTCTACAATACCTTGGAAACCATTAAAATCACGAGTATGATTGATGCCAGTATTACTCAAGATCTAATTCAAAATCTCACGCGCATCCTGCGATATAGTGTAACTGAACTAGAAAAAGAAACGACTCTTGGGCAGGACCTAGAGATTATAGAAGCTTATCTGAAAATCCATCAGATTCGATTTGAACATTTTTCTTATCAGATTGACTGTTCTGAGAATCTACATTCCCAAACTGTTCCGAAACTTTTCTTATTACCCCTTGTGGAAAATGCTCTAAAATACGGAAGACAGTATCGTATCGACCTTGCCATTTCTATCCAAATCACTCAAGAGCAGGAAGCACTGATCTTTATCGTTAAGGATAATGCTGGTGGTCTAACCAAACAAGAACGCCTACATATCTTAGAATCCTTGGACAGCCCACATACACAGCACGGTATTGTCAATAGTTTACAAACGATTGAATAACTTTTTGAGAATGTCGAATTGGATTTAGGAGTGAACCCAAGGTGAAACCTGGGTAAAATTTGTCACGAAAGGAAGAACGCATGTTTAAGCTAATCATTGTCGAAGACGAACACCTGATCCGAAAATGGCTTGAAATCGCCATAGACTACTCAGCCTTGGGCATTCAAGTCGTTGGAACTGCAAGTCACGGACAAGAAGGCATGGAGTTAATTCAAAAAGAGAAACCACACATCGTCCTGACAGACATTACCATGCCCATCATGGATGCTTTTATGATGTTTGAAGCGACTCGTTCACTCTCTTATGAAAAAGTGATCCTCTCTGGTTACAATGATTTCCAAAATCGCCAAAAAAGGCCATGCAATTCGGAGCAGTAGACTTCCTTCCAAAACCCATAAATGTCACTGAATTAACAGAGTGTTTAGAAAAAATAACTTTGCGCCTCAAGATGGATCAACACCAAACCAATCCATTTTTACAAGACTATCAGACTTTTGTAACATCTCTTCAAAAAATCAATCCTCAAAACCAATTGATTCAACAAATTCTCGAATTTGTGCACCAACACTACTCCCAACACTTTACCATTTCTACCATTGCAGAGAATCTAGGTTATAGCGAAAGTTATCTCTACAAGGTTATCAAGGAAGATTTTCCTATCACCTTGAACGAATACATTCTTCAGTATCGTTTAAAACAAGCCGTTGAAAAGATGAGCCAGTATCCTGATTCTCCTCTTAGTCAAATCGCTGAACAAGTCGGCTTCTCAGACTATAAATATTTTTGGTAAAGTTTTTAAGAAATACTTTCATATCTCCAAAAGAGTTAAAAAGCCATCGGAAGAATAGTGGCTCTTTGTCAACTGTAGTGGGTTGATGAAAAGTTATAACCTGGAGAGGACCAACTTGGTTCTCTCCTTTTTGATGTTCAAAGCAATGAGGATTCTAGTTTTGAAGTTTTCAAAGTTCCGGAAGCCAAAAGCATTGCGCTTGATGACCTTAATGAGGTTATTAGTAGCCTCTAGTTTTGCGTTTGAGTAGGGGCAGTTCCAGTGAGTTCATGATTTTGTCCTTGTCTTTCAAAAAGGTCTTGAAAACAGTTTGAAAAATAGGATTTACACAAGAAATCGTTTCTTCAATCAGTTCGAAGAAATGGTCTGTTTGTTTCTCTTGGAAATGAAATAGTAATAGTTGATAGAGTTCATAGTGCTCTCTAAGTTCTTGAGAGTATGCAAGAAGGTTTTCGAGAATCTCTTTATTGGTCAGGTGTGAGCGAAAAGTCGGGCGATAAAATCGTTTATCGCTGAGTTTACGGCTATCCTGTTGAATGAGTTTCCAGTAACGTTTCAATGCCTTATATTCGTGCGATTTTCTATCAAAACGATTCATGATTTGGATGCGAAGACGGTTCATAGCACGACTGAGATGTTGGACAATGTGAAAGCGGTCGAGAACGATTTTAGCGTTAGGAAAAATTTTTCTGGCAATATCGTAGTAGGGGCTAAACATATCCATGGTAATGACTTTCACGCGACTTCTCACCTTTCTAGAATAACGAAGAAAATGATTGCGAATGGTCACTTGAGTCCGCCCATCCAGGATAGCTACGATCTTTCTGGAATCAAAATCCTGTGCAATGAAGCTCATCTTACCTTTCTTGAAGCTGTATTCATCCCAAGACATGTGAGTTGGAAGGAAAGATAAATCTGTCTTGAATTTGAATTCTTTCAATTTACGAATGACTGTCGAAGTAGAGACAGATAGACTTTCTGCGATAGCCGTCATAGGGACTTTCTCGATTAATTTTTGAGTGATTTTCTGGTTGACGATGGTCGCGATTTGGTGATTCTTTTTGACTAAAGAAGTCTCTGCAACAGCTATTTTCCCGCAGACTTTACAATGGAAACGGCGTTTTCTCAATCGAATGAGTGTCTTATAGCCTGCACACTCTAGATAAGGGATTTTAGATTCTTTCTGGAAGTCATATTTAGTCATTTGCCCTAGGCAGCGAGGGCACACAGGTGCAGTATAATCTAGCTTAGCGATGATTTCTTTATGCGTTCCAGCATCAAGATAATCCAAGATTATGATGTTCTTATCTTTAATTTCGAGTAAGTTTGTGATAAAATTTAATTGTTCCATAAGATTCTTTCTAATGATGGTTTGGTCACTTTTCATTATAGGTCTTATGGGACTTTTTTCTAACAAAAATAGGGCTCCATAATTCCTATGGTGGTTCTACCCACTACAGAAATTATAGAGCCAGAATAGTTTAGACACTATTCTTCTTTTTGTAGAAATTTTACCCCTATTAGGATAGAATTTTAAGTTTTAAAAACGCTTTCATTACTTTACAATAGAGGTATCAAAACTATGGAGGTATCCATCATGAAAAAGAAATGGATGTATTATGCTGCGTGTGGACTTGCTATTTTGGGGCTAACCGCCTGCTCTTCTGACGACGCTTCGGGAGAAAAGGCAACTGAAAATGGAGGAAGCGATACTCTAGTAGTCTACTCCCCAAACTCAGAAGGATTGATTGGAGCAACTATTCCTGCTTTTGAAGAAGTATGGCATCAAGGTTGAACTCATTCAAGCCGGAACAGGTGAACTCTTTAAGAAACTAGAATCTGAAAAAGAAGCTCCTGTGGCAGATATCATCTTTGGTGGTTCCTATACCCAATATGCTACCCACGGAGAACTTTTTGAAAATTACGTATCAACGGAAAACGATAATGTAATCAAAGAATATCAAAAATACAACTGGCTACTCAACTCCTTATACATTGGACGGTAGCGTTTTGATCGTCAATCCTGACTTAACTAAGGGGATGAATATTGAAGGTTATAGCGACCTCATCAAACCAGAACTCAAAGGAAAAATCGCAACTGCTGACCCAGCCAACTCTTCTAGCGCCTTTGCTCAACTAACAAATATGTTGCAAGCACAAGGTGGCTATACAGATGACAAGGCTTGGACTTATGTCAAAGATCTTTACTTTGATTGATGGTAAGATTGGCTCTAGTTCATCTGGTGTTTTACAAGGCTGTAGCAGATGGAGAAATGGCTGTTGGTCTTTCTTACGAAGACCCCGCAGTGAAACTTCTAAACGACGGAGCAAACATCAAGGTTGTTTATCCAAAAGAAGGTACTGTCTTCCTGCCTGCTAGCGCTGCCATCATTAAAAACGCTAAGAACATGGAAAAACGCTAAGAAATTTATCGATTTCATCATTTCTCAAGAAGTCCAAGACACCCTTGGTACAACAACCACTCAACCGTCCTGTTCGTAAAAATGCTAAAACTAGCGAAAATATGAAACCAATCGAACAAATTAAAAACACTAACTGAAGACTATGACTATGTCATCAAAAATAAATCAGATATCGTTAAAAAATACAACGAAGTCTTTACAGATATTCAATCTAAACAGTAAAAGAGGTTGACCATGAGTGAGATCAAGATTATTAATGCCAAGAAAAATTTACCACGATGTAGCTGTTATCGAAAAATCTAAACGTTACTATTCCTAAGGGAGCCTTTTTCACCCTCCTTGGGCCTTCAGGATGTGGGAAAACAACCTTGCTTCGTATGATTGCAGGTTTCACTAGCATCGAAGGAGGAGAGTTCTACTTCGACGATACTAAAATCAACAACATGGAACCTAGCAAGCGAAACATTGGGATGGTTTTCCAAAACTATGCAATTTTCCCACATTTGACAGTGCGTGATAACGTTGCATTCGGGCTCAAGCAAAAGAAAGTTCCAAAAGATGAACTCATCGAACAAACAAATAAATACCTTGAGTTGATGCAGATTGCCCAGTATGCTGATCGTAAACCAGATAAACTTAGTGGTGGTCAGCAACAACGGGTTGCCCTAGCACGTGCCTTGGCAGTTAATCCTAGCGTTCTCCTCATGGACGAACCCCTCAGTAACCTAGATGCCAAACTTCGATTGGATATGCGTCAAGCTATTCGTGAAATCCAACACGAAGTTGGTATTACAACAGTCTACGTAACTCACGACCAAGAAGAAGCTATGGCTATTTCTGACCAAATCGCCGTTATGAAAGATGGTGTTATCCAACAAATCGGACGCCCGAAAGAACTTTACCACAAACCAGCAAATGAATTTGTCGCAACCTTTATTGGTAGAACAAACATAATCCCTGCTCGTTTGGAAAAGCAAGCTGACGGAGCTTACATCGTCTTTGAAGATGGTTATTCTCTTCGTATGCCAGCATTAGACCATGTGGAAGAACAAGCTATTCATGTCAGCATTCGTCCTGAAGAATTTATCCGTGACGAAAATGGACCAATCGACGGTACAATTAGTGATAGTGTCTATCTTGGACTCAATACTGAATACTTCATCGAGACAGGGTTTGCTTCAAAAATCCAAGTAAGTGAAGAATCTACATTTGAAGAAGATTTGAAAAAAGGAGATCGCGTTCGTTTGCGTATCAACACTCAAAAACTCAATGTCTTCTCTGAAGATGGTTCTCGTAATCTCATAAAAGGAGTCAGCCATGGAGCGTAAAAAACTAAACATTTGGACTGCATCTTCCTTCTTCATCTTCCTTACTTATCTTATTTTTCTGGTCTATCCAATTGTTACGGTATTAAAACAGGCACTGGTACATGAAGGTCATTTCTCATTAGAAAATTTTGTGACTTTCTTTAGCAAGTCTTACTATTCTGAAACCCTTATCAACAGTTTCAAGGTTTCTGTAACTGCCACAATTACCTCTGTCGTTGTTGGTACCTTGCTAGCTTATCTTTTTTCCATGTATGATTTCAAGGGAAAGAAGTTTTTACAAATTTTAATCATCATTGCATCCATGTCAGCTCCCTTTGTAGGTGCCTATTCTTGGATTCTACTTCTTGGTAGAAACGGAGTTATCACAAAGTTTCTAACCAACACACTGCACTTGCCAGGTCTTGACATCTACGGTTTCAAAGGTATTGTACTTGTCTTTACACTTCAACTTTTCCCTCTAGTATTTCTTTACGTAGCTGGGACTATGAAGAGCATCGACAATTCTCTCCTAGAAGCTGCTGAAAGTATGGGATCTTTCGGTCTGAAACGAATTGTAACTGTCGTTTTACCTCTCTTGGTTCCAACCTTGCTAGCAGCTGCACTCCTCGTCTTTATGAGAGCTTTCTCAGACTTCGGTACTCCGATGCTGATTGGTGAGGGATATCGTACCTTCCCAGTCTTGATCTATACACAGTTTATCAGTGAGGTAGGGGGTAACTCTGCCTTCGCATCAGCCTTAGCAATTATGGCGATTACAATCGCCCTAGTTATCTTCCTCATTCAAAAATACGTTTCAAATCGCTACAGTTTCAGTATGAACTCGCTTCATCCAATTGAACCTAAGAAAACGACAAAAGGTAAGATGGCTGCTATTTATGTGACAGTTTATGGCATTATCTTATTCTCTGTTTTGCCTCAAGTTTACTTGATTTATACATCCTTCCTAAAAACATCCGGAATGGTTTTCGTCAAAGGATATTCACTAAACAGCTATAAGACTGCTTTTAACCGCATGGGCTCTGCTATTTTTAATACCATCTCGCATTCCCTCTACTTGCCTTTGGTTCTCGTTGTTTGTCTTTGCGACCTTCATATCCTATCTTGCAGTTCGTAAACGCAACCTATTTTACCAACTTAATCGATAGTCTTAGTATGGTACCTTATATCGTACCAGGAACTGTACTTGGTATTGCCTTTATCTCTTCATTCAATACAGGCCTCTTCGGAAGTGGTTTCCTGATGATTACAGGAACAGCCTTCATCTTGATTATGTCCTTATCTGTCAGAAGACTTCCTTATACCATCTCGTTCTTCAGTTGCTAGTTTGCAACAAATTGCCCCTAGTATCGAAGAAGCAGCAGAAAGCTTGGGAAGTAGCCGTCTCAATACCTTTACTAAAAATCACAACCCCAATGATGCTTTCAGGTATCATCATCAGAGCAATCCTTTCATGGGTAACAATGATTTCAGAACTATCTACTTCCATTCTCTTGTATAATGTTAAAACCAGAACAATGACCGTAGCTATCTACACTGAAGTACTTCGTGGAAACTATGGTGGCAGCAGCCTTGTCTACTATCCTCACCATTTTAACAGTTACTTCCTTGTTACTATTTATGAAAATTTCTAAAAATAACAGCATTACGCTCTAGTTTTTTTCCTACTAAAACAGCCAATTCCCCTGGCTGTTTTTATATCTCTACTTTTTGATTTTCCCGAATCATCACCTTCGATAAATACAGATTCCTATCAATAGGACATATATTAGCTAGTTATATAGATGCAAGATAGGGCTTTTTATGGTAGAATATAGGAAAGTGCTTTCTCAGAAGGAGGAAAATATGGACAAACAAACCATCGCTGTTTTAGGGCCTGGTTCTTGGGGTACTGCTCTGTCACAAGTTCTTAATGACAACGGACACCAAGTACGTATCTGGGGAAATATCCCTGATCAAATTGATGAAATTAATACACAACATACTAACAAACGCTATTTTAAGGATACTGTATTAGACGATAAAATTGTGGCCTACCATGATTTGGCAGAAACCTTAAAGGGGGTTGATGCTATCTTGTTTGTGGTGCCAACCAAAGTGACTAGATTGGTGGCCCAACAGGTAGCTGCTGTTTTGGATCATAAAGTAGTAATCATGCATGCTTCAAAAGGCCTCGAACCCAATAGCCACAAACGTCTTTCAACCATTCTTGAAGAAGAAATCCCTGAAGAGTTGCGTAGTGAAATTGTGGTTGTATCTGGTCCTAGTCACGCGGAAGAAACGATTGTACGCGACATCACCTTGATTACGGCTGCCTCTAAAAATTTACAAACTGCTCAATATGTTCAAAAACTCTTTAGCAACCACTACTTCCGCCTTTATACCAATACGGATGTTATCGGAGTGGAAACAGCTGGTGCTCTTAAAAATATCATCGCTGTTGGTGCAGGTGCCCTTCATGGACTTGGATTTGGTGATAATGCTAAGGCAGCGATTATCACGCGCGGTCTGGCAGAAATTACTCGTCTGGGGGTTAAACTTGGAGCAAATCCATTAACTTACAGTGGTCTTTCTGGAGTTGGGGATTTAATCGTTACAGGAACTTCTGTCCACTCACGTAACTGGCGTGCCGGAGATGCTCTTGGGCGTGGCGAAGCCTTGGCAGATATCGAAGCTAACATGGGAATGGTCATCGAAGGGATTTCAACAACCAAAGCTGCTTACGAATTGGCACAAGAACTTGGAGTTTATATGCCAATCACCCAAGCCATTTACCAAGTTATTTATGAAAATGTTAATATTAAGGATGCCGTTTCTGAACTCATGAGCAATGAGTTCAAGGCAGAGAACGAGTGGTCTTAGTCACCGTTAGAAAAGAAGCTCATGAAGCAAAAAGTTAGAAAAGCCGTTATCCCTGCTGCAGGACTTGGAACTCGTTTCCTACCTGCTACCAAAGCTTTGGCTAAAAGAAATGTTACCAATCGTCGATAAAACCAACCATCCAGTTTATCGTTGAAGAAGCTCTTAAGTCTGGTATTGAGGATATTCTTGTTGTCACAGGGAAGTCAAAACGCTCAATCGAAGACCATTTTGACTCAAACTTTGAGCTAGAATACAACCTCAAAGAAAAAGGAAAGAATGATCTCTTGAAACTTGTTGACGAAACAACTGGCATGCGCCTCCACTTCATCCGTCAAACTCACCCACGCGGACTCGAGATGCCGTCTTACAAGCCAAAAGCTTTCGTCGGGAATGAACCCTTTGTGGTTATGCTTGAGGGATGACCTCATGGATATCAATGATGACAAGGCTGTCCCATTGACCAAGCAACTCATGAATGATTACGAAGAAACTCACGCTTCTACCATCGCTGTCATGCCTGTCCCACACGAAGAAGTCTCCGCCTACGGTGTCATCGCTCCTCAAGGAGAAGGCAAAGATGGACTTTACAGCGTTGAAACCTTCGTTGAAAAACCAGCACCTGAAGACGCACCAAGTGATCTAGCCATTATTGGCCGTTATCTCCTCACACCAGAGATTTTCGGTATCCTTGAAAAATCAAACACCTGGTGCCGGAAATGAAATCCAGCTAACAGATGCCATCGATACTCTCAACAAAAACTCAACGAGTATTTGCTCGTGAATTCAAAGGGTGCTCGTTATGATGTTGGAGACAAGTTTGGATTTATGAAGACTTCCATCGAATACGCTCTCAAACATCCACAAGTCAAAGACCACTGAAGGACTACTTGATTGATCTTGGAAAAGAACTTTCAGGAGACAAATAAACAATTTGTCAAACAGTCAGATTTAGTTTAAATCTGGCTTTTTTCAATGTCTAAATCTCAAGACCCAATCCCTATCCAAAAGCCCTGTTCTAAGCCTAATTTCTTGCAATAATTGCTTTTATGGTATAATAATAAAGAGTGAGGAATTCTATGAACAAACATGTAACAAGAATCAAACAAAAAGGACTGGCCTTACTTCGGTCTTTAAAATTAATAACTTCCAAAAAAAGTCCAGATAAAAATAAGAAAGTCAAAACAAAGCTGACCATTTGGACTATTTTTGGCCAATATCTTACTTGGAATAAAAGCAACTTTTAACACTCTTTTTATCCTAGCTTTTTATTGGCGTCTCCTCGGGACTGGAGTTGTTTTTGGGGTATGCTGTTTCTCTCTTTGATCAAGTTAGTGTCCCTCAAACGGAGGATTTGATCAAGCAGGTCAATAATATTTCATCCATCTCTGAAATTCGCTATGCAGATGGTTCCATGATTAGCGCTATTGAAAGCGATCTACTTCGCACATCTGTGTCATCAGATGCCATTTCAGATAATCTCAAGCAAGCTATCGTTGCAACCGAGGATGAACACTTTGCTGAGCACAACGGTGTTGTTCCTAAAGCGGTTATTCGCGCCAGTCTAGGAAAATTCATCGGACTTGGTTCTTCCAGTGGAGGTTCTACCCTAACACAACAGCTCATCAAACAACAAGTAGTCGGTGATGCTCTACACTAGCTCGTAAAAGCAACTGAAATCGTAGATGCTCTGGCCTTAGAACGTGCCATGAGTAAGGATGAAATCCTGACAACCTATCTCAACGTCGCACCTTTTTGGGCGCAATAACAAGGGCAAAAAATATCGCAGGGCTCAGCAGGCTGCAACTGGGATTTTCGGATGGATGCTAGCAAACCAACCATTCCTCAAGCAGCTTTCCTAGCAGGGTTTTACCACAAAGCCCTATTTCCTACTCACCTTATGAGTCTACTGGTGAGATGAAGAGCGAAGAAGATATTGAACTTGGAATCAAGCGCTCAAAAGATGTTCTCTACAATATGTACAGAACTGGAGTTCTTAGCCAAGAAGACTACGAAACCTATAAAGCATACGACATTAAACAGGATTTCTTGTCAGCAGAAAATGCCAGCGTTAGTTCTAAAGGTTTCCTCTACTTCACTGTGCTAGATGAGGCTACCAATATTATGTATGATTACTTGGTACAGAAAGATAACGTTTCTGCCCAAGAACTTAAGAACGAATCTATTCAAAAATCTTATCGTGAATTAGCTGAAAGAGAAATTCAAAATGGTGGTTACCGTATCACAACTACAATTGACAAAGCAATCCATACTGCCATGCAAGATGCGGTAGCAAATTACGGCTACCTGCTAGATGATAGTTCAGGGCAACCTGAAGTTGGGAATGTCTTGATGGACAATCAAACTGGGGCGATTTTAGGTTTTGTAGGTGGGCGAGATTATCAGACCAATCAAAACAATCACGCCTTTCGATACCAAACGTTCCCCTGCCTCCACTACCAAGCCACTCTTGGCCTACGGTATTGCTATTGACCAAGGGCTCATGGGAAGCGCTAGTATCTTATCAAACTATCCAACCAATTTTTCCAACGGGAATCCTATCATGCACGTTAATAACCCAGGTACAGCAATGATAGACCTTAAAGAAGCTCTGAATTATTCTTGGAACATTCCAGCCTACTGGACCTATCAGCTACTTCTTCAAAAAGGGGTTGATGTTCGTTCCTACATGGAAAAGATGGGGTATAAAATCCCTGAATACGGCATCGAAAGTCTACCTATGGGGGGAGGAATTGAAGTTACTGTAGCCCAGCACACCAATGGCTACCAAACGCTAGCTAACAATGGTACCTATCATAAGAAATACATGATCTCAAAAATTGAGAAAACGAGTGGTGAGGTTCTCTATGAACATCAGGCTAAACCCATCCAAGTTTACTCTAAAGCTACTGCAACCATTATGCAGAGTTTGCTAAGAGATGTGCTTTCATCTCGAGTCACTACAAGTTTCCAAACGGATCTGACTTCTATCAATTCCAGTCTAGCAGGTGCTGACTGGATCGGAAAAACTGGTACAACCAATGAAGAAGGGGATATGTGGCTAATGGTCTCTACTCCAAGATTAACCCTTGGAGGCTGGGTTGGACATGACGACAACAGTTCTCTAGCCCAGAGAGCATACTACCGCAATGCAAAATACATGGCTCATCTGGTAAATGCCATTCAACAAGCAGCCCCTTCTGCTTGGGGTTCAGAACGTTTCAAACTCGATTCAAGTGTCACTTCATCACAAGTCCTCAAATCAACTGGTCAAAAGCCAGGTAAGGTTACTATCAATGGTAAAGAGATTAATGTGACTGGTGAAATGGTAACAAGTTACTGGGCTAACCAAAATGGTGCTCCGACTACCACTTATAAATTCGCTATTGGTGGAAGCGATGCAGACTACCAAAATGCTTGGAACACCATTTTAGGAAGTCTTCCTAAAGCATCTTCTTCCTCATCGAACAATAGCAATAACAATAATAATCGTAATAATACTTCTAATAGTAACGGGAACAGAAGCAGCAATCAACGGCGCTAACTAAACAGCACAATCATTGAGAGTGGGAAAGAAAAATTTCTGAAAAGAAATGATTTTTTTCTCCACTCTCTTTTTCTTTTTTTCATTTCATGGTACAATAGCAACATGAATAAATATCAAAAGAATATTTTTAAAGGAACCATTTATTCTCTCCTATCTGGCCTGATCTGGGGGATCTGCGGAATTTTAGGAGAGTACTTTTTTTCACATTATCAAGTATCTTCAGGGTGGATTACTTCTATGCGTCTACTCGTCGCTGGTAGTTTCGTAATCGTCTTATCTAGTATAAAACTCCGGTCCCAGCTCTTCGAGATCTGGAAAAATCGAAACAATTACCTGCCTTTTCTCGCCTATGCTATCTTAGGGATCTTCTCCGTACAATTTTTCTTTTATCTCTGTGTGGAGTACTCCAACGCTACAACTGCAACCATCCTACAATTTATCAGTCCTGTCTTCATTCTTATCTACAACCGCATTATCTACAAAAAAAAAGCTTCTAAAAAAGCGATCTTCTATGTTCTGACTGCTATGCTTGGGGTCTTTTTGATGGCTACCAAAGGCGATTTGGCTAAGCTATCCATCACTCCTCTTGCTTTACTGACAGGTCTTCTCAGTGCCCTAGGTGTTATGTTCAATGTCATCTTACCCCAACGCTTTGCAAAAAAATACGGATTTGTGCCAACTGTTGGTTGGGGAATGATTATCGCGGGCTTTTTTAGTAATTTTCTCTACCCTGTTTATAAGATTAGCTTCCAGGTTGATGCCATCAGTATCTGTATTTGTTTGACCATTGCCTTTTTGGGAACAGCCTTTGCTTTCTTCCTATCGATGAAGGCTGTCTCGCTCGTTTCTCCCATTGGTGGTGTCAGTCGTCAGTGCAAGCGAGCCGCTATCCTCTGCTATTCTAAGCGTTCTTTTCCTTGGCATGGTTCTGGATGGTTTCTTGGTACTGGCCATGATTTTGATTATCGTTCCTATGATTTTCTTGTCCATCGAAGAATCAAAACCAAGAATTAAACACCTTCTTTTTAACACTTAAGGCTTCAATTTTGAAAGCCTTTTTGGTAGAATAGTAAGCATTACAAAGAATGAGGAGACCCCTATGACTGCTACAAAAATGAATGCACAAGAAATTATCCAATTTATCGCAAATGCTGAGAAAAAGACAAGTGTAAAAGTGACCTTTGAAGGACAACTTGCCGGATCTATCCCTGCCTCTGTTATCAAGCTTGGGAATGTTCTCTTTGGAGACTGGAAAGATATCGCTCCACTTCTTGAGGGACTAACAGAAAACAAGGACTATGTTGTTGAGCAAGATGCCCGTAACTCAGCTGTACCTCTCCTTGATAAACGTGATATCAATGCTCGTATCGAGCCAGGCGCTATCATCCGTGACCAGGTTGAGATTGGCGACAACGCTGTTATCATGATGGGAGCTGTTATCAATATCGGTGCTGAAATCGGTGCTGGTACTATGATTGATATGGGAGCCATCCTGGGTGGACGTGCTATTGTCGGTAAAAATAGTCACGTAGGTGCCGGCGCTGTTCTTGCAGGTGTTATCGAGCCAGCTAGTGCGGAGCCTGTTCGTGTCGGTGACAATGTTCTCATCGGTGCTAACGCTGTGGTTATCGAAGGTGTTCAAATCGGTAGCGGTTCTGTTGTTGCGGCAGGTGCCATCGTCACTCAAGATGTCCCAGAAAATGTTGTGGTGGCTGGTGTCCCAGCTCGTGTTATCAAAGAAATCGATAGCCAAACCCAACAAAAAACAGCGCTAGAAGATGCGCTTCGCACCTTGTAATTAGTAACAGAGGCGGAAATATTTCCAGCCTCTTTATCGTATCAATAGAAGGAAATTAACTATGTTAGATTTAATTCAAACTCGACGTGATCTTCACCAAATTCCTGAGATCGGTTTAGAAGAAGTCAAGACTCACGCTTATTTACTCAATGCTATTGAGAAATTAACAGCTGACAAGGATTTTGTTCAGATTCGTACTTGGCGAACAGGTATTTTAGTTTACTTGCAGGGAAGTCAGCCAGAACGTACCATTGGCTGGCGGACAGACATAGACGGACTCCCAATCGTTGAACAAACAGGCCTTCCTTTTGCCTCTCAGCACCCAGACCGTATGCATGCTTGTGGACACGATTTTCACATGACCATTGCCCTAGGAAGTCTCGAACGTGCTCTAGAAAACCAACCTAAAAACAATCTCCTCTTTCTCTTCCAGCCTGCCGAGGAAAATGAAGCAGGTGGTATGCTCATGTATGAAGATGGGGCCTTTGGCGACTGGTTGCCTGACCAATTTCTATGGGCTTCATGTTCGTCCAGACCTAAAAGTTGGACAGATTGCGACCAATACCCATACACTCTTTGCAGGAACTTGCGAAGTCAAGATTCGCTTCAAGGGTAAAGGTGGTCACGCTGCCTTTCCACATCAAGCAAACGACGCTCTGGTTGCAGCTAGCTATTTTGTCACTCAAGTTCAGTCGGTTGTCAGCCGTAATGTCGATCCTATCGAGGGAGCTGTCGTCACTTTCGGTGTCTTTCAAGCTGGTACAACCAATAATGTCATCGCTGATACAGCTTTCTTGCATGGAACCATTCGAGCTCTCACACACAGCATGAGCCTCTTGGTTCAAAAACGTGTCAAAGCCATCGCTGAAGGTGTCGCAGCTGCTTTTGATATGGATGTGGAAGTTGAACTCAAGCAGGGAGGTTACCTACCTGTCGAAAACAACCCTGAATTAGCTCGAGAATTGATGACCTTCTTTGATGAAAAAGAGGGAATTGAACTAATCGACATCGAACCTGCCATGACAGGGGAGGACTTTGGTTATCTTCTATCAAAGGTTCCTGGTGTCATGTTCTGGCTTGGAATTGATAGTCCCTATGCTCTTCACCATCCACAGATGAGTCCTAAGGAAGAAGCTCTGGCTGTCGGTGTCGAGGCTGTATCAAGCTTTTTTTAGCCAAAGAAAGCTGCGGAGTAAACTATGAAAAAAAGCCCTACGCAAGCAGGGTCTTGCAAGAACTCAAATCTCTATCAGCCGAAGAAAAAGGAAGTCATGGACGCTTGGTTGACTGAGCAGCTCCTTCAACATCCTTTCTACAAGGAAGCAAAAACCATCGCCACTTACCTGTCTTTTTCCTCATGAATTTCAGACAGCTAGACTCATTGAACAAGCTCAAAAAGATGGGAAGACACTCCTCATTCCAAAAACCTATCCACATGGGAAAAATGGACTTTGTTCTATATGAACCAGAGAAACTCGAAAAGAAATTCTTTTTGGACTTCTTGAACCTCAAGGAGAGTTCACAATCCTTGAACCCTCTCAGATTGACCTGATTCATGTTCCCTGGTTTGGCTTTCAATCCTTTCTGGTTATCAGGGATTGGCTACGGTGGTGGCTACTACGACCGCTACTTGGAGCATTTTCCCAGGTCATACTATTAGTACGATTTATCCATGTCAGATTCAGAATTTTCAACCTGAGCACTACGATATTCCCGTTGAGGAGGTACTCATCTATGAAAGAGATTTTTGATCGTCGTTATCCCGTCACGAGCTTCTTTCTTCTCGTGACAACCCTGGTTTTTGTACTCATGTTTCTAACCAGTGGTTTCAACTATACCAGTGCAGCCACCTTGTATAAATTCGGAGCTGTGTATCCCCCTGCTATCAAGGCCATGCCTGAACAAATCTGGCGCTTATTCTCCGCAACCTTTGTCCACATTGGCTTGGAGCACTTTTTTTAGTCAATATGCTATCCCTCTACTTCTTAGGGACGTCAGATGGAACAAATCTTTGGCTCCAAACAGTTTTTCTTTATCTACCTTCTATCAGGTATGATGGGAAATCTCTTTGTCCTAGTTTTTAGTCCCAATGCCATTACTGCAGGTGCTTCAACTGCCCTCTACGGTATGTTCGCTTCTATTGTCGTTCTTCGTTATGCCTCACGCAACCCCTATCTTCAACAACTTGGTCAATCCTACCTCTCCCTCTTGGTCATCAACCTAGTAGGGTAGTGTTTTAATGCCTGGGCATCAGCCTTGCTGGACATGTCGGGGAGCTGTCGGTGGTGCATTACTAGCTATCGTCTTCCCAGTTCTGAGGCAGAACGAAAGATTTACAGCCCAGGTCAACGTGGTCTTGCAACCCTAGCTTTCATTGCTTTATCAGCTCTTACTACTTTTTATCGGACTATTATAAGAACAAGAAAAACCATTGGAAACTCTCTCAGAGAGCTTTATTTCCAATGGTTTTTTTGAATCTATTTGAAAAAGTAGCTTAAAATCCATTATTGTCACTGAGTTCTTTGAACCAGTGGCCTGATTTTTTCAAGCGGCGTTCTTGTGTTTCTAAGTCAAGCTCGACCAAACCATAACGGTTTTTATAGCTGTTGAGCCATGACCAGCAATCGATAAAGGTCCAAATCAAGTAGCCTTTACAGTTAGCACCGTCTTCAATGGCACGATGAAGTTCACGAAGGTGACCTTTGACAAAGTCAATACGGTAATCATCCTGAATCATACCATTCTCACGGAATTTATCTTCACCTTCAACGCCCATCCCATTCTCTGTCAACATCCACTCGATATTGCCATAGTTTTCCTTGATATTTTGAGCGATATGGTAAATCCCTTGCTCGTAGATTTCCCAACCGCGGTGCGGATTGATCTTACGACCAGGCATGACGTAAGGCTCATAGAAATGCTCAGGCAAGAGTGGACTGTCAGGATGTTTAGCAAAACGCGGCGCCATGACACGCAAAGGGTTGATAGTAGTTGACTCCCAGGAAGTCAACTGTGTGCTCACGAATAAGTTCCAACTCCTCAGCTGTAGAATCTGGTAGCAAGTCATGCTCAGCTAAAATTTCCACCAATTCTTCTGGATAAGTTCCCAAGACAGATGGATCTAGGAAAGATTGGGCTTGGAAGAGATCAGCAATGCGTGCAGCTTTGACATCCGCAGGATGCTGACTACGTGGATAAGCTGGTGTCAAGTTGAGGACAATTCCAATCTTAGAACCCGGCAAAACTTCATGACAAGCCTTCACCGCAAGAGTGCTGGCTAGTTGGGTATGATAGGCAACCTTAACCGCAGCTTTGGCATCCACCTTATGAGGGATAATGGGCATCATAGAAATAGCCGAAACTCTACAGGAACGATAGGCTCATTGAAGGTAATCCATTGGTCTACCAAGTCTCCATAAGTTTCAAAACAGAAACGTGCATAGTCTTCATAAGCCTTGATGGTCGCCTTATTTTCCCAACCATCCCCATCTTCTTGAAGAGCAAAAGGCAGATCAAAGTGATAAAGATTGACTAAAAGACGAATGCCCTTAGCCTTGATGGCTTCAAAGACCTGGCGATAGAAAGCCACACCTTGAGGGTTGACTTCCCCACGCCCTGTGGGAAAATACGAGACCACTGGATAGAAGTTCGAAAGGCTGTGTGACCAGTTTCTAACAATAGTTCGATATCTTTTTCCCAGTTTTCATAGAAGGTCGATGTTTTGTCTGGTCCAATCCCATTATAGTAGCGATTTGGTTCCACTTTGAAACCAATAATCCCAGAGATTATCTCCCTTTCCGTCACCAGGCACTCGCCCTTCTGTCTGTGGCCCAGAAGTTGAGGAACCCCAGACAAAATCCTTTGGAAATTTTAGCATAGCTCTACCTCTTTATTTACTCTTTTTATGTTTATTTTATCTCATTATAAAGAAAAAACAAGGCAAAAACTAGTTACATTTTTGTCTTGTTTTTCTTCTGATTATAGATTTTATTTATTTGTTAGGATTTCAAGGGTTTCAAGCAAGCTATCTGCGTGAACTTCGATTGTATCCCCTGTCGCCTTGATCTTGACTTCTACGATACCATCAGCTGCTTTCTTACCAACAGTGATGCGGATTGGAAGACCAATCAAGTCGCTATCGCTAAATTTAACACCGACACGTTCGTTACGGTCATCTGTCAAAACTTCGTAACCTTTGTTGACCAAGGCTTCTTCGATACGATTTGTCAATGTAAGACTTGCTTCATCCTTGACATTAACCGGAATCAAGTGCACATCAAATGGCGCCAATTCTTTAGGGAAGTTGATTCCCCAAGCGTAACGATATTCGCCTTTTGGAGTTTTGTTGACAAAGAGGCGAGCGTGTTGCTCCATGACTGCTGAAAGAAGACGGCTCACACCGATACCGTAGCATCCCATGATGATTGGCAGCACGACCATTTTCATCCAAGACATCTGCACCCATGCTTGCTGAGTAACGAGTACCCGAGTTTGAAAAGATGTGACCGATTTCGATACCACGCGCAAAGTTGAGAACACCTTGTCCGTCAGGAGAGATTTCACCCTCACGAACTTCACGGATATCGACATACTCAGCAGTGAAATCACGACCTGGGTTCACACCAGTCAAGTGGTAGCCATCTTCGTTGGCACCAACAACAGCATTGCGGCTATCTTGTACCTTGCGGTCTGCGATAATCTTGACATTTTCTGGAAGATCTACTGGGCCAAGTGAACCAAAGTCCGCTCCCAACAATTCTTTCACTTCTGCCTCAGTTGCAGGTTCCAAGAAATCTGCTCCAAGGTAGTTTTTCAATTTGACTTCATTGAGCTGGTCATTGCCGACAAGTAGAGCCACAACTGGCTCTTCATCTGCGATATAAACCAAGGTCTTGATTGTTTGCTCTTCAGAGATATTCAAGAAAGCTGCGACTTCATCAATTGATTTAACACCTGGTGTTTCCACGCGAGCCACTTGATCTTCAGTCACAACACGATTGCTTGGTTTATACTCGTTGGTTGCCATTTCCAAGTTAGCTGCATAGCTTGATTCACTTGAGTAGGCAATGGTATCTTCACCAGAAACCATCCATTTGAGCAATTCTGCCTTGATTTCTTCTTGCACTTGATCAGGGAATTTCGTCAAATGATGCAACTGACTTGTCTAAAACAACCCAACGGTCAAGGTCTGTACGAGCAGGTGTGATGGCCATAAACTCTTGGCTATCCTTACCACCCATGGCTCCACCGTCACCGATGATGGCTTTAAAGTCCAAACCACTACGAGTGAAGATACGCTCATAGGCTGCCTTGTACTCATCATAAGTAACATCCAAACTATCGTAGTTAGCATGGAAGCTATAACCATCTTTCATGATGAATTCACGCGTACGAAGAAGTCCATTACGTGGACGTTTTTCATCACGGTACTTAGGCTGGATTTGGTACAAGTTCAAAGTGGCAATTGCTTGTAAGACTTGACAGAATCACGGACAATAGCTGTAAAGGTTTCTTCGTGAGTTGGCCCCAAGATGAAAGTCTGACTTCTCACGATTTTTCAATTTGTACAAGTCTTCCCCGTAGGTTTCATAACGGCCAGATTCACGCCAAAGGTCAGCACTGAGAAGGGCTGGAGCCAACATCTCAACAGCACCCAATCTTGTCAAACTCTTGACGCATGATGTTTCTTGGCTTTTTCGATAACACGGTTGTAAGTGGTAGAGTAGAGTAAACACCTGCTGATACTTGACGAACATAACCAGCACGCAACATAAGGGCGTGGCTGATAACTGAGCATCGCTTGGCATTTCGCGAAGCGTTGGGATAAAGCATTTTACTTTGTTTCATAATGACTCCTCTAATTTCTTAAAAGAAGGTACGCATGATGTCGTTCCATGTTACGGCGATCATCAAAACGACCATAATGACAACTCCGACCAGAGTGACATAGGTTTCAATTTCTTGTTTTTAGTGGTTTTGCGACGGATAGCTTCTAGGATATTAGCACGATTTTTCCACCGTCGAGCGCAGGGAATCGGAATCAGATTGAAAATCCCGATATTGATGGAAATCATAGCCAAGAAGAACAAGACATTTCTCCAGACCCGTTCTTTAGCGGCATCACTGCTTGCCTTAAAGATAGCAACGGGGACCACCTAGTTTATTCAAATCTGGTTGGAAGATCAAGCTTTTCAAAGCATTGAGAATGCGCAAGGCTGAATCAGCTGCACTTGTAAATCCACCCATAAACATAGACCAGATATCTGATTTGAGTCTCGGCTGGACACCCAGATATAACGACCTTGGCTTTCCTCAGGGTGTCACACTCACTTGTTTTTTTCAGTGCCATTTTCAGAAACCGTCACATCCAAAACAGGGCGCTGTTTTTGTCCTTGGTTTCTGCATCGACCGCCTGAATCAGATCTGACCAGTTTGAAATCTCATAACTGCCGACCTTAGTGATTTGGGCCGTATTTTCAACTCCAACCTTAGCCAAAGCGCTATCTGGAATAATACTGAAAGTTGTTCGTTTGCGTATCACGGACACCACCTTGCATGAAAAATCAAAAATCCAAAAAGACGATAACTCCTAGGATAAAGTTATTCATAGGACCAGCAAAGTTGGTGATCAATTTGCCCCAGACAGTCGCATTTCTGATATTGGACGTCTAGGGGAGCGATACGAACTTCCGTTCCATCAGCTTCCACAATGGTCGCATCATGGTCAACTGAGAAAAGTCTTCTCTTCTTCTAAGACCAAGCCTCTAATAAAGAGTTTATCCTCAAAAATCAAACTGGGTGACCTGCATAGGGTAAAAGCAGTCTGGTCAACCTTTTTTTCCCAGAGAGATTGATACGCTTTGACCTTACCATCCGCTGCCAATGTTAGACTTGCAGGGGTTCCAGTCTTAATCTCTGTCGTATCTTCACCCCAACCTGCCATCCGAACGTAACCACCCAGTGGCAGGGAGACGAATAGTATAAAGCAGTTCCCATCTTTTTCCGATATGGGCAAAGATTTTTGGGACCCATCCGATGGCAAATTCACGAACTAAAATCCCAGACTTTCTTAGCAAAGTAAAAATGTCCGAACTCGTGAACTACTACGATAATCCCAAAAGACTAGGATAAATGTTAGTAATCCTATCATTTAATTTCTATTTACCTTTCCTTAAAAATAAGCCAAAGAGGTGCATAATAGGGAAAGACAGCCAGCATGCAATCAAAAACGATCCAGTACCCCACCATGACCTGGGATAAACTTTGCCTGAGTCTTTGACACCAAAGTGACGTTTCATAGCACTTTCGATCAAATCTCCCCAACTGACCAGCTATACTAAAGAAAATAGCAAAAGACCATCATTTTGTAAATCCCATAAGGTAAAAGCAACAGTACTATCAACTAGCATAAAAGATCAAAGTCACTAGCATAGCAGCCAAGATACCTCCCATAGCACCCTCTATGGTCTTGTTAGGGAAACTCTCAGAGCTAGCTTTTCTCTTACCAAACTTCATCCCTACTAGATAGGCGCCACTATCAGGTTTGCCCAGACCATACAAAGTCCCAAAAGCGCCTTATCCAAACCTGCAATACGAGCATCGACCAAAGCATTAAAAGCCAAAGCCAACATAAAAAAACTCATGGCAATCGGAAAAAAACAGCATCCTCAATAGTATAGTTCTTGCTGAAAACTGTTGCTCCCTAGCAAAATGAGAATCACGACACTATAAGCAACAACGTTTCCCATCCACAGGCAAAAAAACTTCAGGTAGTTTTCCAAAGGAATAGTCAGAAAAAAAGGTTGCTAGTAAAGTCAAGAGTCCTTCAGGCGTCATGGTATTTAACCCCTTCATGCGAAGCAACTCATGGACTCCCAACATAGCCACAATCCCCATGGCAATCTGGAGCCATAAGCCACCAATCGCCAAGATTGGGATAAAAGATAACTAAGGCCAAGACAGCAAAAAGGGTTCTCTTTTGTAAATCCTGTATCATAATATCTCCTAAACTCCTCCAAAGCGACGGTTGCGACGATTGTACTCGATGATAGCTTCTTTCAAGGCTTCCTCATCAAAGTCAGGCCACAAGACATCCGTGAAATAGAGCTCGCTATAAGCAGCCTGCCATGGCAAGAAATTACTCAAACGAAGTTCACCGCTGGTCCGAATAATCAAATCAGGATCCCGCAAAACTTTTGGCAAATGACCCGTAAAGAGGTATTCCCCAATCAATTCCTCGGTGATATCACCAGGATTGATCTTAGCATCTAAAACATCCTGTGCAATCAACTTGACCGCTTGTGTAATTTCAGCTCGTCCACCATAATTAAGGGCAAAATTGAGAATCAAACCTGTATTTAACTTAGTCAGCTCTTCTGCCTTTTTCAAGGCATCAAAAGTCTGCTTCGGCAAACGATCAGTCTCCCCAATCATTTGAATCTTCATGTTCTTCTGATGCAATTCAGGAACAAACTTATCATAGAATTCAACTGGCAGGTTCATGATAAATTTGACTTCCTGATCTGGACGAGTCCAGTTTTCAGTTGAAAAGGCATAGACTGTCAAGGCTTTGACGCCCATATCACTAGCAGCAATAGCTACCTTTCTCAAAGCATCCATCCCAGCCTTATGGCCAAAGACTCGTGGCTGCATCCGTTTTTTAGCCCAACGGCCATTCCCATCCATGATCACACCGATGTGGTCTGGCACCATTGTCGGGGTTTCTGTTGCTTTATCTTTTTTTAAAAATCCAAACATGATTGTATTCCTATTCAAAAAAATCTATCGTTTCATTATACCATATTTTTCACTTTTTCTTCTATTATTGTCTATCATTCTACGGCGAAATTTCCCATATATCTCCTATATTTCCAGTATATCAAGCCTTGCAATTCCTAAAGAAAGTTGATACAATAAAACCATAGAGATTCGATCCTTGTTCAGCCACAGGGATTTTTTTATTGAAAAGGATTTTTATCATGTCAAAGACACTCCAACGTAAAAAAACAATTGAGAAACAGCCTACGTCGCTCAGGTGCATTTTCAAACACTGTAAACAAGGTTGTCGAAGAAACAAAAAAAGTTGTAAAAACATGCTGAAAAAAAGCAGCAAGCGATGCAGGTAAAAGCTGTCTCTAAAAAGGTTGAAAAAAACTGTAGAAAGCAACCAAAGAGCAAGCTCAAAAAGTTGCTACTTCTGTAGAAGATTTCGCAGCAAACCTAGGTGGACTTTCAGTTGACCGCGCTAAGACTTTCTACGATGAAGGTATCAAGTCTGCTGCTGACTTCAAAAAAACTGGACAGAAAAAAAGAACTCCTTGCCTTGAAAGGAATCGGTCCAGCTACTATCAAGAAATTAAAAGAAAACGGCATCAAGTTCAAGTAATCTTTCTTGTTCCTTGCTTTTCCGTCAAAAAAACTTGTTAAAAATAAAGCCATTAGAGGTGTTTTGAGGTCCCACATTTTACAGAAAGTGGCGGTGCTGAGAAGTCCACAAATGTGTCAAAACTGGTTGCTAATGGATGAAATTAAAAATGAAATATAAATCTTTTTGTTTCCTTTTTAGGACTAGACAGCGAGTTGCAGGCTGTACTCAAGTACGGCAAGACGAGCTAACGACGTCATAAAAGAGAAACAAGAAGATTAAAGTTGCGGGCATCTGCCCGAAATTGGGTGGTACCGCGGATTAACACATTCGTCCCTGTCAGATTGATGGCAGGGGACGATTTTTATTTTAGACCCCTAGCCAAAGGAGGTTGTCATGAAACAATCTTTTAACACCAGCAAGCTCTACTATGGTTTTCCAATCTTCATCTTGGGATATCAGGACAAGAACTTTGGGCACAATATCACGACCTGCAGTTCCTCTTATAGCCTGGGAGATTGGCTGGTCATCGGTGTTGGCGCTGAGGAAAATGCGGCTGACCAGATTAAGCATTATCAACAGTTCACTGTCAACATCCCTGACGAAAACCTCATGCTTGAGATGGAACAGGCTGGCTTTATCAGCCATCGGGAAAAGTTGAAACACCTGGGGCTTGACTACGAAATTTCTGTACGGACTCAGGCCCCGATTTTTGGAGGCATGTCCAGTCGTATTGGACTGTCAGGTGGATCGGATTATCGAGGAAGATGGCATCTGCCATATCTTTGCCAAGATTCTCGAGCGACTGGCTGATCCAGAGCTCTTGGACGATAACGAGCATTTTAAAAATGACCGCTTTGCCCCAACTTACTTTATGGGGGACGGTCATCAACGCGTTTACCGTTATCTAGATGACCGAGTCGATTCCATGGGAAGCTTCATCAAGAAAGCGAGGAAGAAGAATGACAAGAGCTGAACTACCAGAACAAATCGAAACGGAGCGTCTGGTCTTACGAGTCCGTACCGTGGCGGATGCCGAGGTTATCTTTGATTTATGCCAGTCGTCCAGAAGTCTCTTACCCAGCAGGGGTTTCCACCCGTCAAAGACCTTGGAAGATGAGATTTATTATCTAGAACATATCCTTCCCTGAGCGCAATCAAAAGGACAATCTCCCAGCTGGGCTATGGAATTGTGGTTAAAGGGACCGATACAATCATTGGTTCTGTCGATTTCCCCCATCGCCACGAAGATGATGTGCTAGAGATTGGCTATACCTTGCACCCAGATTATTGGGGGAGCGGTTATGTTCCTGAAGCGGCGCGTGCCTTGATTGACCTAGCTTTTTAAGGAATTTGGGGCCTTCACAAGATTGAGCTGACTTGCTTTTGGCTACAATGTCCAAAGTCAACGAGTCGCTGAGAAGCTTGGTTTTCACCCTCGAAGCTCGCATAAGAGACCGCAAGGATGCCCAAGGTAACCGGTGTGATGATTTGAGATACGGCTTGCTGAAGAGTGAGTGGGAGGTGATTTGATGCATCTTTTAATCATTGGTGCTCCAGCATCAGGAAAAATGACCATTGGTCAAGAATTATCTCGACTGACGGATGCTACCCTCTTTTATAACCATCAAGCCATCGATTTTGCACTCGAAATCTATCAGGACTATACAGAGGAAATGTGGGAATTTGTTCGTGGAATGACCTTTTCTTTTCCTTGGAGCAAGTGCAAGAAATCAGCGATCAGTGATTTTTAACTGACGTAATTGATTTTTTTCAAATCAGTACCAGCTGATGTATTTAAAAGCAAATTCAGGATTTGTTGGATGACTATCATCAAGAGATTCTTTTTGTGGAGTTGGAAACAAGTCTTGAAGAGCGTTTACATCGAAAATCGAACGGAGAACCGATTGAAGCACAAAGCCCTTGAAACGGCATATTGAGGTATCTGAAGAGAAATTTTAGAGACCGCTGAAACACTTCAATTAAATTCTCAGCATCAACCGAATGAGCTACACCACTACCTTAAAATAAATAATACGAATCTGTCTGCAGCCGAAGTTGCCAAGCAGATTCAAGATAAAAATGAATACAATAGAAAGGACAAACACATGTCTAAAGAACTTCAAGAAGATGTTCTCAAGACTCAAGGAGTTCAAAAGTCTAAAACTTTTTGATCACGATTTCACCACTAAACGTAACTAGAAAACTCAGCCTTAATCGCGCTTGGGGGACAATCTTCAAAAGCAAACGAATCACAAAGAAGCTGAGATTTACTATTAAAGCCTGTATCCGAGGCTGTAAGAATATCCAATACAGCAGAGGTAGAGTCTGATCTATTGAAGAATGAGTTAGAGGAGAAAATAGATGGCTAAAAAGAAAAATAGAAAAAAAGAATTAAAACGCCAGCAAAAGTTGGATATCAAAGTTATTTCTGAAGAAGAGGCTGCTTGGACAGAAATCATGGCCAAAAATCCAACTTTTGTAGAACGTCGGACCATTCAAAATTTCGATGAACTACATACAGCAGTGATGCAATATGCTGATGAACACGGAGAGTATCCAGATGTTCAGCTAATTAATTACCAACTGAAAAATAGGACTTTTGATTGGAATCAGGATCATGCTTTATTTAGAGAAGCTATGCATACTCCGAATACACAGAAGCGAAATAAACTGTTAAAGCAAGTTTTAAAAATCAATCCAGATTACTTTTGCTGCTGATTTTCATTTATTCTTATCAGAGGTTAAAGACTTTGATTTGTCAACCTTTTAAAAAAAGTATTGGATTTTTGAAGTTCTAGTTTTAGAAAAATGGAAAATGAACGGATACAATAGTTGGAATTATTTTGAAGCACGCCCTATCCTGTCTGCTCTGATGTTTCTGATTGAGTATTATATGGCGGAGAACTTCAATTCTAAGGCTATGGAATTGATTAACCTATATTTGAGTAAGCGACCAGACCGTTTTCCTCCTAATTTTTGTCTTCTGTATGCTTTCCTTGTATCATATTACTGGTCAGGAACTAAGGTTGAACGTTTCTATCATGAAGAATTGAATAAAGGAAACGGGACGATACCATTCTTATTCATGCCATCATCTCTGCTTTTTCTCAAGGAAAAAAATTGAGGAAAGCAAGTCAGTTATTTGCAAAATTAGTGAAATCAATGATGAAGCTGTTGAATTCTTTATAGAGGAAGATTGGCAATTCAAAGTTATAGATATAGAAGACCAAGAATGCTATTGTCCAAATTCAGTTGAATCGCTACAAAGCTGGTTTTGTATCCTCTATTTGATTATTTATTAGAAAATATTATTTTAACGAAATTTTTAACAAACGAAGCCAAAAAGTTCCGCCGTAAACCAGTATTTTTCGAATCATTCTAGTATAATAAGAAATTTATCCGAGGTCACTGACTGGCATTCCTTTATGAACGAGGAAAAAAATGAAGGAATTCGGATGGATCTTGTTCACATCTTTTGTTGAAAATGGGATTCGTAGGTCTTCAGATTTCAAAAAATGGACTGAAAAAAAGTTCTCGCTTTGAAGGGAATTGGTCCTGTAACCGTTCAAAAACTGAAAGAAAACGGCATAAAGTTTAAGAAAGAGAAGTAATTGTTTATGGAAGGGGGAGGTGAAATTGTCTTGAATGAAATTTCTAATTTCATCCTGTATACTACACCAAATGGTGACGTTCAGCTAGATATCCTTTTACAAGATGAAAATCTTTGGTTGACTCAAAAAGGGCTTGCAGAGCTCTTTGGAGTTGAACGAAGTGTCATTACAAAAGCACTTGAGAAACATTTATGATAGTGGTGAGTTGGATAAGGTGTCAACTGTGCAAAAATTTGCACAGGTTCAACAAGAGGGAAATAGAACTGTCCGGCGTGAACTTGAATATTACAATCTGGATGCTATTATTTCAGTTGGCTATCGCGTAAATTCCAGCAAGGCTACTCAATTTAGAATTTGGGCAACCAAGACCTTGAAAGAATTTATCATCAAAGGTTTTTATTTTAGATGATGAACGCTTGAAACAAGGACAGACAGTTTTAGGACAAGATTATTTCCATGAACTTTTAGAACGAATTCGCTCTATTCGTTCTAGCGAGCGCCGAATCTATCAACAAATCACGTATATCTTTGCTGAATGTGCCATAGATTATGATAGAAACTCAGACATTACTAAAAAAATTTCTATGCTATGGTACAAAATAAATTTCATTATGCAATTACTGGAAGTACTGCTGCAGAAATTATCTATCAGCAAGCCGATGCAAGTAAGGAAAAAATGGGATTAACTACTTGGAAGAATGCACCTAATGGGAGGTACTCAAGTCAGATGTAACAGTGACTAAAAACTATCTGCAAGAAAAAGAAATTCGACAACTAGAGCGAACTGCTACAGCCTATTTTGATTATATCGAGGGTTTGGTTGAGCGCCGTAATACTTTTACAATGCGAGGATTGGCAGATAGTATTGATCGTTTTCTTTTTAATGAATATGAAATCTTAGAAGGAAAAGGAAGTATTTCAAGAAACAAGCAGACTCAAAAAGCCATCCAGGAGTATGAAAAAATTTAACCGAACTCAAAAATCATGTCAGACTTTGACAAACATATTGTGAAGATAATGAGAGAAAGTTAATGTGAAATTTTTCACCTTTTCTTTTGCTTATAGAAGATAATGAGAAAAAAAGATGAGTTGAATCAAAGTCTATCTCCTACATACTAATTTTTATTTAAAGATATTAACTAGAAAGGACACACACATGTCTAAAGAACTTTCACCTAAATACAATCCAGCCGAGGTTGAGGCTGGTCGTTACCAAAAATGGCTTGATGCCGATGTTTTCAAGCCTTCAGGCGATCAAAAGGCTAAGCCTTATTCTATCGTTATTCCACCACCAAACGTAACTGGGAAACTCCATCTTGGTCACGCTTGGGACACAACCTTGCAAGATATCATCATCCGTCAAAAACGCATGCAAGGTTTTGATACGCTTTGGCTTCCAGGGATGGACCACGCGGGGATTGCCACTCAGGCTAAGGTTGAGGAGCGCTTGCGTGGAGAGGGTATTACACGTTATGACTTAGGTCGTGAGAAATTCCTTGAGAAAGTCTGGGAATGGAAAGACGAATATGCGACGACCATCAAGGAACAATGGGGCAAGATGGGTCTATCTGTAGACTACTCTCGTGAGCGTTTCACTCTTGATGAAGGTTTGTCAAAAGCTGTTCGCAAGGTCTTTGTGGACCTTTACAAGAAAGGTTGGATTTACCGTGGTGAGTTTATCATCAACTGGGACCCAGCAGCTCGCACAGCCCTTTCTGATATCGAGGTTATCCATAAGGATGTCGAAGGTGCCTTCTACCACATGAACTACATGCTGGAAGATGGTTCACGCGCCCTTGAAGTGGCAACAACTCGTCCTGAGACTATGTTTGGGGACGTTGCCGTTGCGGTCAATCCAGAAGACCCACGCTACAAGGACTTGATTGGTAAGAATGTTATCCTTCCAATCGCTAATAAATTGATTCCAATCGTGGGAGACGAGCACGCAGATCCAGAGTTTGGTACTGGTGTCGTGAAAATCACACCTGCCCACGATCCAAACGACTTTTTGGTGGGTCAACGCCACAACTTGCCACAAGTCAACGTCATGAACGACGACGGAACTATGAACGACTTGGCCTTCGAATTTGCAGGAATGGACCGTTTTGAAGCTCGTAAGGCGGTCGTTGCTAAGTTGGAAGAAATCGGTGCCCTCGTTAAAATCGAAAAACGTGTCCACAGTGTTGGTCACTCAGAACGTACAGGCGTTGTAGTTGAGCCACGCTTGTCTACGCAATGGTTCGTCAAGATGGACCAATTGGCTAAAAATGCTATTGCCAACCAAGATACAGACGACAAGGTAGAATTCTACCCTCCTCGTTTCAACGATACCTTCCTTCAATGGATGGAAAATGTCCATGATTGGGTAATCTCTCGTCAGCTCTGGTGGGGTCACCAAATTCCTGCTTGGTACAATGCCGAGGGTGAAATGTACGTCGGTGAAGAAGCCCCAGAAGGTGACGGATGGACTCAGGACGAAGATGTCTTGGATACATGGTTCAGTTCTGCCCTTTGGCCATTTTCAACCATGGGCTGGCCGGATGTCGACTCAGAAGACTTCAAACGTTACTTCCCAACTTCAACCTTGGTTACAGGTTACGACATCATCTTCTTCTGGGTGTCTCGTATGATCTTCCAATCCTTGGAATTCACTGGCCGTCAGCCATTCCAAAACGTTCTTATCCATGGTCTCATTCGTGACGAGCAAGGACGCAAGATGTCGAAATCTCTCGGTAACGGGATTGACCCTATGGATGTTATTGAGAAATACGGTGCCGATGCCCTTCGTTGGTTCCTTTCAAACGGTTCTGCACCAGGTCAAGACGTGCGCTTCTCTTATGAGAAAATGGATGCTTCATGGAACTTCATCAACAAGATCTGGAACATCTCTCGCTACATCCTCATGAACAATGAAGGCTTGACCCTTGAGCAAGCAACTGCCAATGTCGAAAAAGTTATCAACAAGGAAGCTGGAAATGTCACAGACCGCTGGATTCTCCACAACCTCAATGAAACCATCGGAAAAGCTACTGCTAACTTTGACAAGTTTGAGTTTGGTGTCGCTGGCCATATCCTCTACAACTTCATCTGGGACGAGTTTGCGGACTGGTATGTTGAGTTGACCAAGGAAGTCCTTTATAGCGACAACGAAGAAGAGAAAGTCATCACACGTTCTGTTCTCCTTTACACCTTGGACAAGATCCTTCGTCTCCTTCACCCAATCATGCCATTCGTAACAGAGGAAATCTTTGGACAAATCTCAGAAGGCTCTATCGTTACAGCAGCATACCCAACTGTAAATCCAGCCTTTGAAGACCTTGCTGCTCACACAGGTGTAGAAAGCCTCAAAGACTTGATCCGTGCTGTTCGGAATGCGCGTGCAGAAGTAAACGTAGCACCAAGCAAGCCTATCACCATCCTTGTTAAGACTAGCGATAGCGACTTGGAAGTTTCTTTAACAGCAATGTTAACTACATCAAACGCTTCACAAATCCAGAACACTTGGAAATCGCATCAACCATCCCTGCACCTGAACTCGCGATGTCAAGCGTCATCACAGGAGCAGAAATCTACTTGCCACTGGCAAACCTCCTCAATGTCGAAGAAGAACTGGCTCGTCTCGACAAGGAACTAGCTAAATGGCAAAAAGAACTGGACATGGTCGGCAAGAAGCTCTCTAACGAACGCTTCGTAGCTAATGCCAAACCAGAAGTCGTCCAAAAAGAACGCGACAAACAAGCCGATTACCAAGCTAAGTACGATGCGACCGTAGCACGTATTGATGAGATGAAGAAGTTGGTGAAATAAAATCGAGTAGTGGCTAAGACTAGCCCCTCTCCCACCACGGTACGTGCCATTCGGTATACGGCGGTTCAACTAACTTTTAACACATGTCGTTCAAGGTAGTAAACCAAGTAAGAAACCAGTCCACGTTTTCGAGGACTGGTTTTGATATATCACGTTTAAGTACCGACCTCTGAGCCCTAATTGATAGTGGTCACCCCGGCCAGATACCTTATCTGCTATCCATTTAGTAATTCCTAACTTAAGTAGGACCCACAGTTAACTAGGTTTCTTTTTCCATTACTTCCAGATAATCACTTGTAGGCGAGTTCGCAATCGCTCATCTACGCTGGTGACTATGCGCCTCATATTTCCCAATGAGAAATAGTTTATCCATCCCCTAATGGACAAATTCAGTTGCTCAAGAGTTCACTGGTATTGGGGAGCCCACAGAGGAATGTACGACATGTCCATCATACCAAAAACGGCAAATCTCAATTTGAGATTTGCCAATTTTTATATATTTTCATCTTGCAGATCGAGCTGCTTCACTCTAGCAATATAGTAGGACATGATCAAAAACAGATTGAAGCTGACAATCCAGATAGACCATTCATGGAGAAAATGCATAGATACAGCCAAGCTAATAGCACCCACTACGAAACTGCCTACAACAATGCCATAGTTCAAGGCTTGACGACGATTATTCTTGAATATCTCCTTCTCCTCTAACAATGTTATACAAAGCAGTCAACATTTTTCGGTAATTTCCAGACGTCATAAAAATGACATAGGGATGATCTTCAATCAAACTACCCGTAAATGTTAGCATCATCATTCCAGTTCCAAAAGCAATAAAAGGAACTTCTAATAGAGGAAAGCGGGAAAAGAAGGGAAGAACAAGGGTCCCGATAAATAAGGGAAGTAGCATCTTAAGCCGCCAATAGGCTGTTTTGCGATATTCTTTCATGTGCAAGGCAAAAAGAAAGCCTAGGAAAAAGAATATAATCGAGCAGAATCGCAATATGGTATTGATAACATGTGAATCGTGCCAATCTGATATCAGTAGAAGAATATTCCCTGTCTGTGTTGCCACCAAACTATGGTACTGGATGTGACAGAATACATCCAAAGAACCACCGATAAAGCCAAGAAACACTCCCATGAGCCGTGTGTTTTGAGGTAAAATTAATTTATCCATCATTGATTCATCACTCGTTTCCCTTTAATGCATTCATTATACCACTTCTCTCGGAGAAACTAAGTGAAAAACGGTCAGTTCAGGCAGATATGATTACATATACTCCTAAGTTCGTCTCATCTCTGAAGTTCATTTATGACGTCTTATCAACTTCAAATGCTGTAGGTACTCATCAACTGAACTATTTTTAAACAAATTATTTCTGTACTGAAGTCTATGGCTTAATCAAAGTAACACTTGAAACAGTACCATCTGCACCTGTTGTAATTTGGATGACTTTTCCACCACCTACTTCAGCATTGTATTTCCCATCATCAAGGGTATAAGAATAGCTTTGAATAGAGTAGTTTTCTTTCTTGCCATCAGCAGATTCTACTGTAAATTGACCACCTGATGAAACAGTGATAGTTTCACCATTCGCACCCTTCCAATTTCCAGCCGCAGCCGAAAAATCTTTGTCCACCATAGTCAAGACACCTTTATAACGTTTGTTATGTTCTGCCTGCTTGTCTTGAAGTTTGCGATCAGTTGCTGGATCATAAGCCGACTGATTCTGTTTTGCTTGTGTTCCTTGTTGATTGGATGGGGCTTGAGAAGGGGTTTGCTTAGCAGAAGGTTCTTGATTTTGTTTTGTTTCTGGTGCTGGTGTTGCTTGCGATTGATTAGCAGTAGTCGTTGACTGATCAGAAGATGATGATTTAGCTTTTTCTGATGAAGTTGAACTTGAGGATTTCTGAGTCTTGTTCTCTTTACTTGAAGAACTTGCCTTAGAACTAGAAGATGCTTGTGTTGTCTTGCTAGAACTATCACTTGTAGTATTTTCTTTCTTATTACCACAAGCCCCCAATAGTAATGTTGAAGCGAGTACAGTTGCTGGTCATTAATTTGATAGAAGTTTTATTTTTTTCATTTTATGCTCCTTTTGTAACATTTTTGAAATGTTAAGAAAATATTTTTGTAACATCATTGTAATATTTGTTTTTAAATCTGTCAACTATTTATCTAAAATTTTTAGAATTATTTTTAGTACATTTATTTTCTTACTCCTCCTATATCTTTTTATTCGTAAAGAATTTAAAAAACACAAAAGTTCTTCCTGATAAAAGTGCCATATTTTACAAAGTGTAATCGCTTGCATTTTTTTCTTGAAGGACTATAATAAAAATTGAACTAGGATATAGGAGGTAAAAGCTATGTCAAACAAATATTTCAAGTATCTTCCTTGGGTGATTTTTAGATGCTTTTCGTTTCTTATGGGGTAGCTACTCATTACGCTCAAAACAACATTTGATTTGTTCTACCTAACTGCCATTTTCATGATTGTCTATGTAGCTTTATTGTATTTACACGAAAACCTATTTAAAATATAAATACAAAGATTTATTCATTCGAATCATGAGTAATTCAAAGACAGATAAACATCCTTAATTAGTAAAAGCTATCAAATAGTATCAAAAGAGGTCGGGAAAAATCCCGACCTCGATTTTTTATGACTAATGAGTCTTTGACACGATGGCTGAATTGACTTTTGACACAAACTGTATTTTCTCTATTCTCAAGCTCAACCAGTCATCGGACTTATTGAAACATCCCAAGACCAAGACTAGGAAAACCGAGACTTGGTCTATCGATTTCTATCCCCAAGCTTTTTATTTCAATCGATAGGTTTTTCTTGGTTTCTTTTTAGGCACTCGTTTGAGCCCAACTTCTTCTACATACTCACCGTATTTTACGAGAAAGTTATTGCTGACGATTGGTCGTCCTGGGTTGATGAGATTGACTAATTCGGTTCCTTCATAGACAGTGAATTCCTCCTCTAGCAGATAGAGAAAGGTCGGATTCCAGTCAAGACGTCCTTGAATTCGTTTAATAGACTCTTGGATAATGGCATAATGGTCAAAGGCGAAGGCTTGCTCCCCCAGCTCTAGTCCCTCTAGGAAGCACTTGCCCGTCTGAAAATCGACATCGACAAAAACCACATCCTTGGCATCATCTCCAGCTTGAACGAGATCAAGTGCGCGGCTAGGTAGATACACCAAATGGGCGATAGTAACCGTCCAGCCCCGCGGATCACGACCTGGAGTAGATACTGTCATCAACTGTTCGATTTTTTCCAAAGGAAGGTCGAGGTTGACCTCCTCTCTCACTTCACGCTGACAAGCATGTCTTGCATCTTCGCTCTTATCCATAAAACCACCGACCAAAGCCAAACAGTTTTTGATAAGGGATGGGCTCACGACGGATTAGCAGAGTTTGATTTTCCCTTCCACAAAGCAATAAGCTACCATATCCACCGTCACGCTCGGTTTTTCATACTGAGGAAGATCCTGTTTGCAGTACCAGTCTAAAAATTCCTTCTCCGTCGCATGAATCTCAAAATATTCTCTTTCTGTCATTCCAGCCGGGATTATCCTTTCAGTCATCTTATCCCTCCCTGACAGCTTTTGTCCATTGGTACCAACCGACTAAACTATTGATGGTGTAAACCCAGTACATACCTTGGATATGGATATTTTCACCCCACCAGAGGTAAATACTAAAGAGATTGGTTGCAATCCAGAAAATCCATTGCTCCCGGTAAAGACGTGTCATCAAGAGCTGACCAACACCATTGGTCGCATCTGTAACACTGTCACGGAAAGGACGAGCGCTATGGATACTTTGGTAGGCAAAGCCCATGCCAATCCAGATGATAGCAGTCAAAGCCAAATATTTGAGCCAATCAATCATACCAAGTTTCTTAGCTTCAAAGTGAGACTCCTCTGGTTTTCCTTGCTCATTGATACGATTAGACAACCAAGTATAGAGGCCAATAGGCTGCATGACAAAGAAATAAACTGTTGTCAAAACTTCTCCGTAGAAAGTAGCATTCATAGCTAGGACCAAATAGATAGCAGAGTTAATAGCTCCAAAAAGGTAGTTGCTTGCCCGACCTTCAGCTACCAAGATAACGCAGACAATCCCTGTCCAAGAGGCCAAGAGACCAACCCAGTCATGACTTTCCGTGTTTTGTGTAAACTCCAGAATAAGAGGGACACTTGATAAAGCAATCAAATAGAGCCACTGAAAAAGACTGCGTCCCACAAAGAGGTCTTTCCAAAGCAAACGCATAACTCCTGCAAAACCAATTTTACGAGCTTCTGCGTGAACATTTTTAAAGTTTGCGATAAATCGAGTAATTTTTTCAGTTATTTTTTTCATTTTCTTCTCCTAATCTGCTTGGTAAATAGCATCGATAGCTACTTTTGCTGCTTCATAATTTCCTAGATAGTCATCAGCTAGATAAACATGAGGGATATTGGCTAGATATTGCTCCCTCATCATATCCAAATGCTGAGAAAAACTATGACGGATATGGTCTTCTGCCATGGTCATGTCTCGAAAACCATCATTGACATAAGAGCCGACAGGTTGCACAAAGAGGATTAAATCCCACTTTTCCTTGGCTAAGATGGAAACGAAGAGATTATCAAAGGTCTCTACGGACAAGTCCCCCTGCTCTTCAGTTTCCATGTAGTAATCGTAGTAACCCCTTGGTTACCAATGAGTTGGTGTCTGCAATGACCAAGCCTCGATTGGCATTGCTATCGATTAACTTGGAAGTTTGATCATATTGCCCCAAAAGAAGGTAATAATAATCTTTTGGGGTAAGCTCATCATCGCGGACGTTATTTTTAATCTGATACTCACGAGCATATTCCAGACTGACTGGCGCATCATAGAAGCGAGCTAAATCCTTGGCTAGAGTTGTTTTACCATTACTAGCACTTCCCATAATCAACACTTTTTTCGTAAACTGACGGCGGAAAGGTTGAGCGATATATTTCCAATATTTGCTTGGATTTTCTCGAATCATGGTAGCCGAAATTCCAAATTTTCTTTCCTGTAGAACAGTCTCAAAACCACGTTTTGACAATTCTTGTTGGTATTCGGACTCTCCTACAAAAAAGATAAGCTCCTGACCAGTCTGGTCATAGGAAATGGCCTGTAACATCTGATCCAACCACTCCTGCCAGCCCATTGGATAACGTGGAATATTGGTTTCGTCAAGTTTACAAACAGAGGTCAACTCATCATCTCGAAAAGCTTCACGAATATAGCGAAATCTCTTTTGTAGTGTAAGCCCTACCTGTTCACCACGATCTCCTTATAACCTGAAACTACCACCCATACAGCATCACATTGACGTTTTGCTCTTTGGATTAAATCAATATGCCCTTGATGTAAGGGAGCAAAGGTGCCAAAAACCACCGCTATACTCTTTTTCATATCTGTTCAACCTTTTTATAACTTTTTATATTTTGTATTATACTCTGTCTTGTTCTGTTTGTCAAGACTTTTTATTATTTTTTTATAAAAAACATTTGCTACATGATAGGAATTTTTACTTGATATGCAAAACCGGATCAGGAGAATTCTGTTTTGAAATCCTTAAAATAAATGCACAATCCAAGTAGCTATTTGGACAACAACTTTTCAAAAAAGAGGCTGAAACAATCTGTTCCAACCTCACATTTTTAAACAATCTCAAATTTTAATTGACCAGCTTTAACACCAATTTTCAGAGTCTTGCCAGCTTCTAATTCACCTTTTAAGGAGAAGTTCTGCTAGTTTGTCTTCTACTTCTGTTTGCAAAGTTCTGCGTAGTGGACGAGCCCCCATCTCTGGATCATAGCCTTGCTGAGCTAGAAGTTTAAGGGCAGATGCTTGGAGTTTCAAGTCAATTCCTTTTTCAGCAAGACTTGCAATCAATGGTTTGACCATAATCTTAACCACGTCCTGCATATCTTGACTTGACAAGCTATGGAAGACCACTTTTTCATCAATACGGTTGATAAACTCTGGGCGGTAAGTTTTTTTCAACTCTTCGAACATCCGTTTTTCCATATTTTCTTGGTCAAAACGAATATCCTTAGCTCCAAAACCGACTGTCTTGTCATCACGAAGAGCTGTCGCACCAAGGTTTGACGTCATGATAATAATGGTATTTGAGAAATCAACCTTGCGACCCTTACTGTCTGTTAAGACACCATCATCCAAGACCTGCAAGAGCACATTAAAGATATCTGGGTGGGCCTTTTCTACCTCGTCAAAGAGCAAGACTGAGTACGGTTTGTTACGAACCTTCTCGGTCAACTCTCCGCCCTCTTCGTAGCCTACATAACCTGGAGGAGCTCCATTGAGACGACTGGCTGCGAATTTCTCCATATATTCACTCATGTCAAAACGAATGAGGGCTGACTCGTCATCAAAAAGAACTTCTGCCAAGGCCTTGGCTAATTCAGTTTTACCAACACCTGTCGGTCCAAGGAACATAAAGGATCCAATTGGACGTTTGTTATTACGAATACCAGATTGATTTCTGCGAATAGCACGACTGATGCTTGATACCGCTTGTTCCTGACCGATAACACGTTTATGCAGTTCAGCTTCTAGATTGAGATATTTCTTGGCGTCCGTTTGTGTCAATTTTTGAACTGGAATACCTGACAAGCGACTCAAGGTTGTCAAAATGTCTGATTCTGTCACCAAGTCTTTATAAACAGGTACTTCTTGCTCTTTTGCAATAAGTTGAGTAGCTTGCTTCCATTTGCCATCCATCAAGGCCTTATCTGCAGGTGTTAAACCTGACTCATCTTTTTTAGCGTGTTTCGACTTATTTTGAACAGTTGCTGCTGCTTCATCCAAAAGATCGATTGCTGAGTCTGGCAAGTGACGACTCGTCAAATAGCGATGTGCCATTTTGACAGCTGTTTCTACTGCATCATCTGTAATTTGAACATGGTGGTGCTTCTCATAAGTTGCCTTCAAGCCACGCAAGATAGTCATACTATCTACCACGCTCGGCTCCTCAATCATCACTTTTGCAAAGCGACGAGAAAGGGCTGCGTCTTTTTCGATGTGCTTTTGATACTCTTCCTGAGTGGTCGCACCGACAGTTCTCAGAGTTCCACGTGCCAAGGCAGGTTTCAAGATATTGGCCGCATCCAAGGTCGAATCGATACCACTTCCTGACCCCATAATGGTATGAAGCTCATCGATAAAGAGGATGACCTTGCCATCTTCCTCAATATCTTTGATGATATTGTTCATACGTTCTTCAAAGTCACCACGGAAACGAGTTCCCGCAACCACATTCATCAAATCAAGCTCTAGGACACGCATCTTAGCCATTTCATCAGGTACATCCCCGTTGGCAATACGTTGCGCAAGACCAAGTGCTAAAGCTGTTTTACCGACACCTGCATCTCCAACTAGGACTGGATTATTTTTTGTCTTACGGCTCAAGATTTGAATCATACGAGAGATTTCTTGGTCGCGCCCGATGACTGGTTCCAATTTACCCGAACGAGCTTGCTCCGTAAGGTCATGCGTATAATCTTCCAAACCTCCACTTGGTGTCTGAGGCATCCCCATCATATTAGCCATGGAATTTTGCTTATCCGCTACCGTACGATGGCGTTGGCGAAGGGCCTTCAAATCTTCTCTAGTCCAACCAGCACGCGCTTCAAGACTTCGACGAAGTCCAGCAATCTTGACCTGATCCTTCTGATCTTCGTAAGAAAATCCCGCTTTTTCTAAAATGCGAGTAGCTAAGGCATTGCCATCATGTAAGATAGCATAAAGAACATGCTCTGTTCCCAATACCTTGGCATGTACGACAGAAGCAACGTGCTCTGCTTCCAAGAACAATACCTTCAACCGGTGTGAAAAAGGCAACTCCTGATAATGTTCCTTATCGCTATACTTTGTTTCAGTCAGCTCTACAGCAACTTCCTCCAGACGATCAATCTCATATGGAAATTCGTTCAAAGTCGCCCCAGCTACACTGTAACCATGATTGGCCATAGCAATCAATAGGTGCCATGACTCTAGGTATTCTGCCCCAAAATGACTGGCGACCAGAAAGGCACTTTCTATACATTCTCTCAATGCTTTTGAATATTTCATTTAGTTCTATTTTCCTTTTCTATCTACCTCTTGTAATAACTGACGGAGCATATTGGCACGGATAAGATTGGCATCATCGCCTAAAACTCGGTCTGTCGCCATTGCTAATAATAGATTCATCTCCTGACGAGTCACCAAATCCTGCTCAAACAAGAGTCTTAAAACATCTTCAAAGATAGCTAGGCTAACTTCTTCACCTACCGAATACAGTAAATCGCGGAGCATTTCATGGTGGTTTGAGAATTCAATCCGACCAATGCGAATATAACCGCCACCTCCCCGCTTACTTTCAACTAAATAGCCTCTGCTTTCAGTAAATCGAGTCTTAATCACATAGTTGATCTGGCTAGGCACGACTTGAAAGGTATCCGCTAATTGGCTTCGTTGCAATTCAACCATACCCGACTGCTCCAAAATCGCCTTGATATAGGCCTCTATATGGTCTGATGTATTTTTAAATCTCATAGAACGCCACCTCTTTCTTTGAACCTTGACTATCTTTGACTATTATACCGAATTTTTCGATTTTTTAAAAGAAAAAGGGGCTGGTAATGAACAATCCTCACCAACTCCCTGTCTTTCTAATTATTTAAGCCCAATTCTTCTAATATCTGGCGTTTGTAGGCAATTTTTTGAACTTCCTTGTCTTCAGCTTCAGACCAGTCGAGTTTGACTTCAGAAACAATCTGCCCAGGCCTATTTTTTAAGATATAGATACGGTCACTAAGATTAAGGGCCTCCTCGATACTATGCGTAATGATGAGTGTCGTCAACTCTAGCTGTTTGTGAATCTCCAGATACCAGGCATGGAGCTCCATCTTAGTCATCTCATCCAAGGCACTAAAGGCCTCGTCTAGAAGAAAGAGCTTATGCCCAAAAAGGTAGGTACGGAGTAAAGCAACACGCTGACGCATCCCACCACTAAGCTCATGAGGATACTTGTCCCGTATCGCCGTCAACTGAAAGGTAGCAAGGATTTCGTCTGCGCGGGCAATAGCTTCTGCCTTGTCCACTTTTTGAATCAAAAGGGGCAAAATGATATTGCCAAGTACCGTCTTGTGTTCCAAGAGCAGATCCTTTTGGAGCATATAACTCACGCGCCCCTTGGGATTTTCCTCCCCATCAAGCACAATTCTACCTGACTGGACTTCCAAAATGCCTGCAATCAGGTTAAAGAGGGTAGTCTTTCCTACACCACTGGGACCTAGGATAGAGACCACTTCACCTGAAGTTACCTGTAGGTTAATATCCTCTAAAATCTTTTCATCATCATAGGCGTAGCTTACGTGTTCTAGTCTAATTTTTGTCATTATTTTACAAATTCGTTGGTAAATCCTTTATCTGTCAAGTCTTCCTTAAGGATTCCATTTTCTTTATCCCATTTGTAGAAGGCATTCCAGCGATCCGCATCAAATTGTCCCCACTTTTCCTTATCACTTGCATATTCTTTTGACAAGTATTTCTGAGATTCGATGACAAAGTCACGTTTATCCTTTAACTCAGGTGCATTTTTGATGAGGATATCAGCCGCTTCTTCTGGGTGATCCATCGCGTATTGGTAGCCTTTTTTGATAGCTTGGATGACTTTACGAGCTTCTTCTTTGTTGTCTTTTAGATAGTCGTTGTTTGCGATGATAACTGGTGAGTAGTAGTCAAATTCTTTAACGTAGTCTTTCAAATACATGAAGTTGGCATCGACACCTTGCGATTTTGCAAGGATTCCATCCCAACCATAGTAGATCCAAGCAGAGTCAAAAATGCCATTGGCAATCGGAGTGATCGAGTTTGAATCGTTGTTTGGTACTTTTTCAACCTTGTCAAAGTCTCCACCTTGAGATTCTACCAAGGTTTTCAACATAGCAAGTTCTGTCGGATCATTCCAGGTTCCATATTTCTTCCCAACCAAGTCCTTTGGACTACTTACATTGTCAGATTTACGAGAGATGATTCCTGATGTATTGTGCTCTACGATAGCTGCAACGGCAGTGATTCCTGCGCCTTTTTCCACTTTCTTAGCCATGTAGTCTTGGAAATAGACTGCAAATGGGTGCCTTTCCGTTGATAACTAAGTCAGAAGAACTTTCTTCTGGTGGCAATTTCAAGTCTACATCCACTCCAGCTTCTTTGAAATAACCTTTTTCCTTGGCAACATAAAGCCCTGTGTGGTTGGTATTTGGTGTCCAGTCTAGGATAAAGTCAATCTTCTTAAGTTCTGCTTCCTTATTATCCTTAGAAGCAGTTCCTTGACCACAGGCCACAAGTACAACAGCTAGAAGAGCTGTTAAAACTGTTAAAAAACATTTTCCATGTTTTTCATTTTTGATTTCCTCTTTTCTTTTTTTGAAAACATTCTAATTCTACGAACGTTTTCCATTTAATAACATATTTTTCACTGATATCGACTAATTTCATACCCAGCAGGCTGATAAGCGATACCAAAATAATAATGGCAAACATGGTATCATACTGAAACAGTTTCTTGGACTGAATCATGTAGACACCTAGTCCTTCAAAGCCTCCCAACCACTCAGACACAACTGTTGTGATAAAGGCATAGGAGACACTGACCCTCAGTCCTGCATAAAAGTAAGGCAGGCTGACATGGATTTTAAAATGCCACAGGATTTGCCAAGGATTGGCTCGCATCAGACTAAATAAGGTCAGCATATCTTTGTCCAATGCCTAAAACCATCTAAAATACTGACGATGATAGGGAAGGTTGTCGTCAAGATAATCAAGACAATCTTAGGCAAGATTCCATAACCCAACCATAAAACTAGGATAGGGGCCATGGCAATGGTCGGGATGGTCTGGACAACCACCATCATGGGGTAAATCAGGTCATTGAGCCAACTCAGACTATCCATAAGAACAGCCATGATACAGGCAATCAAGACACCCAGTACCAAACCTAGTAAGGCTACTCTCAAGGTTGCCCAACTATGGTACCAAAGAAATTCTCTATCACGAACAAAAGACTGGAGATTTCAAGTGGTGTCGGTAGGATGAACTTTGGTAAGAGTTTTAAGAATCCCTGCCACCTGCCAAAACGGATAAACGACACCCAAAAATCCTAGCAGACTAATATGTCGTCTCATTATACTTTTCAAGTTTCTCATCGATGCTTAAAATCTCTCCTACATTTATTTTCACATTGGCAAAAACATTATCTGCTCCTTGGCCCGCTACCTCTAACGCTTCTTTGAGAATGCGCATAAGCTCATCAAATTCTCCCTCTAAAACTGTTTCAAATGGTGTCACCACCATGGTCACTTCTTGAGCTTGCAGATAAGCAATGACCTTATCAATTACAGCTATGCGGTCAATCCCCTGTGACAGGGGCAGGACTTGTAAAAGCAATGCTTGCTTTCATTCAAACCTCCTTCTAATTTACAGTTTTTCTTTATGAAAAAGGAAAAACCTCTTTCATATATGAAAAAGGTGCAAAATTAGGCCAAGTATCGTTCCCTACGCTGGCATTACCCAGATCAGGTGCGGTCGAAGTTTAACACTTCCTCTCAGACTGTACACAGACTCCCATATATTATATGGACATATGATAACGCAAAACAAACAAGATGTCAAGGAAACTGCTTACAGAAAAAGAGGCGGTTCTCCACCTCTTCCTCTAATCATCTATTCTCCGTTAATTCTGCCAATTAAAGCATTGGCGCAAACAACTGAGCTACTTCTGATTAATGTTTGATACCAAGTAGGCTTGATTGTTCCAGGAAAAATTTCTTGCGACTCTTCAAAAATTTCTTCAAAATCATTACGAATAGTTGCAATCGATGGTGTTTCGTACAACAAAACCGCATTTTCATAGTGATGAACCAAGCTGCGATAATCTAGATTTATGGTTCCAACAACTGCGTATCGATCATCAACAATCATTTGCTTACTATGGATAAAACCAGGAGTATACTCATAGATACGTACACCAGCAGACAAAAGATCAGGATAAGACCCTCGAGTTACTAACTGGATGAGCTTTTTATCTGGGATAAATGGAGTTATAATTCTCACATCTACACCTCGCATGGCTGCATTTTTTATATCCTCTGTCAAATCATAATCAATAATGAGATAAGGCGTGGTGATATATACAAAATCTTCCGCTTGATTAATCAGATTTTGATAGACGATTTTACCCACCTTCATTTTATAGATAGGCTTAGGGCCACTTCCATACGGGATACAAAGACCACCTCCTGATCGTGTCTGATTTTCCAAATGATACTGATCAAAATCACTAATTTCTCCACGGTTGATGTACCAGTTCATGAGAAATAGTCTGGTAAAGGCTTGAGTCGCCGGACCATCTATCCGAATCCCACTATCTTTCCAGTGTCCAAAACGTTCAATCTGATTGATATATTCGTCTGCAAGATTAATCCCGCCAGTATATGCAATCTGCCCATCAATGACCAAAATCTTACGGTGGTCACGGTTATTATAGGCCACTGTCATACGAGGAATCACCTTATTAAACTTATGAGCATCAATCCCTTTAGAACGCAAATGAACGGTATAATCTCCAGGCAAGGTCACCATACAACCAATATCATCGTAGAGCATCTTGACCTCGACTCCCTGAGCAGCTTTTTCTTCAAGAATTTCAAGCATACTATCCCACATCAAACCTTCGTCGACAATGTAGTATTCTAGAAAAATAAATTTTTCAGCCCTCTTCAAATCCTCGAGCATCTGTTGCCACAATTCTTCTCCATTAGCAAAGAATTGTGAGTCTGTATGGTCATAAACCTCTGCATTACTGTCCATATGTAGCAAGGCATTGATAATACCGTAGGCAGATTTATCAGTTTCTTGTAGGATCTGATGAAGACTATGCTCTCTCTTTTCATGAGATGCAATAGAACGAAGTTCCTGCAGTTGTTTGAATTCCTTTTTTGATAACCGACGCTCACCAAACATGATATAAAGTAAGGGACCAAAAACAGGGACAAAAGTGACAATCAACCAAGTCACCTTGCTCTCAGGAGACATGGAACGATTAACAATGGCTAAAACAGTTGCCACACTGACTAGAAATACAAGAGTAACCCAAACAAATGGAGCAATCTGACTCATGTAAAGAATGACTGCAAAAACTACAAATAATTCTATCAGAATTATCGCAATGCTAAAACCATACTTGGACATCAATAGTCGCAATTTTCTAGTTCCCATAACTCCCTCTCAATTTCTAAGTCTACTCCCTAATTTAACGTCTGAAAACGCTTGTTACCTTCTAGTATACTTAGTTTAGAAGAACTTAGCAAGTCTTTTCTGTTTCAACCTATAAAATTAAAAAGAGTCTGCGACAAAAATAATTCTCAGCCACAAAAAGCTAGATATTCCCAATTGTGGAACTCTAGCTTTTTCATCGCTCTGAATATAAATCATGACCACCCGTCAAACGGGTGGTTTGTACCAGGGCTATAAGCCCAGATAACTAGCCAGCGCCTAAAGACGCTGGCTTTCACTTGTTCAAGCCTTATTGCATTTTTGACTCGTCACAAGCCTCTCAAAGAGGCATATGTACTACTTGCCACTATCCCTAAAGGGATCTTTCCATTCTTTTTACACTCAACTTATCTAAAGCAATATCTTTTCGCTCTTGTTCCTGAATCTATTTCTTTATTGTGGCTTCATTGAGGCCAACTGTACCTCATAATATCCCTCTGCCCAAAAATGTCGATTTCCAAACTTATATTTCAGATTTGCGTGTTTATCGAACATCATTAGAGCGCTTTTACCTTTTAAATATCCCATGAAACTTGAAATACTAATTCTAGGTGGAATACTTACCAACATATGAACATGATCTGGCATTAAATGGCCCTCGATAATCTCAACACCTTTATAACTACATAATCTATGGAATATTTCTCCCAAACTACTTCGATATTGATTATAGATCACTTTTCGTCTATACTTAGGGGTGAACACAATGTGATATTTACACATCCATTTTGTGTGTGATAAACTATGTGCTTTTTGAGCCATATTTTTCTCCTTTCGCTTTACAATTGGCTTGAACACCTTAATTGTATCGCGTTTGGAGTTTTTTGGTATAACCTTCGATGCGCACCCGCATAGCGGGTGGTTTTTTTGTCTCGCACCTAACTAACGGAGCGAGACGGACTGAAAGTCGCATAATATGGAGAGGACGACGATCGTCCTCTCCAAATCTTAGCTTTTGTTCAACCCACTACAGTTGACAAACATACTAAGATTAGTAGTGAGAAAATCTCCGACGGGAGAGAGTACTCACTACTTTTTCTTTATGTTAAAGTAGAGGTGTCTTGTAAAGTCGTAGGGCTCTTTGGCGCTAGACGTCGCTTGACAAACTGGCAAGACACCTGTTTTAGGTGGAATTTGATCAAAGTATGTGGGACGCTAGACGTCGCGTATTGAAAATAAAATCACTAAAACACGGAATTATTCAAGACAAAAGAGGTAATATCATGCGTACAGTATTTAGGATTGATATGAGTAAGGCAAGTTCTGAGGTGGCAATTTTAGTCAACGGTGAAAAGATTCATGGATACACTATGCTCAATGACGCCATTGGCTTCAATCGTCTTTTGAATGACTTGAAAACTATTCATAACCCTGAGATTATATTTGAAGCTACTGGTGTCTATTCTCGGCGTCTTCGATCCTTTCTTGAGGAATACGGCTACGCTTATACACAGCTGAATCCTCTGGAAGCTAAGAAGCAACTGGATAGTCTGCGAGTTCGTAAAACAGACAAAATTGACGCTGAAAAGTTGGCTCATTCTCAGTTTATACTCAATCGTAAACCAACTTATGCGCAGAAAGAAGTTTATCAACACCTGCGTGATTTAAGCCGTTTTCTATCAAAATCTTACAGAAGACATTGTTAGAGCTAAAAACCGTCTACACAAGGTCTTACAAGTCACCTTTCCTGAATTGGAAAATCTTTTATCCACACCAACTGGAGAGCAATATTGGAATTTATAGTAAAATGAACCTAAAACAGTACGTAGTGTGGTATAATCTTCTTATGGCATATTCATTAGATTTTCGTAAAAAAGTTCTCGGCTATTGTGAGAGAACAGGTAGTATAACAGAAGCATCACACATTTTCCAAATCTCACGTAATACCACTTATGGCTGGTTAAAGCTAAAAGAGAAAACAGGAGAGTTAAACCATCAAGTAAAGGAACAAAACCAAGAAAAGTTGATAGAGATAGACTCAAAAACTATCTTACTGACAATCCAGATGCTTATTTGACTGAGATAGCTGCTGAATTCAGATGTCACCCAACTACCATTCACTATGCTCTTAAAGCTATGGGGTACACTCGAAAAAAAGAACCACATCTACTTTGAACAAGACCCAGAAAAAGTAGCCTTATTTCTTAAAAATTTTAATAGTTTAAAACATCTAGCACCTGTTTATATTGATGAAACAGGATTCGATACTTATTTTTATCGAGAATATGGTCGCTCATTAAAAGGTCAGTTAATAAGAGGTAAAGTATATGGAAGAAGATATCAGAGGATTTCTTTGGTTGCAGGGCTAACAAATGGTGAGTTAATCGCTCCAATGACTTACGAAGAAACAATGACGAGCGACTTTTTTTGAAGCTTGGTTTCAGAAGTTTCTCTTACCAACATTAAACACACCATCAGTTATTATTATGGATAATACAAGATTCCATAGAATGGGTCAGCTAGAGCTCTTATGTGAAGAATTTGGGCATAAACTTTTACCACTTCCTCCCTACTCACCTGAGTACAATCCTATTGAGAAAACATGGGCCCATATCAAAAAGCATCTCAAAAAGGTATTGCCAAGTTGTAGTACTTTTTTCGAGGCTCTTTTGTCTTGTTCTTGTTTCAATTGACTATAGTGATGGCTTTTCCATGCAAAGAGTTTGTATTAAACCTAACTAAGCGAGGTAATCCCTATGCCAGAAAAATCTTGTTCATGTGCATTCATAACATCGCTTCAGCTAGTCATACCAATCCCTACCATATCGCCGACTTTTATGAGAAACGAAAAAGACAATCGACAATAGCTTCAACCAAGCCACATGCGATTGCCTCTATACATCGTCTCATTCGAACAATGTATTACCTCATTACGCATAACAAACTTTACGATTACTCTTTGACCCAAAATCAATAAGGTTATCTATGCCGTATTATTATAACACCTTGTTTCAAAAAATACCTGATGAGGTGTTTTTTTAGCATGCCCTTTTATGGATCAATAAGTGGTAAAAATAAGACACTAACCTCAGAATAGCTACTGTCTTATCTCTTTTTTTACTTAAGGCCCTTGATATACTTGACAAATGGTAGAAAAGAGCACTTAAAAAAGAACAACTAGTGTTCTTACTTTTTAATATCAATCGGGAAGACAGGATTCGAACCTGCGACACCTTGGTCCCAAACCAAGTACTCTACCAAGCTGAGCTACTTCCCGAGTTAAATAGAAAAAAATGCACCCTAGAGAGTCGAACCTCTAACCGCCTGATTCGTAGTCAGGTACTCTATCCAGTTGAGCTAAGGGTGCTCTTTATATGCCGAGGACCGGGATCGAACCGGTACGATCGTTACCAATCGCAGGATTTTAAGTCCTGTGCGTCTGCCAGTTCCGCCACCCCGGCCTCTCTAAGCGAACGACGGGATTCGAACCCGCGACCCCCACCTTGGCAAGGTGGTGTTCTACCACTGAACTACGTTCGCATCGACCTCTTGGTTATATTAAAAATGCCGGCTACATGACTTGAACACGCGACCCTCTGATTACAAATCAGATGCTCTACCAACTGAGCTAAGCCGGCTTATTTCTATTATGCGGGTTAAGGGACTTGAACCCCCACGCCGTTAAGCGCCAGATCCTAAATCTGGTGCGTCTGCCAATTCCGCCAAACCCGCAATGATGACCCGTACTGGGCTCGAACCAGTGACCCATTGATTAAAAGTCAATTGCTCTACCAACTGAGCTAACGAGTCTAAAATAACTTTCGTTATCTTAAACGGTCCCGACGGGAATCGAACCCGCGATCTTCGCCGTGACAGGGCGACGTGATAACCGCTACACTACGGGACCTATGGGAGTTAACGGGATCGAACCGCTGACCCTCTGCTTGTAAGGCAGATGCTCTCCCAGCTGAGCTAAACTCCCTTTAGCTAAGCGACTTCCTTATCTCACAGGGGGCAACCCCCAACTACTTCCGGCGTTCTAGGGCTTAACTTCTGTGTTCGGCATGGGTACAGGTGTATCTCCTAGGCTATCGTCACTTAACTTTGAGTAATACATACTCAAAATTGAATATCTTTCAAATTTCACTTTAAAAAAATAATCACGCTTCGTATTCTCAGTTACTTTGGATAAGTCCTCGAGCTATTAGTATTAGTCCGCTACATGTGTCGCCACACTTCCACTTCTAACCCTATCTACCTGATCATCTCTCAGGGCTCTTACTGATATATAATCATGGGAAATCTCATCTTGAGGTGGGTTTCACACTTAGATGCTTTCAGCGTTTATCCCTTCCCTACATAGCTACCCAGCGATGCCTTTGGCAAGACAACTGGTACACCAGCGGTAAGTCCACTCTGGTCCTCTCGTACTAGGAGCAGATCCTCTCAAATTTCCTACGCCCGCGACGGATAGGGGACCGAACTGTCTCACGACGTTCTGAACCCAGCTCGCGTGCCGCTTTAATGGGCGAACAGCCCAACCCTTGGGACCGACTACAGCCCCAGGATGCGACGAGCCGACATCGAGGTGCCAAACCTCCCCGTCGATGTGAACTCTTGGGGGAGATAAGCCTGTTATCCCCAGGGTAGCTTTTATCCGTTGAGCGATGGCCCTTCCATACGGAACCACCGGATCACTAAGCCCGACTTTTCGTCCCTGCTCGAGTTGTAGCTCTCGCAGTCAAGCTCCCTTATACCTTTACACTCTGCGAATGATTTCCAACCATTCTGAGGGAACCTTTGGGCGCCTCCGTTACCTTTTAGGAGGCGACCGCCCCAGTCAAACTGCCCGTCAGACACTGTCTCCGATAGGGATCACCTATCTGGGTTAGAGTGGCCATAACACAAGGGTAGTATCCCAACAGCGTCTCCTTCGAAACTGGCGTCCCGATCTCTTAGACTCCTACCTATCCTGTACATGTGGTACAGACACTCAATATCAAACTGCAGTAAAGCTCCATGGGGTCTTTCCGTCCTGTCGCGGGTAACCTGCATCTTCACAGGTACTAAAAATTTCACCGAGTCTCTCGTTGAGACAGTGCCCAAATCATTACGCCTTTCGTGCGGGTCGGAACTTACCCGACAAGGAATTTCGCTACCTTAGGACCGTTATAGTTACGGCCGCCGTTTACTGGGGCTTCAATTCATACCTTCGCTTACGCTAAGCACTCCTCTTAACCTTCCAGCACCGGGCAGGCGTCACCCCCTATACATCATCTTACGATTTAGCAGAGAGCTGTGTTTTTTTGATAAACAGTTGCTTGGGCCTATTCACTGCGGCTGACCTAAGTCAGCACCCCTTCTCCCGAAGTTACGGGGTCATTTTGCCGAGTTCCTTAACGAGAGTTCTCTCGCTCACCTGAGGGCTACTCGCCTCGACTACCTGTGTCGGTTTGCGGTACGGGTAGAGTATGTTTAAACGCTAGAAGCTTTTTCTTGGCAGTGTGACGTCACTAACTTCGCTACTAAACTTCGCTCCCCATCACAGCTCAATGTTATAGAACTAAGCATTTTGACTCAATTCACACCTCACTGCTTAGACAGACACTTCCAATCGTCTGCTTTAGTTAGCCTACTGCGTCCCTCCATCACTACATACTCTAGTACAGGAATATCAACCTGTTGTCCATCGGATACACCTTTCGGTCTCTCCTTAGGTCCCGACTAACCCAGGGCGGACGAGCCTTCCCCTGGAAACCTTAGTCTTACGGTGGACAGGATTCTCACCTGTCTTTCGCTACTCATACCGGCATTCTCACTTCTATGCGTTCCAGCACTCCTCACGGTACACCTTCTTCACACATAGAACGCTCTCCTACCATACCTATAAAAGGTATCCACAGCTTCAGTAAATTGTTTTAGCCCCTGGTACATTTTCGGCGCAGGGTCACTCGACTAGTGAGCTATTACGCACTCTTTGAATGAATAGCTGCTTCTAAGCTAACATCCTAGTTGTCTGTGCAACCCCACATCCTTTTCCACTTAACAATTATTTTGGGACCTTAGCTGGTGGTCTGGGCTGTTTCCCTTTCGACTACGGATCTTAGCACTCGCAGTCTGACTGCCGACCATAATTCTTTGGCATTCAGGTTTATCTGAGATTGGTAATCCGGGATGGACCCCTCACCCAAACAGTGCTCTACCTCCAAGAATCTCTAATGTCGACGCTAGCCCTAAAGCTATTTCGGAGAGAACCAGCTATCTCCAAGTTCGTTTGGAATTTCTCCGCTACCCACAAGTCATCCAAGCACTTTTCAACGTGCCCTGGTTCGGTCCTCCAGTGCGTCTTACCGCACCTTCAACCTGCTCATGGGTAGGTCACATGGTTTCGGGTCTACGACATGATACTAAAGGCGCCCTATTCAGACTCGGTTTCCCTGCGGCTCCGTCTCTTCAACTTAACCTCGCATCATATCGTAACTCGCCGGTTCATTCTACAAAAGGCACGCTCTCACCCATTAACGGGCTCGAACTTTGTTTGTAGGCACACGGTTTCAGGTTCTATTTCACTCCCCTCCCGGGGTGCTTTTCACCTTTCCCTCACGGTACTGGTTCACTATCGGTCACTAGGGAGTATTTAGGGGTTGGGAGATGGTCCTCCCAGATTCCGACAGGGATTTCACGTGTCCCGCCGTACTCAGGATACTGCTAGGTACAAAGACTATTTTTGAAATACGAGGCTATCACTCTCTTTGGCTGATTTTCCCAAATCATTCTTCTATAATCTTTGAGTCCACATTGCAGTCCTACAACCCCGAAGAGTAAACTCTTCGGTTTGCCCTCCTGCCGTTTCGCTCGCCGCTACTAAGGCAATCGCTTTTGCTTTCTCTTCCTGCAGCTACTTAGATGTTTCAGTTCACTGCGTCTTCCTCCTCATATCCTTAACAGATATGGGTAACAGGTAGTACCTGTTGGGTTCCCCCATTCGGAAATCCCTGGATCATCGCTTACTTACAGCTACCCAAGGCATATCGTCGTTTGTCACGTCCTTCTTCGGCTCCTAGTGCCAAGGCATCCACCGTGCGCCCTTATTAACTTAACCTTATTTTTCTGACCTTTCAGTCATAAACTCTTATTAATACTACAGCGTTTTCGGTTTATTTTCTTGTTACTATTTGATATAGATATTCAATTTTCAATGTGCATTACTTGGTGATCTCTCACCAATGGAGCCTAGCGGGATCGAACCGCTGACCTCCTGCGTGCAAAGCAGGCGCTCTCCCAGCTGAGCTAAGGCCCCACAAGACCTCTCAAGACTAAACAAGACCAATGTGCATTCCTTATCCTTAGAAAGGAGGTGATCCAGCCGCACCTTCCGATACGGCTACCTTGTTACGACTTCACCCCAATCATCTATCCCACCTTAGGCGGCTGGCTCCTAAAAGGTTACCTCACCGACTTCGGGTGTTACAAACTCTCGTGGTGTGACGGGCGGTGTGTACAAGGCCCGGAACGTATTCACCGCGGCGTGCTGATCCGCGATTACTAGCGATTCCGACTTCATGTAGGCGAGTTGCAGCCTACAATCCGAACTGAGACTGGCTTTAAGAGATTAGCTTGCCGTCACCGACTTGCGACTCGTTGTACCAGCCATTGTAGCACGTGTGTAGCCCAGGTCATAAGGGGCATGATGATTTGACGTCATCCCCACCTTCCTCCGGTTTATTACCGGCAGTCTCGCTAGAGTGCCCAACTGAATGATGGCAACTAACAATAGGGGTTGCGCTCGTTGCGGGACTTAACCCAACATCTCACGACACGAGCTGACGACAACCATGCACCACCTGTCACCTCTGTCCCGAAGGAAAATCTCTATCTCTAGAGTGGTCAGAGGGATGTCAAGACCTGGTAAGGTTCTTCGCGTTGCTTCGAATTAAACCACATGCTCCACCGCTTGTGCAGGGCCCCCGTCAATTCCTTTTGAGTTTCAACCTTGCGGTCGTACTCCCCAGGCGGAGTGCTTAATGCGTTAGCTGCGGCACTAAACCCCGGAAAGGGTCTAACACCTAGCACTCATCGTTTACGGCGTGGACTACCAGGGTATCTAATCCTGTTTGCTCCCCACGCTTTCGAGCCTCAGCGTCAGTTACAAGCCAGAGAGCCGCTTTCGCCACCGGTGTTCCTCCATATATCTACGCATTTCACCGCTACACATGGAATTCCACTCTCCCTCTTGCACTCAAGTTAAACAGTTTCCAAAGCGTACTATGGTTAAGCCACAGCCTTTAACTTCAGACTTATCTAACCGCCTGCGCTCGCTTTACGCCCAATAAATCCGGACAACGCTCGGGACCTACGTATTACCGCGGCTGCTGGCACGTAGTTAGCCGTCCCTTTCTGGTAAGATACCGTCACAGTGTGAACTTTCCACTCTCACCTCGTTCTTCTCTTACAACAGAGCTTTACGATCCGAAAAACCTTCTTCACTCACGCGGCGTTGCTCGGTCAGACTTCCGTCCATTGCCGAAGATTCCCTACTGCTGCCTCCCGTAGGAGTCTGGGCCGTGTCTCAGTCCCAGTGTGGCCGATCACCCTCTCAGGTCGGCTATGTATCGTCGCCTTGGTGAGCCGTTACCTCACCAACTAGCTAATACAACGCAGGTCCATCTGGTAGTGATGCAATTGCACCTTTCAAGCAGATATCATGCAATATCTACTGTTATGCGGTATTAGCTATCGTTTCCAATAGTTATCCCCGCTACCAGGCAGGGTTACCTACGCGTTACTCACCCGTTCGCAACTCATCCGGAAAGCAAGCTCCTCCTTCAGCGTTCTACTTGCATGTATTAGGCACGCCGCCAGCGTTCGTCCTGAGCCAGGGATCAAACTCTCATTAAAAGTTTGAGTTCTCACTCATTTCTGTCACTGACAGATTTATTGTTTTTTCATTGTTCAGTACTACAACCTTAGTTGTAGTGCCCTGCACATTGGTTCGTCTTGTTCAGTTTTCAAAGGTCTTTGTCACTCACTTCTCTCAAGTGACAACTATATTAGTATATCACAGTCGCTTTCGCTTGTCAACACTTTTTTTGAAACTTTTTTTAATTTTTTTCATCTAGTGTTTCCATCTGCTACATACCATAGTCCGTGCAGGGATTCGAACCCGTGTTACCGCCGTGAAAAAGGCGGTGTCTTAACCCCTTGACCAACGGACCGGAGTTGTTATTTTCAACTCTTACTATTATACCGACTTTTCGTACTTTGTCAACACCTTTTTTTAAATTTTTTTTTGAAGTCTTGTAATGTTGCCTTTCAGCTCTGTCAGATGGGCTTTGCGGCCTTTAAAATCGTCTCGTCTGCCCAGAGGCGTTCATAGGCTTCTTGCTTTATCTTCTGGTAATTTTTCTTCTATAAGTATCCAACAATTCATGAAGGGCGTAGTAATCATCCAACCACAATCCTCCTTCTGGTAGGCGATGGCTAATCTCCCCTACTTCTTCATAGGCCATCCGGTCCAGGCGACGCTTTTTGACTCTCTTGTTTTCTGACGCTATCAAGGATTCGATTACGGAATTTTTGTTTTTGAAGTAGACGTAGAGTTTCTTTTCTTCTTCCACTAGTTCTGGATGCTTTCTCTAGGAGTTCATGGAGACAGATCAGTCCTTCTTGGTCCCAATCCTCTTTTCTCCCACAGGTGGAGGTAGTAATCTTTTTCTACATTTATGAACAATTCCTTTTACCTTCTCATAATACTTTTTCAAGCATTTGCTTTCCCCTTTCTCTGCTTTTAGTTTAGCAGAGAAAGGAGGAAAAGAAAGGGCTTTTGGTTTCTGTCTTGTGTTTTTTTCGAGTCTGTAATGTTATTGATTATGAGTTTGTAATTCACGTAAAAGCTTTAGCTAGTTTTTCATAGTCTAATTTTTCAGACAAAAGCAAAAAAAGCCCACTGTTGTAGGCTTTTCTGTAAAGACAAATCTTAAAAATTAAAGCATTTTGTTGTAGAATAGATTTTATATAAGTTATACTTCATCATACTTTATAAATGTTGAATCCATCAAGTTTTTATAATTCCTTCATTAAATAGAGTAAATTAAACTTTACTCAATGGTAGACAAATTAGAGTACAAATTTCAAGATTGATGAGTTCAGCAGGCAAGTAGAAAGCACCGTTTAGGTGCTTTTTTTAATTTTCCTGACTTAATTCCAATATTTCTATCACCTTTTGAACAATTTCCCTATGCTGTGGGTACTTTTGAACTTTTTAATAGAAGCTCTGTCATCTCTGTATCTTGTACTACTGAATAAGGTAAGAAAAAAATCGCTTAATGGAATATCTAAAGCATCTACAATCTTGATAAAGGTTTCTAAAGATATATTCCTATGCCCATTCTCTATTTGACTGATATAAGGAACGCTTAAATTTGTTCTTTCTGCTAATTCTTGTTGTGTAATCTTCTTTGAAACTCGTAAATCTCGGATTTGATTACTTATAGTTTCTAGTATATCATTCATCCTATTGACCTCTGTGTTAAATCTACTATCTATCTTATAGATTAAACAATCTGGTTTACACTCTCTATAGTTAAATTTTGTAGAAAAAAACTTATTCTATAGTTTAACTTTGTGTGATATAATTGTAACTATAGGAAATAATATTTTAATTTATTTAATTAAAGTTAAAAACAGAGAGATTTATAAGAATAAATAAGAAAGCTTAAAGAACTGAACAAAGACTTATAATTCTATTTATCATATAAGATGGGATTATAAATAGAAAAGATAATGTAACTATAACTAATTGTCTAACAGAAGAATCTAATAGAGAACTAAATTACGTACACGAGACATACCTAGGTCTTAAAAATAAAAAAACAAAGGAAAAAGATTAAAACATGAACCAAGATAAAAATTTCTAGCTATATTGTAGGCTTTCTAGTGATATTTTGCTCTTTATTTTGGATTATTTGCTTATTTATGCAATAAGCTCAGTAATCAAGAATATGCTCAAGATACGGAACGTGTTACTAAGCTAGTTGAAGCACTTGAAAATGACACAACAAATATTAAACCAAATATAACGCTAGAGGAGGCTTTGAAGCTTGTTTCTGATGATAGTGAATTGTCATCTGTTAAAAAAGGAAAGTTAAATACCTAGAAGATAGATACCCAAACCGACCACGAGTACAAAATTAGTAGTTTGTCTTCCCGTGTAAACAAAGTGGAATCAAAACTTAATCAACAAATCAAAGATATTAAAGAAGAAAAAAAGAGCGAGAAAAATCAGGCAAAAATCGTCAGAAGAAGCAGATAAAAAAATTCTAAAGAATCTGAGAAAAAAGTCTACTGAAGAAAACAAAAAGATTGACTTTAGATGCTTATTATAACGCAATTCAAACTGGGCTCTCGATAAAGTGAAATACACAATCAGGAGTCAAACATGCTCGAAATGGAAAAAAACATCAGTGACACCTAGCATCAAAATTATTCTGACAGAAAAATAATGCTTCGTATTCAAACAAAGAACTTAGAGCAATTATTAGTGCACTAAATAAATCTTTATATAAGATTGCCAAATCCCACGGAGTAAACAGTCCTAGATTCTATTACACTCTCAGCGATGAAGAAGTCGCTGTAAATCGATACGTAATGGCACCTGATGAAGTTAAATTTTCTGGAATATTAAAATAGGAGAGCACAATGAACATAGGAAAAAAATTATTAGAATAACCGAAGACACTATTTATGTAGGATACGAAGATGGAAGTTTAAAGGAAATCAATATCGAGAATTGTGACTTTGAACCTGTAATTGGTGATTATGTAGAAGTTTATGAAGGCATTGTCATAAAAGTTGATGCCAACAAAAGAAAAAAATGGGGAAAAAAGGCCAATCTAAAAAAATAGGAATTATAGTCACTCTACTACTACTGTTTGTAATTTATTTGTTATAAGTTTTATTAATACTAAAGAACAAATTTCAAACAATCAAACAACTTCAAGTTCAACAAAGTCAACTACAACTACTTCTAAAGTAGAAAGTTCTAAATCTTCTACACTCTAGTTCACCGACTACTTCTAGTTCTTCTACCACTACATCTCCTTCAACAAAACCTAAAACTACTGTAGATAGTGATAAATCAAATTATAGTGAAGTAGATTATGATAAGTGGAATCATGATGAAGTACCAGTAAATACTAAAGTTAAGGTTTATGGTAAAGTACTACAAGCTATGGAGAGTGGAAAAATCTTATACGCTGAGGGTAGCTATTAATGATGAGTATGATAAAGTTATTTTAGTTTCTATTCCTTCTAGTTACAACAATAGAGTTATTGCAGAAGACGACCATATAACACTCTATGGTGTAGCACAAGGAAGACAGAGTTACGAAACTGTCTTTAAAGCTACAAAGACTTTACCATACATGATTGCCTATATGTACGAAAATTAATACTACATGAGAAACAAAAACACAGAACAAAATCATTCACGTCTCAGATAAACATGTAATTATACTACTTAATACTAATGAGACAATAACTATTCCTATTCATGAACTATCCTTTGTTCCCAAAAGTAAATGATACTGTTGAAGTTTACCAGAAATCAGAATCACGTAGTAGTTTGTCCTCTACCACAGAGCAAAAAAAGCTTTTGGATTCTTATAACATCAATTACAATTTATAATTCTTTTTCATTATAGGAACTACATTTTTATTATTTAGACATCCAGATAGGAATATAGAAACAGTAGATAGTCAATCTTCACAACAAAGCTCCTATACTACTTCTGACTCTTCTGTATCATCCAGCTCTTCTTCAGCACATCTACTACAAACTCTAGCTCAACTAAAGATAGTATAATAGATACGACAGCAGAAGAACTTGAGGGACATGGAGAAATGATGGCACGCTTAAAAACAGGACAACTCTACCGCTTCACAACTAAACTGATACGTCAAGAATATTGGGAAGAATATTCAGGACATTTTAAAAGCTCTAAATACATATCATACTATTTGGGTAGAAAGCTAGTAATGCTCCTATGACTGGTGTACAAGTACAAATTAAGAAATCTATGATTGAGGGATGGCAAGAAGGAGCAACCGTTACTTTCACAGTCAAAAATCATGGAAGACTCTGAAAAATTTCAATTCTGGGTTTGCTACTGATGCTACACTTATCACGACTCCCACAGAAGAAAAGCACACAGAAAAGTACAATACAAGAAATTGACTCACAGGCTATTCTACATGGAGATTACTCTAGCATAGCTGGTACTTGGAGGAATGAAACAGGGATACGAATTAGTATTTAATAAGAACGGTTTAGTAAAAGGAGGACAGATAAGTAAAGCAGGGATTTCAAACGAAGGAGTTATAGGACTTGATGTCAGAACAGGACCTACAGGATATGGAATAGAAATTTATCCTCCTGGTATAAGTATCCCCTTTAAACGTTTTGAAAAATAATCGTTTGATATCGGCTGAAGATAAATCTGATAAAACAAAAAATTAGAATTATAGCTGGACAAAATGCTCCAACTAGCTCAGAACAAGTTTTTTTATAAAAACAGACTAAATTACAATTGACTCTACTTATAAAATATACCTTAACATCTGAAAAATCCCTACAATTACTCATTGCAGGGATTTTTGTATATCCTTTATATCACATGAATCTCTTTCAGACAATTCCACACTACTAACACATTTTTTGAGATAGAGAGTTAATCGGTGAATAGCAAAATTCACATACATCCTTTACTATTCTATTTTTTTAATCAGACTCTTATAAATCCCATTATCACGCGCATTACTAACCACAAACACAAAGAGATAAATTGATACAATTGTACAGTAAAAACTGATAGCTGAATCAAGTCAACACTACAAAAATATAAAAATTCTATAATGTAAAAACCTCTTTTGAAATAACTATTTTTTTATTCTCTAACTTATCTCATAAGCATACGCCTTTATGCCGTGAAAGCAAATTGACAGTAAGTAGGCACAAAGTACACTAAGAACGTCTCAGACGAAAGGCTTTAGTTTTTCGGATGGACAGTTAATTTGTACGACAGTACCTTGTTTCTTGTTATCAATTAGACCATGGAATAAATTAGGCGTATTTGGTACTTAACAAAGCGTTTCACTCCTTTGCCTTCGCTTATGATGGGCTAGTCGCTCACACTTTGTAGTAATGTAGTAAGACATTTCTCTACTTATCCTTATTATATAATTCAAACTATTTTTACAAGAATAATACTACAATACTACAAAAGGAGTAAATAACTAGTGTTATAGCCACTTTTGCCTGTAGTTACTCTGTAGCTTCTAGACGTTCATAGACACGTGTTGGACTACATGTGCTACAAGGTCGCTTGTTCTTAACGACTTCAAAATCATTACGATTATCCAGTACCTCACGGATTTTCGAAGCTCGTTTACTACTTCGTCCTCTACCAGTGTCTTCATCAAACAGTATGTAGCTAGTTCACTTGTGTAAGTAACAGTCACTAAGCCTGATTCCTTTTCGCTCCAATACTCCCGGCTTTCTTCCTCATATCCCTTCCATATACGGTAGTATTCCCTCTTCTCAGATAGAGTATAATATCTCCAATTATCAGGTACAATAAAATCATCCAGAAATTCATTTATTAGTTCTCTCTCTATATCCTCTTCTTTGAAGTCGCTTTGAATCTCTTCCAATCTTTCTAAAGTCGTTCTACTTGGAAACATAATTCCATTATTTTCAAATAGTATTTTAGCTTCAGCAAGAGTTTGCAAGAAGTAACCTTCTGAAACATTCATTGGATGCTCATCAACGACACTTTTTCCACAATTCAAAGGATAGAATCTTCTTTCAACTCCAAAATCCCTGAGAAATGCTTTAGAATTTCCAGTGGCAATAAATACATTATGTCTAGGTTGTTTTTTGTGTTTTTTATACAACTCCTTACACATATCGTATGAAGCACTAAGGAATCCCTTAACTCTATTTATATCAGTCTGCTTTAGTCCCTGTAATTCAGGAATTTCTACAACACATAAATATTTAAGCATCCTATAGTCTTCTTGTGTTTTCCCAAATGAAATAGGAGTATCAGTAAAAGCATCAGGCAATAAACGACGAGCTACTGTACTTTTTCCTATCCCTTGTGGACCAATCAAGACAGGTACATTATCAAATTTGATACCTGGTTTATATACACGTCCAATTAGACCTGTTAAAAACATCTGGGATACCTCACGTGTGTATATACTATTCTCACACCCTAACAGTTTATGAAAGAAGTATTTCACACGAGGTACTCCATCCCAGTCAACACTTTCAATTCGCTCCTTTACAGGATTAAATATCCGTCTACGTGCCACATTTAAAACAGCACTATCAATGAATTCCCTTTTAGGAGCAAACTGAAAATATTTATCAATGTACACCAATAGCAATGAAGTGTCATTACTATCCCATTCCCCTATTTCAGTTCCCCAAGGCGTGGTATGTAGTTTTTCCACAGCTCCTGTGAACTCATTGTAACCTAATAATTCCATCTCAGCTTCAAATGCTTCTAAGATGAGAACCACATTTTGAGGTGAACTGACAGGTTTCCCTAAATTATTGAGATTAAATTTAGGCATGTCAAGAACTTTATCCTCTGTCTCCTGTTTTTTAAAAGTGAATGGCATACACAATTCCTCCTGTTAATAAAATAATTACACTATATAGCGTAATTGATAGCAATTGAATCAAAGATTCAACATGACGACAATTTCCTATGTATTTCAAGTAATCATAGGAAGTTTCAGCTATATTTATTATTTTTTTCATACAATATAGTTAATCCTTTTTAGTAGTTGAGAGGAACTTCATAACATCTGATTTCTTATAGAAGACTTTACGAGTTCCTTCTATTGGTGGACAGTATCGGATTAACCCCAAACGCTCCCATTCATGCAGAGTTACTAAACTAATACCTAGTTCTTTGATTAACTCTTTCTGTTGTATCAGACCAAAAGAATCACTGTGAGGTGACATCATTGCGCGTGACAGATAATTGTTTATTAAAAATTCAATCCCTTCCCAACAATGCTAGCTCTGCTTCTTGTGATAATATTCCTTGTGGTATCACATATATACCTCCTTTCTTGTCTATTTGTACATAACAATTTAATTAAACTTTTACAGCTTGCCTACTTTAACTAAGTTTAATTAACTAGGTTATTTTTTTGAATTTTATCAGTTTTCTATTTACTTGTCAAGAGTTTTTCTGTTAAAAATATTACTAAAGTTATTAAACGGAGGTTAAACATGATAGGAGCATATCTTAAAAAAATACCGCATAGAAGGCGATGTAACTACTAAAAAGCCTTGCTGAAGACCTGAAAGTATCTCAATCTTATATCTCACAAATTGAAAAATGAGAAAAAGATTCCCAGTTTAACTAAACTCTTTGAAATTACTGAAAGTATTGCTTCTTTCTCTATAAAAGAAAAAAATGCGAACAAGAAGGATTAGAGTTTGGTGAATACTACATTAGATATCAAGAAATTAGCTAGCTCTTATATTGATGATATAATCAAAAATATCAACGTGGATTCAGTTCATAATGATAAAGAGAAGCAACTTTTAAAAAGATTTAATTGAATTAAGAAATGGTGAATCCATATTCTCAAAGTTAGAAAACATACAAAGATATTAGCCAAGATATTATCAGTGAGAAAAAATCAAAATTAACCTTGATTATATCTTTTAGGAAGAATGTAAAAATAACTATTGATGGTCAAGCACTCACAACTGAAGACTTAACCGCTCTACAAATACTAATCGAAGGTATTCGTTCTAGACACAAATCATAATATCTATTTTCATAACCTCTTACAGCTTGCCTGCTGATGTTAGAAAGGTTAAAAAATGAAAATAGCAGAAATAAAGAAACAAAATGGTAGCACTGTATATCGTTCTAGAGTATATCTTGGTATAGATTCACAAACTGGAAAAAGAATACAAGCTAATCTAACCGCTAGAACTAAAACTGAATTGAAGAAAAAAGCTCAATTAGCTAAAGCTGATTTCCAAAATAATGGTTTTAGTAAGAAAGAGAACATTCCACTAACAAGCTATGAAGAAGTAGCTCAATTATGGTGGGAAAGCTATCAACACACAGTAAAACCAAACACACAAGATTCTGTAAAGAGACTACTATCTAACCATGTGATTCCTTTATTTGGGTCTTATAAGCTAGATAAATTAACTACCCCTACTATTCAGCGTATTGTTAATCAACTAGCTCTACGTGCTAACAAAAGAGAAGACGGAGCATTTCTACACTATGATAAAATTCACGCGCTAAATAAACGTATCCTACAATATGCTGTGACAATGCAAATTATTGATATGAAATCCAGCCCGTGAAGTTATTCTTCCTCGTAAAATAAAAAAAGGGAGAACAAAAGTTAAGCACTTTAATAACTTAGAATTAAAGCATTTCCTCAGTTATTTAGAAGAGGCTGACTTAGCAATATACAGAAATATCTATGAAATTACTTTGTATAAGTTTCTTCTTGCTACTGGTTGCCGTATTAACGAAGCCTTAGCTCTACATTGGTCAGATATTGACCTACATAATGCGACTGTGAATATCACAAAAACACTAAATCATTTAGGTGAGATTAACAGTCCAAAGTCTGAGGCAAGTTATCGTACAATTGATATTGATGCACAAACTATAGAGGTCTTAAAAGTGTATCAAAAAAGACAAAGACAAGAAGCTTGGAAACTTGGTCGAACTGAAACTATTGTCTTCTCAGATTTTATTCATAAATATCCAAACAATAAAACACTATCAACTCGTTTAAACACACGTTTCAAACATGCTGGTGTACCTAATATTGGATTTCACGGTTTTAGACACACACACGCTAGTCTCTTTACTAAACTCTGGAATACCATATAAAGAATTACAACACCGTCTAGGTCATTCTACATTAGCTATGACTATGGACACTTACAGTCATCTCTCCAAAGAAAAAGCAAAAACAGCCGTCTCATTTTATGAGAAAGCTGTAAGTTCGTTATAAGTGATGACAAAAATGATGA